>ERZ889078.1128-NODE-1128-length-21935-cov-12.300548_pt1 | contig 21935 bp, 17 predicted proteins | sample MGYA00521266_ERZ889078 | MGnify/ENA primary metagenome ERZ889078 (study PRJEB32303, sample SAMEA104408618) | aquatic metagenome | biome: Brackish water; feature: Pelagic; material: water | place: Baltic Sea | collected 2014-06-16T06:34:00 | depth 76,534 m ...
CAATAAGTAATAGGCCATTGCTCTCTGACCAAACATTAAAGATCTCCTAACCAAATCGAAACAATCAGGTGTCATAGTGCTGGTGTAAACGCCAAAGGCAAGGGGCCTTTGATCCGACCACACCCACAGGAGATTTTTCATGAAAAATGTAAGGATGAACACCGCGATCGTAACCGCCGCTCTGGCTCTGGCCATCCCCCAGTTGTCGTGGGGTACTGGAAATCGTGACTACATCAGCATAGTCGGTTCCTCCACGGTCTACCCCTTTTCCACGGTGGTGGCCGAACACTTCGGAAAAACCACCGGCTTCAAGACCCCAAAGGTCGAGTCTACCGGTTCAGGCGGAGGCTTCAAGCTGTTCTGTGAGGGGATCGGCAACCAGCACCCGGATATCACCAATTCCTCCCGCCGGATCAAGCAGTCCGAGATCGACACCTGCCGGAACAATGGGGTCAGCGAAATTGTTGAGGTCAAGGTCGGCTATGACGGCATTGTGCTGGCCAACTCCAAGGGCGCAACCGCCCTGGCCCTGACCCGCAAGGAGATCTTTCTCGCCCTGGCCAAGGAAGTCCCCAACCTCGACACCACCCAGGAGATGATCCCCAATCCCTATATGACCTGGCAGGATATCAATCCGGCACTGCCCGCTATCCGGATCGAGGTCATGGGCCCTCCCCCGACTTCCGGTACCCGGGACGCCTTTGTCGAGTTGGCCATGGAAGCCGGGGCCAAGCAATTTGACTGGATCAAAGTCCTCAGTAAAAGCGACAAAAACCGGTTCAAGATTATTGCCCACACCCTGCGCGAAGATGGGGCCTATATTGAAGCCGGTGAAAACGACAACCTGATCGTCCAGAAACTGGTGGTCAACCCCAAGGCCGTGGGCATTTTCGGCTACAGCTTCCTTGATCAGAACAGCGGCCAGATCCAGGGGGCATTGATCAATGGTCAGGCGCCGACCTTTGACAACATTGCCAACGGCTCCTACCCGGTCTCCCGGCCTCTTTATCTCTATGTCAAAAAGGCTCACGCCAACATGGTCCCCGGGATCAACGAATATCTGGGTGAGTTTGCCAGTGAGCAGGCCTGGGGCCCAGAAGGCTATCTGGCCGACAAGGGCATGATTCCCATGCCCAAAGAAGAGCGCGCTCAATTTTCAGACACCGTCAGGAAACTGTCTCCGTTGACTTCGCTGTAACCTGCCCCCTACCCCCTGGGGCCGACACTCCTTTCTTGTCGGCCCCAGGGGCCCTGCCTGCACCCTCACTTTTGACCAAACAGACCAGAATCCTTGGCTGGGCAGTCAGTTAAAGGTCTCGCCGCGGACAATTTCTCCATTGACCAGATAGATGACCTCCTCAGCCATATTGGTCACATGATCGGCCATGCGTTCGAGATGGCGCGAGATGAGAAAATAGTTCATCAACGGTGCCAGCTGATCCGGATTTGCCCGAATCTCACGTTTGATCTTGCCATAGGCCTTGTTCCGCATCTCATCTATTTCATCATCGAGCATACACACCTTGTGGGCCAGGTCAGAATCGACCTGAACAAAGGCGTTCAGCCCCAGACGCAGCATCACCTCAACCTTGGCTCCCATCCCGGCCAGATGGATAGCCGGGGCCTCGATCTCAGGATACCTGGCAATAATCAAGACCCGATTGGCAATGGAGGCGGCAATATCGGCAATCCGTTCCAGGTCATTGTTGATCTTGATCACCGCCACCAGGAAACGCAGGTCAGAGGCCATGGGCTGGTACAAGGCCAGGATCTTGAGACACTCCTCTTCGATCTCGACCTCCATCACGTTAATCTCACGATCAGAGGCGATCAATTGACTGCACCGGGTCGTATCCCGGCTGTCAATGATGTCCACGGCCTCATGCACCCGACCCTCGACCAGGGCCCCGAACTCGAGAAACTTTCGTCGTAATCCTTCAATCTCTCTATGAAAATGCTGGGTTACCTGCATATCTTTACCTCATCGGTTAATTCGTTTATAAGTCATAAAAGGCTCATGACCGTGACAGTACCTGTATAAATGGCATTGTTAATCGACTCCCGTCTACGTTATGATACCTGAACCTCATATCAACCAGACTCAGGTACCCCGTCAAACCATTCAACTCCGCTGAGACAACCATGAGCAAGCCCACCCTGTCGGCCCATATACTGGTGGTCGAAGATGAATCTGATATCCAGCAGCTGATCAGTTACAACCTGAGCAAGGCCGGCTATCGAGTCAGCTTTGCCGATTCCGGTGAAGAGGCCCTGGAGTTTCTGCACCAGCAGTCCTGCGACTGTATCCTCCTGGACCTGATGCTTCCCGGGGCCAGTGGAGTTGAAATCTGTCGGGTCATCAAGGAGACGCCGCTTCGGGCATCCATCCCGATCATCATGCTCACGGCAAAAGGCGAGGAACAGGACATTATCCTCGGTCTTGAATCCGGGGCCGACGATTACATCACCAAACCCTTCAGTCCAAAAATCCTTCTGGCCCGCCTCGCCTCTCTGCTCAGGCGCAGCCAACTTCAGGACACCCCGCCTGCCGCATCTGCTGACATTCTCGTCCATCACACCCTGCACCTGGACCTGAGGCGGCACCTTCTTTTGGTTGATGGACAGTCCCTGGACCTCACGGCCACAGAATTTGCCATCCTTCACTACCTGATGAAAAAACCGGGCTGGGTCTTCAGCCGCCAACAGATCATCGACAACGTCCGTGGTCTCGATTATTCCATCACTCCCCGGGCGGTCGATGTTCAAATCTTCGGACTGAGAAAAAAGATGGGACTGGCCGGAGAACTGATTGAGACCGTGCGTGGCATCGGCTATCGCCTGCAGGAGTAAAGGGAGATTCACCATGCCCAGCCATCACAAAAAATTCTTCTGGCAACTCTTTCCCGGGACGATCCTGGTCCTGATTATTGCCCTGGCCCTTCTCACCTGGTTTATCAGTTCAGCGGTGCGCAGCTTCTATTACAGCCAGAGCGAACTTGAACTCTCCGGCCGGGCAGAACTGATCAGGGAACAGATCACCCCCCTGGTCGCAGAGCAGGATTTCACCACCCTCAACCGCCTGATCAAGGTGATCGGGCCAGCCGCCAAGACCCGGATCACGGTCATTACAACCAACGGTCTGGTCCTGGCCGATTCACTGACCAATTCCAAATTGATGGAGTCCCACGCCAATCGCCCCGAATTTGGTCAGGCCCTGACCAGCGAGTTTGGTTCGGCCATCCGTTACAGCTCAACCCTTGATGCCAGGCTGCTCTATGTGGCCGTCCCTCTCCACAGCCGCCCAGATCAGAGCGCCCCGTTTGCCATCCTCAGACTCGCCGTCCCGGTCAGCGCAATCGATTTGGCCCTGCAGGCCATCCAGTTCAAGATGTTTCTGGCCGCCCTGCTGATCATCACCCTCAGCTCCATTCTGATCTGGCGGATGAGCAGCCGTTTCAGCCGCCCTCTGGAACTCCTGCAAAAAAACGCGAATCGCTTTGCCCAGGGTGACTTCTCCCACGATCATCTCGCAGGCAGCCCCCTGCCCCTGTCTCAGGAGGTGGCCGGGCTCTGTCAGGCCATGAACAGAATGGGCCACCAGCTGGAACAGCAGATCAAGGGGATCGCCAATCAGCGCATGCAACTGGAGGCAGTCCTCTCGGGCATGAGCGAAGGGGTCATTGCCACAGATATGGAGCAGCAGATCTTATATCTGAACCGGGCCACCATCCAGCTGTTCCAACTGGATGGCCACCACTGCCAGGGTCGCTCGGTCCAGGAAGGCATCCGCCACCCGGACCTGCTCAAACTCCTGAAAGAAACCCTGGCCAGCGGCAAACCGCTCGAGGAAGAACTGACCCTTCACCATCCACACACGGTGCATCTGATTGTACACGGGGTCCAGCTTTTTGATCATGACCAGCAACAGATCGGCGTCCTGCTTGTCATGCACGACATCACCCGCCTCAAGAAACTGGAAACTATGCGCCGCGACTTTGTCGCCAATGTCTCCCATGAACTCAAGACCCCGATCACCTCTATCCAGGGATTTGTCGAGACCCTGCTTGACGGGGCCCTGGATGACCAGAAACATGCCCGGGAATTCCTGCAGATCATCTACCGCCAGAGCGGCCTGCTCAACGCCATCGTCGACGACCTGCTCGTCCTCTCCCGCCTTGAAGAGGAGATCAAGCAGGACGCCATCGAGCTCTCACCCGGGGTCATTGCCCCGCTTTTGAGCGAGGCCGCAAGGACCTGTCAGCCCAAGGCCGAACAAAAAGGAATCTCCTTTCATATCAACTGTCCACCTGAACTTGCCGGCCTGATCAACGAGCGTCTTCTGGAGCAGGCCGTGGTCAACCTGATCATCAATGCGATCAAGTACAGCCCCAATAACAGCGAGATCAAGCTTGAGGCCACCAGTCAGGACCAGCAGATCACCATCTCGGTCAGCGATTCAGGCGTCGGGATTGAGGCCAGGCACCTGCCCCGCCTTTTTGAACGATTCTACCGCAGCGATAAGGCCCGCTCCCGTAAACTGGGCGGCACAGGCCTGGGACTGGCCATTGTCAAACACATCATGGAATCTCACCACGGTGCGGTCAGTGTCAGCAGCACTCCGGGGCATGGCAGCACCTTTACCCTGACCCTGCCGCTGCCAACACCGAACATCATGCCGAAGGCGTGAACGTTTATGGTTCGTTGTAACTGTCTCATTTGGTCCAGCCATGCTGGTTAACCGAAACGACCGGTGATGTAATCCTCGGTCAGACGGTGACGGGGCATGGTGAAAATCTTTTTGGTCTCCCCCACCTCAATCAATTCACCCAGGTGAAAATAGGCAGTGCGCTGTGAAACCCGGGCCGCCTGCTGCATGGAATGGGTGACAATGACGATGGTAAACTGGACCCGAAGCTCATCAATCAACTCCTCGATCTTGGCCGTGGCAATGGGATCAAGGGCCGAACAGGGTTCATCCATGAGGATCACCTCGGGGCTGACCGCAATGGCCCGGGCAATACAGAGCCGTTGCTGCTGACCACCTGACAGCCCGGTTCCGGGGCTGGTCAGGCGGTCCTTGACCTCATCCCACAATCCGGCCTTGATCAGAGACGATTCCACCAGCTCATCTTCTTCGACCCGTCCCCTGACCAGCCCATGAATCCGCGGCCCATAGGCAACATTATCATAAATGGACTTGGGAAAGGGATTGGGCTTCTGGAAGACCATCCCCACCTGGGCCCGCAATGAGACCACATCAACCTGCGGACCAAGAATGTCCTGTTCATCAAGACAGATCTGGCCGTCAACCCGGCAGCTATCAATGGTATCGTTCATCCGGTTGAGACAACGAAGAAAGGTCGACTTGCCGCAGCCTGAAGGGCCAATCATGGCAATCACCTGATTCCGGCCGATATCCAGGGTCACATCCTGGATGGCATGGGTCTTGTCATACCAGACATTGACCGATCGACAGGTGATGCGCGGGTCTTTGACCAGCGGCTCTCCCACGGTCCGGCGATCATCCCGGGAAACTCGTCCCCCAGAAACGACCACCGGTGCAGCAGCACCATGGCCATTTAAGGTCTGGAAGGCGGAAAGTGTTTGTTGGTTCTGTCCATTTTCAATCATAATCAACCACCATCAAGACAAAAAAAATCCAAGAGAACAATTCAGGTCAGCATGAATACAATGGATAGCTGCCTGTTATTCAACGATGTACAACCCTTGACCAGGACCCTTGCTACCACCGGCATTCAAAACGCTTGCGTAAAAAAATGGCCAGACCATTCATGACCACCAGAAAAAGGAGCAGGACCATGATCGCAGCCGATGTCTTCTCCAGAAAGGCCAGTTCAGGGCTGTCGGCCCAGAGATAAATCTGCACCGGCAGGACCGTGGCGGGCTCGGTCAGCCCCCCGGGGATATCAACGATAAAGGCCACCATGCCGATCACCAGGAGAGGCGCGGTCTCTCCGAGGGCCTGGGCCATGCCGATGATCGTTCCGGTCAGCATCCCGGGCATGGCCAGAGGCAGGACATGATGAAAGACCACCTGAAGAGGGGATGCACCAATCCCCCGTGCCGCCTCACGGATAGAAGGCGGCACTGCACGGAGGGCCGCCCGACCGGCAATGATGATGGTCGGCAGGGTCATCAGGGTCAGTACCAGACCACCGACCAGAGGCACCGAGCGGGGCACGCCAAAGAAATTGATAAACACGGCCAGACCCAAAAGACCAAAGACAATGGAGGGAACAGCGGCCAGGTTATTGATATTGACTTCGATCAGATCAGTGAGTCGATTCTTAGGGGCAAACTCTTCAAGATAGACCGCACTGGCCACACCGATGGGAAATGAAAGAGACAGGGTCACCAGCAGGGTATAGAACGACCCGGTCACTGCCCCGCGAATCCCGGCCAGCTCAGGTTCTCGTGAGTCACCAGCGGTAAAAAAAGTGGTATTCCAGACCTTCTTGATCCTCCCCTGGGCAGCCAAGGTATCAAGCCAGGTCAGCTCCAGATCTGAAAGACGCCGCTCCGACTCGGGCAAGCTCCGGTCAATCTTCCCCTTCATCAGCATATCCACATCGTCATCGGCCGGCACCCAGATTTCCTGCGCGCTGCCCAGCAGATCCGGGGTCCTGATCAGCATCTCCCGAATCTGATGGGCGGCCCCGGTGGAGACCAGACCATAGAGTTTACGCTTCTCGCCCCGCTGCACCACCTCAGGAAACAGTTGGCGCAGGGTCTTCTTGACCAGACCATTGTAATCGGCCCGGTTCAGATCGGCGGTATCAGCAACACCCAGGACCGCTGCATCCAGGACCAGAGGCAGTTGAATCCGAGTCTGCCAGAAGGCGCTGTAGCCCTTGGAGAAGATCGATATAAAGAGGATCAAGACACAGACCAGACCAAAAAGGACCGCCGCCAGCCCCAGACGCCGGAAGCGTCGGTCCGCCCGGTATCTGCGCGCCAGGCGCTGTTCTATCCGCTGTTTTTTTATGCTCGCATCCTGCATCCATGCACCTCAGAGAGACATGAGAAAGACTGAACAACTCTTGTTTTGATACCGTCAATCATACTGTTCCCGGTATTTTCGGACCACGGCCAGAGCAACCACGTTCAGAGCCAGGGTCATGAGAAAAAGAGTCAGTCCCAGGGCAAAGGCGGCCAGAGTCTTGGGGCTGTCAAACTCCTGATCACCAACCAGCAAGGTCACGATCTGGACCGTGACCGTACTCACCGCCTGCAGAGGATTGGCAGTCAGATTGGCGGAGAGACCAGCGGCCATGACCACAATCATGGTCTCACCAATGGCCCGTGAGGCCGCCAGCAGGACCGAACCAATGATTCCCGGCAGGGCCGCGGGCAAGACCACCTGACAGATGGTCTCAGAGCGCGTAGCCCCCAGGGCAGACGAGCCATCACGCAGGCTTTGGGGAACGGCATTGATCACATCATCAGAGAGTGATGAGATAAAGGGAATGATCATGACCCCCATGACCAGCCCTGCTGCCAGGGCACTCTCAGATGAAATCTGCAGACCAACACTCTCTCCCAGCTGACGCAGAAATGGCGCGACAGTCAGAGCCGCGAAAAAACCATAGACCACAGTCGGGATTCCAGCCAGAATCTCAAGGAGGGGCTTGGCCCAGGCACGAAACCGATTCCCAGCATATTCAGAAAGATAGATGGCCGACAGCAGGCCAACTGGCACTGCCACCAGCAGGGCGATAAACGAGATGAGCAGGGTACCGGCAAAGACCGGCACTGCCCCGAAACTTCCGGATGAGGCCACCTGGTCGGCACGTATGGCCATCTGCGGACTCCACTTGAGTCCGAAGAGAAAATCAATGGGCGAGACAACCTGAAAGAAACGGATGGATTCAAAGAGGACTGAGAGGACGATCCCAATGGTTGAGAGAACGGCAATCCCGGAACAGAAAATCAGCGACGCCCGCACCACCTGTTCCACCAGGTTCCGGGCCTGAAAATCTGGTCGAACACGGGAGTAGACCCACAGGCCACCCAGCAGGGAAAGACTCAGGGCAACAAGCCCCCTGGCCCAGCGGGACAGGCTCATCAGATCCAGATAATGCGCGGCTGCCGTCTGCAATTGTGGGGTGACCGGACGCGAGATTACATTGCCGCCGGCCAGGGCCTGAATATCACTCATCAAGAGGTTGAACTGAAATTCCGGCACCTGAACCAATTCGGCCGGGAGTCCAGCCGTTACCAGACGACTGACCAGGGTTGTCTGCCCCCCTTGAAAAAGCAGGATAACCAGCAAGGCCGGAATCAGACACCAGAGCACGGCCAGCATCCCGTGATAGACGGGGCGGGAGTGCAGACGCAGGCCGGAAGACAGCTCACCGGCCAGGGCTCGACCACGGGTCAGACTATAGGCAACTGCTGCCAGCAGGGCCAGCAGGATGACAAGCGAAGTCAGGGACATGAATTGCTCCGTTGAGAGAGATGCACTGCTGTGTCTGGACAGCCAGGTCAAGCAACTGAGCACACACTACAACGGAACAATTAGGAAACGATTAGGAAGGTGTTACGAGTTGATCAGGAGACATGGTCCCTGAGAGAAAAAGTACAGGGGGGGCAGGGCCCGCTGACTGCTCCAAGGTCACCAGAAAGGCTTCGGGTTCAACATCGAGGAGAGTCGTAAAGGTAAAGAATTTCAGACAGTTAACTGCAACGACTAGCGATTATTCAAGATGTCTTCAATAGTTTTCTCACCAATTCGATGGCCAAAGATGCCCAGCAGCAACGGCTCCACCTCTGCCCACTCCTCTTCTGGAATGAGAAAGCCCGGCAGAGGACGGGCCGACACCAGATTGGCGCGGGCCAGACCCGCAAAGGCGGCCGGAAGCAGACCGACATAGCCCCTGTTTTCCGGCAGATCGCTGAGTGCGGCCAGGACATCGAGCATATTCCCCCAATACTCACCCTGACCCAGATGCTCAATGACCTGGAGAACCGCGGTCACTCCACTCAGATACGAGTCAGTCACCTGAGCCGGAACCCCTGGACCACACAGACTTCTGGAGGTAAATGAACGGCAGGAAAAGGGGCGCACCGGATAGATCAGACAGCAGTTGTCCTTGAGAAAGGGACAGGGCTCCAGATTGCCGAAGCGATCCGGCTCAACATCTTCTCCGGCCAGACAGCGAGCCGCAAATTGATTGATGGTCAACTGGGGCTGGCTCATTCGCCCCTTCTGCTGAAGACGGGCAGCAAACCACTCTTCCTGTCCCTGTTCACGGATATGGGCATGGATCAGATCACCCTCGACCGCAGTCATGGTCACATTCTGGGTGCAGCAGGCCGCACAACCCTTTTCACAGACACTCTCCATCTTCTGCGACCAGACAGTAAATTCATTATAAATAGCCAGCAAGATCTCTTCTTTTAACGCCACAGTCCCTCCTCCCTGTTTTCTTTACAAGTTACGCTCCACACCATTCCAGACACCGTGTGCTCTGTCATGCTCAAGACACCAGTCTTAACAGAAGAAGAGATGACTCAGCAACAGATTCAAACACAGCTCAAAGAGACAAGAAAATTTATCAAAAAAAATCGAAATCCAATGAGGCAACAGAAGACAAGAGTCAACCCATCTATTATAATTAACCCAAAAGCAGAACTTACTGAAGGCGGCCAACAGGTGACCAAGTTACCATCCCCCCTTCTCCCTAATCAGCCGATATCACTCGACCATGGCCACCCACCACACCCCAAACCTCTCCATCCTCTTTCTCTGTACCGGAAACTCCTGCCGCAGCCAGATGGCCGAAGGGCTGTGCCGCCATTTGAAAGGAGAGCAGGTCCAGGTGGCTTCGGCCGGCATTGAACGACACGGCCTCAATCCTCTGGCCGTCAAGGTAATGGCCGAGCTGGGTATCGACATGACTCAGCAGTGGAGCAAGACCACGGACGAACTGGCTGACAGCCGGTTTGATTACGTGATCACGGTCTGCGGCCACGCCCATGAATCCTGCCCCATTTTCCCGGCTCTCATCCGAGTTATCCACCACGGCTTTGATGACCCGCCCTATCTGGCCCAACACGCAGCGTCAGAGGACGAGGCGCTCACCCATTACCGCCGGGTCCGGGATGAAATCAGAGACTACATTCTTACCCTCCCAGAGGCCCTTGATCCTCGTCCACCTCTTGGATAAAAAACAACTCCTGTTTTCGTCTCTCTCTTCCGATGAAAATTCTGAACACCATGCTGTGCCAGGCCAAGAAGACAATTTTCCAAGGTATCCGTGAGAACCGTTCAAGTCCGCATCTTCGTACGCCCTCTTATCTTGTGTCTGTCCATAAATGAGCAATTTTGGTCAAGATCAAGGCATGCGAAAAAAATAAGCGCAGGCATATGTTTGATATTCCGAGCATTATTTTTTGAGCATAACGCCGATATTGGGCAAAAGGGCCATTTATGGACGGGCACTATCTTGTCCTTCTGTTGACAGCATGCTATTCTTGAACAATGAACGAACAGGAGATCTGCACACAGTCAAACCAAGCTCAACCCCTGCCGGAACGCGCTTGCGTCACCGCTCAGCAGCAGGACTCCGGCCTTTGCCTGTACATCAGCGGCAAGTGGACCATCCACACCACCCTTCCTGCCATGGAAAGGATTACTCCCCTTCTCAAGAATGGCCACGGGACCCTGACGTTTAATACCGATCAGTTGCTGCATTGGGACAGCCGCCTTCTGGTCTTTCTCAAGACCACCAAAGAACTGGCCATTGCAAACGGGCTGACTTTTTCAGATGAAGGACTGCCCGAAGGCGTCTGCCAACTCCTGCACCTGGCCGCGTCAGAGGCCAAGACACTTGCCCCACCCAAGAGCCCGAACCTTTTGTCCGACCTGGGCGAAGGCGCCTTGAAGGCCCTGTCCCAGCTGCGCCACATGCAACGCTTCACCGGGGCCATCGTCCTCAGTTTCTTTCGTCTGCTGCGCGGCCAGGCCCAGTTTCTCAAACAGGACCTGCTCTTTTTCTGTCACGACTGCGGCCCAGCCGCTCTGCCCATTGTCTCGCTGATCTCAATCCTGGTGGGGGTTATCCTGGCCTTTGTCGGCACCGTTCAGCTCCAGACCTTTGGCGCCGAGATCTATGTCGCTGATCTGGTGGCCCTGGGCATGACCCGGGAGATGGGAGCCATGATGGCCGCGATCATCATGGCCGGACGCACCGGAGCCTCGTACGCGGCCCAACTCGGTACCATGCAGGTCAACGAAGAGATCGATGCCCTGCGGACCATGGGCCTCAACCCCATCGACTTCCTGATCCTGCCCCGGATCATGGCCCTGGTGATCATGATGCCGCTTCTGGCCGTATGGGCTGATCTGCTGGGGATCAGCGGCGGCCTGCTGGTGGCCTGGCTGACCATGGATCTGAGCATGGTCGAGTACATCAACCAGAGCCTCAAGGCCGTCCACCTCAACCATTTTGGAGTTGGAATTATCAAGGCCGTGGCCTTTGGCTATCTGGTCGGTTTTGCCGGCTGTCTGCGCGGCATGCAATGCGGCCGCAGCGCCCAGGCCGTGGGCCAGGCCACCACCTCGGCCGTGGTCACTGCTATTGTCTTCATTGTCATTTCCGATGCCCTGTTCACCTTTCTTTTCAACGTCCTCCAGATCTGATGAGCCAACCATCCACACCAGCAGCTGCCCCTCTGATCAAGGTTTCCGAACTGACCATGGCCTACGGCGACCAGATTCTGCAGCGCGACCTGACCTTCACTGTCAGGAAAGGGTCTATCTTTGTAGTCATGGGCGACTCGGGCTGCGGCAAATCAACCTTGCTCCGCCACTTGATCGGCCTCAAACAACCGGCCGGCGGCCAGATCTTCTTCCGTGACACCAATTTCTGGGACAGCACCCCGAATGAACGGGAGGTTATCCTGCGCCGCTGCGGCGTCCTCTACCAGGGCGGGGCCCTGTTCAGCTCCATGAGCGTCGGCGAAAATGTGAGCCTGCCCCTGCGCCAGTACACCCGTCTGCCGGCAGCCGAGATTGCCGATCTGGTCTCACTCAAACTGCATCTGGTCGGTCTGGGCGGCACCGAAGACCTTATGCCCTCGGAGCTGAGCGGCGGCATGCGCAAACGGGCCGGACTGGCTCGGGCCATGGCCCTGGACCCGGAAGTTCTGTTCTTTGACGAACCCTCGGCCGGGCTTGACCCCATCAGCGCCAGACAGATGGATGATCTGATCCTGGAGCTCTGCGACACCCTGGGGGCCACTATTATTCTCATCACCCATGAACTGGCCTCGATCTTCGCCATCGGCACCGATGCCATCTTCCTCGATTCCAAGACCAAGACCATCATTGGCCGGGGCCACCCACAGACCCTGCTGGATGAATCTGAAAACACCAAAATTATCCGTTTTCTGACCCGTGGCGAAGCCCCTGCCACACCCCCTGGAGTTGTCACCCCATGAACCGCAAAAAACAGACCACCCTTGTTGGACTCTTCATCATCCTCTCTTCCTGCCTGCTGGTGGCGGCCATTGTCTACTTTGGCGGCGCCCGCTTCTTCAACCACAGTCAGAACACGGTCATTGCCTACTTTGACGGCTCGCTCCAGGGCCTGAATGAGGGCGCGCCGGTTGCCTATCGCGGGGTGACTGTGGGCGAGGTGCGCCAAATCAGGATTGATTTCAACCCGGACACCTACCAGGTCTCCATCCCGGTCCTGATCGATCTCTCTCCTGACAAGATCCTCAGCGTGGACCCCAGGGATCACGCCAACACCTATTACTCCAACTCCTTTCTGGAGAACATGCGCTCCCAGGGCCTCAGGGCCTCGCTCATGTCCCAGAGCCTGCTCACCGGCAAGCTCTATATCGAGCTTGCCATCCATGAAAACAGCGAACCGGTCTTCCGCGATCAGGAGGGGAAATACTTTGAGATCCCCACAGTGCCCTCGGAGTTGCAACTCATGACCAGGTCCCTGCAGTCAGTCAATTTTGAGCAACTGACCGTCACCATGGCCCAAGCCTTTATGGCCGTGGAACAGACAACCCAGCGCATCGATGCCTTTATCGGCGAAACAGCACCGGGTGGTCACCAGACCAGCCTTTCAGACCTGCAAAATTCCATTCAGCAGAGTCTGGGCAAACTTGACAGCATCCTTGCCCAATTTGACCAGAACCTCCCCGTCATCCAGGATAAGGTTACCACCACCCTGGAGACCATCAGCCAGTTTGGCCAGGATGGCCGACAACTGATCCAGAACGTTGACCGCGACCTGCCAGAGATCATCGGAACCATCAGCCATGCCGTGAAAACCCTGGATACTGTGGCCGAAGAATCAAGACTTCTGGTCCAGAATCTCGAGCAGACCACGGCCCCCAACTCATCGCTGAGCCTGCAGCTCGCCACCACCCTTGAAGAGCTGAGCCGGTCCGCCCGTTCGCTCCGCCTGCTCAGTGACTATCTCCACCACAATCCGGACGCCCTGCTCTGGGGTCCCAAACCACAAGGAGCCAACCATGGACAATAAGCACCCTGCCTCACCCGGCCGGGCCGTTCTGCCGACCCTGTGCCTGATCCTGTTGCCGGCCCTGTTGATCCTGTTCAGCGGCTGTGCTGCCTCACAGGCCCCGGTCCGCTATTACACCCTGTCAGCACCAGAGGACAGCGACCTGTCCCGATCCGTCTCTCGCGCACAGACCCTGCTGATCGAGCCGGTGCGACTGGCCGAGTACCTGGATGTCAGAGAGCTGGTGGTCCGCACGGAGAGCCACCAGATCAGCTACCTCGGCAGCCATCATTGGGGCGGCAGCCTGGGCGGGATGATCCGCGACCTGCTCATGCACGATCTGCAGGACCAGCTCTCCGATTACCAGGTGGTGGTTGTTCCGGGAACTGACCGCTCTGTCCAGCGATTACTGATCACCATCGACCATTTTGAACAGGACCTGGATCAGAGCGCCCTGGTCAAGGGCAACTGGCAGCTTCTGCCTGCTCCGGGACAATCCACAGGTGCCGGTGCCATGTTTTCCTTTCGCACCCCTTTGACCAGTACGTCTCCCCAAGACCTGGCCGCAGCCCTGAGTCAGGGGCTGATCAAGGTCAGCGCCCAGATTGCCAACCATCTCAACAAGACGCCATGATCAGCCCTCAACAGCAAGCCATCCGCAGGACCTGCTTTGTCAACGCACCCTGGCTGGAACTGAGAGACAAGTATCTCGACTTCTTTATCAAAGAACGACTGCAGCCAGAGATCAGCCTTGAAGGACCTCACCTCTATGACGAAGACCCCGAGGCATTCAGACAGGTGGCCGAACGACTCCAGGCCCATGACCTGCCCTGTACCCTGCATGCCCCTTTTTTTGATCTCGCCCCCGGGGCCCTGGACCCGGTGATCCTGGCCGCCACCCGGGACAAACTGCAGCGGGCCTTTGCCCTGATCCCGCTGTTCAAGCCCCTCTCCATTGTCTGTCACCTCCAGTTTGAAGAGAACAAACAGGGGTATAACTATGCAAAATGGCGCTCGGCAGCACTGACCACCTGGCGTGAACTGGCCGAGATTGCAGCCGCACATAAGACCCAGCTCATGCTTGAAAACACCTACGAAAAAAGCCCGGCCGCACACCAGGATATCCTTGGCAGCCTGAACCACCCCCAGGCCCGATTCTGCCTGGATGTGGGCCATCTCATGGCCTTTGCCCATTCCCCCTGGCAGGACTGGTTACCACGCCTTTCTCCCTGGCTGGGTCAGCTCCATCTGCACGACAACCATGGAGAAGGTGATACACACCTTGCCCCTGGCCTGGGTGGTTTTGACTTTCACGGCCTCTTTGGTTTCCTGCACACCAACCAGCTGCATCCCCTGATCACCCTGGAGCCACACAGTAAAGATGACCTGTGGGCAGCCCTTGACTTTCTGGAGCGCAGCAAACTGATCAATGACTGGTAACCGGCTTTAACCGATGCAAAGCGACACTGCTTGTGGTATAGTATTCACCTCAATAAAAAACCTCTTATTCCAGCACCTTACTCATTCAGGAGAATCACCGTGACTTTGCGTCTGCTCTGCTCTATCCTCCTTTTTTTCGGACTGCTCAGCGGTTGTGCCGCCAACTCTGCCAAACAACTGCAGGAGGCCGGTTCCACACCGCTTTCCGGCCAGCAGATCCAGACCCTGGTCAGCGGCAACTCACTGCACCTGGAATCTGCGGATGTCACGGCCCGGGTGATCTTTGACAGCGACGGCAAGTTGCAGGCCCGTGCCACCCAGGACAACCGGACCGAGCAGGGAAAATGGCAGGTCAACCAGGAAGATCAGCTCTGCCTCAAGTTTACCTTGTGGTACCACGGAAACACCACCTGCTACTCCCTCTACCCGGAGCCTGGCAGCAACACCCTCCTTTTCTTTCAAAGCAATGGTGCCCTGGCCTTCACGGCCAAGACCCTGGACGGGCAGGATCACATCTTTTTCATGGGAGATGGCGCGGTTGCCGGGGCGGTCACAAGCAGGGAGAATTTGTCCGCGACCACCGAGCAAGCAACCGGCTACGACGAACGCCCATCTTTTACCGATGCGACTGCCCGGGAAGAGGCCGCGCTCACCATCAAACAGATGGCCAAGAATTGCCCCGACTGCTCTCTGCCGGGCGTTAACCTGCGTGCCAGTGACCTGATCAGGGCCAATCTGGTAAAGGCCAATCTCCAGGGTGCTGATCTCAGCGGGGCAAACCTGCGCCGGGCACAATTGAGCGGCGCCAACCTCAGGGGCGCCAAGCTGCAGGGGACAAATCTGCCGGGAGCCGACCTGAGAGATGCCGACCTGACAGATGCTGATTTCAGCGGGGCCAATCTGCTGCGTGCCGATCTCAGCGGGGCCCGTGTAGACGGAATCATCCTTGATGGCGCCAACCTGGAAGGCGTAACCGGATTAACCATGCCATGACCGCCGGTTTTACCCACCTTCACGTCCACACCCAGTACAGCCTGCTCGACGGGGCAATCCGCATCAACGATCTCCTGGCCAAGTGCAAGGAATACGGGATGGAGAGCGTTGCCATCACCGACCATGGAGCCATGTACGGGGCCCTGGAATTCTACATCAAGGCCAGAAAAGCAGGGATAAAACCAATCGTCGGCTGCGAGTTCTATATTGCCCCGGGCAACCGGAGTGAACGCAACCCCAATGCCGTGACCAAGGCCTTTCACATCGTCCTTCTGGCCATGAATGAGGCCGGTTACAAGAACCTGATGAAGCTGGCCGGTATTGCCCAATTTGAGGGTTTTTACTACAAACCACGCATCGATCTTGAGACCCTGGCCGCCCACAACGAGGGCCTGATTGCCTTGACGGCCTGCCTGCACGGAGAGATCCCCTGGCTCATCGGTCAGCACGACCTGGAGGGCGCCAGGGCCAAGGCCCAAGAATACCGGAGCATCTTTGGTGATCGCCTCTACTTTGAGCTTCAGGAAAACAATATCCCTGAACAGGACATCGTCAATAACGGCCTGATCCAGCTGGGACGTGAGTTGGGAATCAAGACCGTGGCCACCAACGACTGCCACTACCTCAACGCGGACGAGGCCTACGCCCACGAAGTCCTGCTCTGCATCCAGACCGGCAAAACCATCAACGACGCCAACCGCTTCCGCTTCTCGACCTCGGAATTCTTCTTCAAGTCTCCAGGCGAGATGAAGGCCCGCTTCAGCCACACCCCGGAATCCATCACAAACACCCTTGAGGTCGCCGACCGCTGCAATCTTGAAATCGAGATGGGCAACTACCATTTCCCCATCTTTCCGGTTCCTGAGGGTGAAACTCTGGAATCCATGTTCGAAAAAGCCTGCCGGGTGGGACTCAAGGAACGTCTGGCGGCCATGCGCCAGGCCGGAACCCTGACCCCTGAGCTTGAAAAACAGTACCGGGCCCGCCTGGACACGGAGATCGGGGTCATCAACGAGATGGGTTTTCCCGGGTACTTCCTGATCGTGGCCGATTTTATTAACTGGGCCATTGACCAGAACATCCCGGTGGGCCCGGGCCGCGGTTCCGGGGCCGGCAGTCTGGCCGCCTACTGCATGCGGATCACCAATATCGATCCCATCCCCTATGGCCTGATCTTCGAGCGTTTTCTCAACATCGAACGCAAGTCCATGCCCGACTTTGACATCGACTTCTGCCAGGAGAGGCGGGGGGAGGTGATTGACTATGTACGCCGGAAATACGGCGGAGCCGCCCACGTGGCCCAGATCATCACCTACGGTTCCATGAAGGCCAGGGGCGTGATCCGCGACGTGGGCCGGGCCCTTGACATCCCGTTCGGCGACGTGGACCGGATCGCCAAACTGATCCCGGAAGAGCTGAAGATGACCCTTGACCGGGCCCTGCAGATTGAACCAAGACTGCAGGATGCCGCGGATCGCGACCCCAAGATTGCTGAACTGCTCAAGGTAGCCCAGACTCTCGAGGGGCTGGCCCGCCATACCTCAACCCATGCTGCGGGCGTGGTGGTCTCCCCGTTGCCCATGGTCGAATATCTGCCCACCTGTAAGGGCAAAGACGACGAGACCCTGACCCAGTATGACATGAAGCACACCGAGATGACCGGACTGATCAAGTTCGACTTCCTCGGTCTCAAGACCCTGACCGTCATCCATCACGCCCTGGGACACATCAAGTCCGATATCGAGCTGGACCTTGATATCGATTCCATCCCCATGGACGACCTCAAGACCTTTGATCTGCTCTGCCGCGGGGATGCCCTGGGCGTCTTCCAGCTGGAGAGCAGCGGCATGCGCGAACTCCTGATCAAGATGGCCCCGGAGCAGTTCAGTGACCTGATCGCCCTGGTCGCTCTGTATCGCCCCGGGCCCCTGGATTCCGGGATGGTCGATGATTTTGTCGAGACCAAACACGGACGGGCCACGGCCAACTATCCCCTGCCCCAGATTAAATCGGTTCTGGAAGAGACCTACGGGGTCATTGTCTACCAGGAACAGGTGATGAAGATCGCCAATATCCTGGCCAACTACTCTCTGGGTGATGCCGATATCCTGCGCCGGGCCATGGGCAAAAAGATCCCTGAGGTCATGGACCAGGAAAAGGTCAAGTTCATGGCCGGGGCCCGTACAAACGGAATTGACGAAAAAAAGGCCGAGTTTGTCTTCGACCTCATGGCCAAATTCGCCGGTTACGGCTTCAACAAGTCCCACTCGGCCGCCTATGCCCTGATCTCCTACCAAACCGCCTATCTCAAGGCCCATTACCCGGCTCAATTCATGGCCGCCCTGCTCTCCTGCGACATGAATAATACCGACAAGGTGGTCCTCTATATCAACGAGTGCCGGGAGCATCAGATCGAGGTCCTGCCCCCGGACATCAACGAGTCGCAGCACGGCTTCACCGTGATCGACGACCGGATTCGTTTCGGTCTGGCCGCGGTCAAAAACGTCGGGGGCGCGGCCCTTGAGTCTATTATTGAGGAACGGGAAAAGGGCGGCAGCTATATTTCCCTGGAGGATTTCTGCAACCGAATTGACTCTCGTCGGGTCAATTCACGGGTCATCGAAAGCCTGATCAAATCAGGCTCCTTTGATTCCCTGGGCCACAAACGGTCGCAACTCATGGCCATTCTTGAGCAGTCCATGGAGCAGGCCAAGGCGGCCCAACGCGACCGGCAGAGCGGCCAGCTCTCCCTGTTCGGAGTGGCCCCTGAGGTCAGCAGCAAGGCCCTTTCGGCCATTCCCCTGCCCGACATCCCAGAGTGGCCCGACAAGGAAAAACTGACCCTGGAAAAGGAGACTGTTGGCTTTTACATCACCGGTCACCCCCTGGAAAAAGAGGCCCGACAGATCAGGATCGTGGCCGACACCGACCTCAGTGGCCTGGAGAGTTGGGGCGAAGACCAGCCGATCAGAGTCGGCGGTCTGATTCGTGACCTGCTGGAGAAAAAGAGCAAGCGCGGCGATGCCATGGCCTTTCTCACTCTGGAAGATGTCCTGACCACGGTGGAAGTGGTCATCTTTCCCGAGACCTATAGCCGTTGCTGGCAGATGCTCACCTCAAAGGACCCGATCATTGTCCAGGGCACGGTCCAGAAGAATGAACGCGGATCAAAGATTATTGCCGAAGATCTGCTGCCGCTGCCCGAGGCCCTGGAAAAATTCACCGAATCCATGACCCTGCGCCTGAGTTCAACCAGCATCAATCGCCAGCGCCTGGAAAGGCTCAAGGAACTCTTCTACCGCTTCCACGGCCCCTGCCCCCTCCTTCTGACCCTCCACTTCAGTGGTCAGGGCGAGGTGGACGTGGAGATCATGAAAGATTTGACCATTCGCCCCTGCCGTGAATTTTCCGAGGCCGTGGACAAACTCCTGGGTTATCCGGCCCTGTCCTATAAGAAAAGGCCCCTGCCCAGTAGCCAGCGCAAGAAATGGAACCGGCAGAAGAGTCACTGACCAGCGGGGCTGGACCAAAATGACCCGCCACAGTCAACCATGAAATTTTGTATCTTTGACATGGCCAGTTATGGTCTTCGAGGCATTTACAGATTAAACATGACGCCACGCGTTCATCAAAGCACCCTGAATCAAACACCCTTACCCCTCACTGCAGCCAACCACTGACTGCCAGGGAGACTTCATCAACAAAGGAACCGACATGACCACAGCTCGAATCATCTATACGGCAATCGACGAGGCACCTGCCCTGGCCACCTACTCCCTGCTCCCGATCATCAAGTCTTACACCAGGGATTCCGGCATCGAGATCATTCAGAAGGATATCTCTCTGGCCGGACGGATCATCGCCAGTTTTCCAGAACACCTCGAGGCCCAGCAGCGCACCCCCGATGATCTGACGGAACTGGGACAACTGGCCAAGCAAGCCGATACCAATATCATCAAGTTACCCAACATAAGCGCCTCGCTCCCCCAACTCCTGGAGGCCATCAATGAGTTGCAGGAGCTGGGATACAACATCCCTGATTATCCCCGCTCGCCGCAGACCGATGCCGAAAAAGAGACCCACGCCAGATATGCCAGGGTCCTGGGCAGTGCCGTCAACCCGGTCCTGCGCGAAGGCAACTCTGACCGGCGGGCAGCCGCCGCGGTCAAGCAGTTTGGCATGAAAAATCCGCATCGCCTGATGAAACCATGGCCTGAGGGGTCCAGATCACGGGTTGCGCACATGACACAAGGAGATTTTTACGGCAGTGAGAAATCCATCACCATGCCCCAGGCCACTGAGATACGCATTGAATTTGTCGCTGAAGATGGCGCCACAACTCTGCTCAAGGACACAACCCCGCTTTTGGCCGGCGAGGTCATTGACTCCTCGGTCATGAACGTTGGCGCCCTTCGCAGCTTTTACCAGGAGCAGATCACTGCTGCGACCAAAGAGGGCGTTCTTCTCTCCCTGCACCTTAAGGCAACCATGATGAAGGTCTCTGACCCGATCATGTTTGGCCATTGTGTCACTGTCTTTTACCAGGATGTCTTGACCAAACACGCGGCCATCATTGAAAAACTGGGGGTGAACGTCAACAACGGTCTTGGCGACCTGCTGGCCAGGATTGAAGAGCTGCCCGAGTCACAACGGGCCGAGATCCAGTCCGATCTTGCAGCGGTGTACCAGAAGAGCTGCCAACTGGCCATGGTCGACTCCAGCAAGGGCATCACCAATCTCCATGTCCCCAACAATGTGATCGTCGATGCCTCCATGCCGGTGGTAATCCGTGATGGTGGCCGGATGTGGGGACCAGATGACAAACTGCACGACACCATTGCCATGATTCCAGACCGCTGCTATGCCTCCATCTATCAGGAAGTCTTCAATGACTGCAAGGAGAACGGGGCCTTTGACCCCGCAACCATGGGCAGCGTTGCCAATGTCGGTCTGATGGCCCAGAAGGCCGAAGAATACGGCTCACACGACAAGACCTTTGTTGCCCCGGGCCCGGGAACCATCCGCCTGGTAGACCAGACCAACACTCCCCTTATGGAGCAGGTGGTGGAAACAGGCGACATCTTCCGGGCCTGCCAGGCCAAAGATGCCCCGATCCAGGACTGGATCAAACTGGCCGTGAACCGTTCCCGGACCAGCAACACCCCGGCCATCTTCTGGCTCGACCCGAATCGGGCCCATGACAACCAGCTCATTGCCAAGGTCAAGGCGTATCTGCCAGACCACGACACCCAGGGCCTCGATATCCGAATCATGCAACCCGTGGAGGCCATGCGCTTTTCTCTGGCTCGGGCCAGAAAGGGTCTGGACACCATTTCAGTGACCGGCAACGTCCTGCGCGACTATCTCACCGACCTCTTCCCCATTCTGGAACTGGGCACCAGCGCCAAGATGCTCTCCATTGTTCCTCTGATGAACGGTGGTGGCATGTTCGAGACCGGGGCTGGTGGCTCCGCCCCCAAACATGTCCAGCAGTTCCTGAACGAGGGACACCTGCGCTGGGACTCTTTGGGTGAGTTCTGCGCCCTGGTCCCCTCCTTTGAGCATATCGCGGCCACCTTCAAGCTGCAGGCGGCCACCCTCCTGGCCAGGACCCTGGACCAGGCCATCGGCAGGCATCTGGAAAACAGGCGTTCTCCCTCTCGCAAGGTCGGTGAACTGGACACCCGGGGCAGCCATTTCTATCTTGCCCTGTACTGGGCCCAATGTCTGGCCGAGCAGGATGAAGATACCGGTTTACAGGCACGGTTCAAAAAAATAGCTGCGGAGCTTTTGGCCCACGAAGAGACGATCGTGGCCGAACTGCTCCAGGCCCAGGGACAACCTGTGGACATCGGAGGCTATTTCCGGCCCGACCAGGAAAAGACCATCCAGGCCATGCGCCCCAGCCAGACGTTCAACCGGATCATTGACACGATGTAAGTTAGTGCCCGTCCATAAATGGCCCTTTTGCCCAATATCGGCGTTATGCTCAAA
>ERZ889078.1130-NODE-1130-length-21932-cov-24.652420_pt1 | contig 21932 bp, 28 predicted proteins | sample MGYA00521266_ERZ889078 | MGnify/ENA primary metagenome ERZ889078 (study PRJEB32303, sample SAMEA104408618) | aquatic metagenome | biome: Brackish water; feature: Pelagic; material: water | place: Baltic Sea | collected 2014-06-16T06:34:00 | depth 76,534 m ...
GCAGCGTGGCGCATTCGTAAATCCTGTCCGTTCCGCTTTTGTGAGTCGTGGAAGTAAGCATGGCTTCGACGCCGTGTTCTTTACAAATCTGGATAATCAACTCGTCGTCGGCCGCCACGACGACTCTGTCCAAGTGCGCCACCCTTTTCGCGGTTCTAACAACCATAGGCAAACCGCCGATATCGGCCAATACTTTTTGCGGAAATCTAGTCGACGCCAAGCGAGCGGGAATAATAATCATAGTTTAATGCCTCTTTGATATAATTACAAAATTATAACCAAACAAATCATAAAATTAAGGCTTGAGACATTATGCTTCTTTACCAACCAGAGTCGGGTTATCGCTATAACGGCGACTCTCTCTTTCTTTATGATTTCGTAAACGCCTTCAAACCAAAAGGCAAAGTTTTGGACGTTGGCGCGGGATGCGGCGTGGTCGGTTTGCTAGTCGCTAGGGACAACGAGAAAGTGGAGCTCGAAGCCGTTGAAAAGCAAGCCCAATTCATACGCTGCGCGACCACGAACGCGAGGGTGAACAAGATAGCGTGCGAAATGCGCGAAGGCGATTTTTTAGAGCTTGACGACTCCGTAAAATACGACTACATCATTTCCAATCCTCCGTTTTATTCCGAGGGCGTTCAAAAAAGCGAGGACGAATCGCTGTCTCAGGCGAGATACAACGCGAACTTGCCCCTATCCTCGTTTTTCAAGAAGGCTTCGCGTTTGCTAAAACCGCAATCGCACTTCATATTTTGTTACGACGCGACCCAATTCGCTCTCGTTTGCGCGGAGCTAGATAGAGCCAAACTGCGAGTCGTCGACGCGCGGTTCGTCCATCCAAAAGCGGACAAGCCCGCGTCTCTCGTCATGATACACGCGAGAAACGGCTCCAAATCAATGATGAAGATTCTTCCTCCCCTAATCAGTTTCGAAGGCGAGGGACATTCTCAAACGGCGAAAGAGATATACGCAAAATCCCAAACATGGAGCGTCACTTGTCAAATATAATCAAAAAAGAGTCTTTTCCCTACGCGTTTGACAGTTCCGCATGCTCCACCTGCGAGGCGAGATGTTGCACTGGAGAGAGCGGTTACGTATACGTAACGAAAAACGAGATAGAAAATATTTCAAAATTGCTAAATCTTAGCGTTAATGATTTTGGAGTAAAATACCTCTTCAAAAAAGATTACAAATATTCTATAAAAGAAAACAAATTTAACGACTCTTACGAGTGCGCTTTTTACGATAGAGCCACGAATGGCTGCAAGATATACCAGGCTCGCCCAAACCAATGCGCGACTTTCCCGTTTTGGGATTATTTCAAATCGAGAGTCGACGAGCTAAAAGAAGAGTGCCCAGGAATAGTAGATGTATAAAAAGTTTTTCAATTTTCTAAGCGCGGCGACGCTCGCGACGCTATTCGTTTCGTGCGCCCAACTCGCTCCAACGGAACCAACCGACTCCAACGCGAAAGTTTTCCCCCAAGAAGACGCCTTCATCATGTTCGCTCTTCGCGCCGAGAGCATCGGGGACAATCAAGCGGCCGCCGATCTGTTTTCCATGGCGTACGACAAAGCGCGAAAAAAAGAGTACCTATACAGAGCGTTGAGCAATGAGATCGCCGCGGGAAACAATGAAAAAGCGATAGCGGCGGTTGACGAAAGCTCCAAAGGCTCGTTGGACGATTTCAAATTGGTCAGACTGAAAATCATCGCTTTGATCCAGGCTCAAAAACTCGACGAGGCCTTGGCTTTGTCTACCGCTTTGGTTAAGAAGTCCGAAGCGGCGTCGGACTATACGCTCGCGAGCGACGTTTACATAAGACAGGCGAAGTACGACATCGCTTTGAAGTACTTGGAAAGCGCGTACGTTAAAGACTACAACGAAGAAGTCCTCAACAAAATGTCCATCATACTCTACGTAAATTTGCAGAGAAAAAAAGACGCCATCGCGCAACTCGAGACGCATAGCAGGATGATGGGCTGCAGCCAGTTGATATGCAACAGACTGATAGGCTTTTACAGCAACGAGAACGACGTCGACGGCATTCTCTCGACGTATTTGAGAATGTACGACGCGTTTGAGAGCCCGGAAATCGCCAACAAGATAATTCAGATATACGGCTACAAAAAAAATTATCTTAAAATGATAGAGTTTTTGGAGCGATCCAACTCGAACGACGAAACTTTGTTGGAATTGTATTCCGTGACGAAAAACTACAAAAAAGCGTTTCTCTTGGCGGACAAGCTTTACGCGAGTAGCGGAGAGATATCGTTTCTTGGGCAAAGCGCGATATACGAGTACGAGAGCAATGAAAAAAAAGACGATGAGACGGTTCTAAAGAGCGTAATCTCCAAACTCGAAAGAGTGATTAGGGAAGACTCGAATCCTATGTACGAAAACTATTTGGGTTACGTGCTGATAGACCATGAGCTTGACGTGAAAAAAGGCATGCGACACATACGAAAAGTTCTCAAACTACAACCCGAATCGGCTTTTTATCTAGACTCGCTCGCTTGGGGATACTACAAACTCGGCAATAGCGAAAAGGCGAAATCCATTATGGATAAAGTTGTGAAACTCGAAGGCGGCGACGACCCAGAGGTCAAAGAGCACATGAAAGAAATAAAAAACAGCTTACAAAACAAAAAGGTGAAAAACAAAAAATGATTTTAGACGACATAATAAAAAAGACGAAAGAAGATTTGGCCAAACGCGAGAAAGAGTTCACTCTTGACTGGCTTGGGCGCTCGCTCGCGTTTAACTCGAGACAACCTAGGGACGTGTTTCCTTTTCTTCAAGCTACCGAGCAAGACCCTTACAGAATAATCGCCGAGGTGAAAAAAGCGTCTCCCTCAAGAGGGGTCATCCGCGAAGACTTCGACCCACTCGCGATCGCCCAGGCGTACGAGAGAGGCGGGGCTAGCGCCATATCCGTTTTGACGGAACCGCACTTCTTTCAAGGTTCTCTTGATTATCTTGGAGGTATTCGCCGTTACGTCGGGATTCCGCTTTTGAGAAAGGATTTTATCGTTTCGAAGTATCAAGTGCTCGAAGCTATGGTTCACGGCGCCGACTTTATTTTGCTCATAGCCGCGGCTCTTAGCAAGTCGGAGCTAAAAGAGTTGCTAAACTACACTAGGCATTTGGGCATGGAAGCCTTGGTCGAGGTGCATGACAAAATGGACTTGACGAAGGCAATTTACGCCGGAAGCGACATAATAGGCATAAATCATAGAAACCTGCAAACTTTCGAGATGAATATGAATCTCTGTTACGATTTGATTCCTTTGATTCCAAATGGCAAAATAATCGTCGCAGAAAGCGGAATATACGAGCATGGCCAATTGGAAGATTTGAGCAAAGCCGGAGTCGACGCCTTTTTGGTCGGAGAATCTTTGATGAGAACGGACGACGAGGAAAGCGCTCTAAGAAAATTGAAATTTGGAGATAAAATAGATGAATAAGTCAATACTCGCCGCATTGGCAAGTTTGTTCTTTTTGCTAAGCGCCTGCACGCAAGAAACTCAAAACAAATTGGGTCGCAGCATTCAAAACTGGACTGGAACCAATGGCGTTTTAGACGTCTACATGGGTGAAAAACTCGTCCAAAGATTCATCAAAATAGACAAACTTTCAACGGCCGTCGCGACGGATGGAAGCGTTTCTCGAACTTACAGATACGGCTACGGCTACTTGGACTTGAACCAAAACTACAAAGTCGATTCTGGCGAGAAAAAACTCTATTTTGAAGTCAGCGACTATTCCACCCCTTACGTGTTTTACGAAAATCCAAGCAACTAAATATGGACGTTATAGAATTATTTAAATTTTTTATAAATTCCAAAAGCGAAACTCCGGACGACGGAGGCTTGTTGGATTTTATACAAAACTATTTGGAAGGTTTCGAAGCGATTCGAGTGGACAGGCAAGACGTTAAAAACCTTTTTATCTATAAAAAATTTGGCGATGGAGACCACCTCTGTTTCGCTGGACACGTAGACGTGGTTCCAGCCGGCAAAGGATGGGACAGCGATCCTTACGAGGCGATTGAGAGAGACGGCTTGATCTACGGACGCGGAGCCCAAGATATGAAAAGCGGAGTCGCCGCTTTCACTCAGGCTCTAAAAGAGACTAAAAGCTTCAACGGAACGCTTTCCCTTTTACTGACGTCTGACGAGGAGGGCGAAGGAACTTACGGAACCATCGAGGTTCTAAAGTATCTCAAAGAACGAGGTCTGCTTCCAAACTCGGCGGTTGTGGCGGAACCAACCTGCGAGGACGAATTCGGAGACGCCATCAAGGTGGGTCGACGAGGCTCCATAAACGGATATCTCACTCTGAAAGGCAAGCAGGGTCACGCGGCCTACCCGGAAAAGGCGATAAATCCGATTCATAACATTTCGAGCGCGCTGCCAAAGATGGCGGGAGTGGACCTCGACGATGGCGACGAGTTTTTCGCGCCGAGTAAATTCGTGATAACGGACATTCGTTCGGGGATGGAAGTGACGAACGTGACGCCAAACGAGCTTAAAATGATGTTCAACGTAAGAAACAACACCAAAACGACCCAAGACGAGATTCGGGCGTTCGTTAAAACAAATCTCGAGGGATTGGATTACGACTTGCGTCTAACGCAAGGCTCCTATCCGTTTAAGACCGACGCCAACACTAAAGTGGTTGAAAATCTAGAAAAGGCCATATGGAAGGTTACGGGATTGAATCCAAAGCGTTCAACGGCTGGCGGAACGAGCGACGCTCGCTTGATGGCGCCGTATGGTATAGAAGTTATCGAGTTCGGCGTAAAAAACGACGCGATACACTCCGTAAACGAAAGAACGACGATCAAAGAAGTTCAAGATTTGAGCAAAGTGTTTAGAACTTTGATAGACGACTGGCGATAAATAACAAAATAAAGGATAAACGATCATGGAATTCATTCAAACAAACAAAGCCCCATCCGCGATAGGACCGTACTCTCAAGCGGTGGTGGTAAACGGCATGGTTTACACCTCCGGCCAAATAGCGCTCACTCCAGAGGGCGGCGACGAGCTTTTAAGCGAAGGCGTCGTCGTTCAGGCCGTAAGAGTCATGAAGAATCTCGAAGCGCTTTTGGAAGAGGCGGGAAGTTCTCTAGGATACGTTTTGAAAACGACTATATTTTTGGCGGATATGAACGACTTCGCGCTTGTCAACGAAGTTTACGCCGAAGCTTTTGGCTCTCACAAGCCAGTTCGCTCGACCGTGGCGGTAAAAACTTTGCCTAAAAACGCTCTCGTCGAGATTGACGCGGTAGCTTTGCTTAAGGTTTAAATAAAACTTAAAGCTTAATTGGGTACAATTGCGAACTTTTTTAGTAGAATTATAAAGATTTAAGGACGGTGTATGTACGCAATTATTAAAAATGGTGGTAAGCAGTATAAAGTTCAAGAAGGCGATATCTTAGAATTAGATAATATGTCTCTTGAGCCAAAAGCTATCATCGAGATTACAGAAGTTTTGGCGGTAAACGCTGGCGAACTTAGAATGGGAGCTCCTTTCGTTGAAGGCGCTATCGTAACCGCTGAAGTTATCAATGAGGGACGAGACAAGAAAGTTATCACTTTCAAGAAACGTCGTCGTAAAGATAGTAAAGTTAAAAGAGGTTTCAGAAGAGATTTCACTCGTGTTCGTATCACGAAAATAGCCGCATAAGCTAAAACAGAAGGAGACAGAAGATGGCACATAAGAAAGGTCAAGGTAGTACGCAGAATAATCGCGACTCGGCTGGTAGAAGACTTGGCGTTAAAAAATATGGTGGTGAGGTCGTAATACCTGGCAATATCATTATTCGTCAACGCGGAACGAAAGTTCACCCAGGTAAAAATGTTGGTATGGGAAAAGACCATACGATATTCGCGCTTATTGAAGGTGTTGTTAAATTCGAAAGAAAAGACAAAAAACGCCAACAAGTTTCAATAATACCCGCCGCATAATTCTACAACGTTTGGACGTATGTCCAAGCGTTTCCACATTCAACAACTTGGGAAAAACTCCTAAACAATTAAATACTTAACAATTCACTTCTTCTTGCTCAAAGTTAATTTTTAAGTATTATTTATAAATAACTAAGGATATCAAATGTTTACAGATAGCGTCGAGTTAACAGTTTCATCTGGAAAAGGCGGACAAGGGTGCGTAGCGTTTCGTCGTGAAAAATTCGTCCTTAATGGCGGTCCAAACGGCGGAGACGGAGGAAAAGGCGGAGATATTTATTTCAAATGCGACAACAACACGCATACGCTTTCCAATTTTCAAAAGAAAATGCATATAAAAGCCGACATTGGAATGCCTGGATTAGGAAGTCTTATGACTGGAAAATCAGGTTCTCAAAAAATCATAATCGTTCCGCCAGGAACTCAAATCGTCGACACTCAAAGCGGCGAAGTTCTTTTCGATATGATTGAAAATGGGCAGATAGAAAAGTTTATCGAAGGGGGAAAAGGCGGACTTGGCAATTTTCACTTTAGATCCGCTACCAACCAAAGACCTACGTACGCGCAGCCGGGCGAACAGGGAGAAATGCGACAAATAAAGCTAGAGCTTAAGCTTATAGCCGACGTTGGTTTGGTTGGATTTCCAAACGTTGGAAAATCGACTTTGATTTCAACCGTTTCAAACGCGACGCCTGAAATCGCGAACTACGAGTTCACGACGCTCACTCCAAAATTGGGTCAAGTGAACATTGGCGACTACGAATCCTTCGTTATGGCCGACATACCGGGAATTATTGGTGGAGCCCACGAAGGCAAAGGACTTGGAATCCAGTTTTTAAGACACATAGAGAGAACGAAAATTCTTCTTTATATGGTTGATTTGGCTTCATATAGAGATTTGAAAGAGCAGATAGAGACGCTAAAAAACGAGATATCCTCGTTTAGCGAAAACTTGGGAAATTCAAAATACGCCATCGCCCTAACTCGCGTCGACGTCGTTCCTCCGGACGAAATAAATGAGTTGGTGAACGGTTTTTTAGAGCTTTTAGGTCTTGAAGCCTCTAAAAAGAACAGTTTCGACTTTGCCGAGGAAATGCCATTTTTCGCGCAAAATTCGGCGGAGGCCACTCTGGGTTACGACGTGACTCTTCCTTATTTCGTAGCGCCAATATCTTCGGCGACGAGCAAAAATATCGAAGCGCTGAAATACGCGCTGTTCAACCTAGTGCAAGTAGACAGAAAGTAGCGAGCGTGAGGCGAATAGTCGTTAAAGTTGGAAGCGCCGTTTTAACGCAAGACGGAGAAATCGCGCAAGAACGAATGAGCGGATTGGTTGATTTTTTATTCGAGTTGAGACAAAAAAACGAAGTTATTTTAGTTTCCTCGGGCGCGGTCGCCGCAGGGTATACGAAGCTGAAGCTCGACAGAAGCGTTTTGAAAAACAAACAGGCGTTGGCCGCTATAGGGCAACCCGTGCTTATGGACAAATACGCTAAAAAATTCGCCCAGTACGACGTCATAACCTCGCAAGTGTTAGTCACCGCGGCGAATCTAAGAAAAGGCGACGACGTAAAAAGAATCAAAAACACCGTGGACACTCTTTTGGAAAATGGCGTTATTCCGATCGTCAACGAAAACGACGCGACGTCTACGGAGGAGCTTGAAGTTGGAGACAACGACCAATTGTCGGCGTATATGACCAAGCACACGGCTTCGGATATGCTTATAATCTTGTCAGACATCGACGCCTACTACGACAGCGACCCCAGAGCCAACCCGAATGCGAAAGTCCTAAAGGTCGTAAACGAGATAAATAAAGAAGAACTCCTAAAAGAAGTGACTCCAAATAGCGTTTTCGCGACCGGTGGCATAGTCACTAAGCTAAAAGCCGCCGCATACCTTTTGGATTGCGGCATTGAGATGTTTTTGGCCAGCGGTTTTGATTTGAGCGACGTTAAAAGCTTTACGTTGCGTAACGAGCATAACGGCGGCACCATCTTTAAAAAGGCTCTTTAGCGAATGAATATTATATTTATGGGAACGCCCCGTTACGCCGAAAAAATTTTACAAAGGCTGATAGAAACCGAGGGCGTCAAAGTCGTGGCGGTTTACACTCAGCCTGACAAACCGGTTGGACGCAAACAGATAATGACTCCATCTGAAGTTAAAATGTTGGCCCAAAAATACGACATTGACGTTTATCAGCCAAATAGATTGAGAGACGAGATAATCGTATCGCAACTTCTAACCATACAATGCGATTACATAGTCGTCGCGGCCTATGGACAAATTCTTCCCCGCCAAATTTTAGACCACGCGCCATGCGTTAATTTGCACGCTTCCATTTTGCCTCAATATCGCGGAGCGAGCCCTATCCAGCAAACGCTTTTAAACGGCGATAAAGTTACGGGCGTAACGGCGATGCTTATGGAAGAGGGGCTCGACACCGGAGACATACTCAAGATAAGCTCCATTGAGGTGCGCGACGATGAAATCGCGTCTTCGCTTTTTGACAGATTAACCGACGTCGCGAGCGATTTAACAGTTGACGTTTTGTTCAACTTTCATGCCTATCCTCCAAAAAAACAAGACGACGCCTTGTCTTCTCATTGCAAAAAAATAACCAAAGCCGACGGCGAAGTCGCGTTTGAAAACGCGACCGCTATTTACAACAAGTATCGGGCGTTCACCCCTTGGCCGGGAATATTTTTGGCAAGCGGATTGAAATTAAAAAGAATAGCGCTAGAAGAAGACGAGAGCTCCAACGCAAGTGGAAGAATCTTAAAAATAGACTCTGACAGCGTAGTGGTCGGATGCGAAAAGGGAAGCTTGAGAATCTATTTCGTTCAGGCTCCATCGAAAAAAGAGGTGGACGCGATTTCTTACTCGAACGGCAAAAGGTTGAGCCTTGAAGATACAATATCTTGAGAGCGTAGACTCCACTCAAACATATCTCAAAAATCTTGTTAAAAACAATTGCGCGGTAGCGCCTTGCGCGGTTGTCTCAAAAATCCAAACAAATGGATTGGGCAGTAGAGACAACGCTTGGACGGCCTTGCCAGGGAATCTTTTTTTATCGTTTTGCGTATCCATAGACGATCTACCAATCGACTTGAAGCTCGAATCGGCGTCTATTTACTTCGCCTATATCCTTAAAGAAACGCTTGAGACGGAAGGTTCTAGGGTTTGGCTAAAATGGCCTAATGATTTTTACGTAGGCGAACTAAAAATCGGAGGCATAATTACCAATCTCGTCAATGGCGCGTTGATTTGTGGAGTAGGGTTGAATTTAGTAGTGAATCCAAAAGGTTTCGCCACATTGGACATTGAGATAAAAGCGGAAGAGTTGCTAGAAAAATATTTTATAAATGTTGAAAAAAAAATACTATGGAAGCAGGTTTTTAGCAAATATAAGTTAGAATTTTATAAGAGCCAAAACTTTTCCACACACGCGAATAATTTAAGAATTTCATTAAGAGACGCGTTTCTCCAAGATGATGGATCAATCATGAGTAACAACGAGAGGATATATAGCATAAGATGAGCGAAGTAATAGTAATTGCAAACCAAAAGGGCGGCGTTGGCAAGACGACGACCGCCGTCAACTTAGCCGCCTCACTTGCAGTAGCGGAGAAAAAAGTGCTTCTGATAGACGCCGATCCTCAAGCAAACGCCACGACGTCTCTGGGTTTTCATAGAAATGACTATGAGTTCAATATTTATCACGTCCTTATCGGGGCGAAAAAGTTAAAAGACATTATCCTAAAATCGGATTTGCCCACCCTTCACTTAGCTCCTTCGAACATTGGTCTCGTAGGGATTGAAAAAGAGTATTACGACGCCAACAACGCGAGAGGTCGCGAGTTGGTGTTGAAAAAAGCGATTGCCAACGTGCTTAAGGATTACGATTATATTATCATTGACTCTCCCCCCGCGTTGGGCCCAATGACGATTAACGCCTTATCGGCTTCAAATTCGGTTCTTATTCCGATTCAGTGCGAATTTTTCGCTCTAGAGGGTTTGGCGCAACTTCTAAACACGGTAAAACTCGTAAGAAAATCAATCAATCCAAAGCTAACGATAAAGGGTTTCATTCCGACGATGTACAGCTCTCAGAACAACCTATCGAAGCAAGTGTTCGCGGATTTGCAACAACATTTCAAAGATAAATTGTTTAAAGACGAAGACGACCAGTACATCGTGGTGCCTCGCAACGTGAAACTCGCTGAATCTCCGTCTTTTGGTAAGCCCGCCATTCTTTACGACGTAAAATCAATTGGGTCTATATCGTATCAAAATTTAGCGCAAGCGATAATGAGATAATGAAGTCTCGCGCGCTCGGACGTGGACTAGACGCGTTGTTTGGAGAAGTTGGCGAAGCCTACGACAATGAAGGCTCGCAAAGAGAAAGCGTTCTGGATATATCAGTCAAAGATATAAAAGCCAATCCGTATCAGCCAAGAAAACATTTTGACGAAGAAACGCTTCTAGAACTATCCGAATCCATCAAAGAAGATGGCCTCATTCAACCAATAGTCGTCGTGGAAGACGAATCGGACGGATACGTTCTAATAGCGGGCGAGAGAAGATTTCGCGCCACTAAATTGGCCAAATTGAAAACCATTCGCGCGATTGTTTTGAACACGGACGAGTATAGCATGCGAAAATTCGCGCTAATTGAAAATATTCAAAGAGAAGAGTTGAACGCCATTGAATTGGCGAACGCCTACAGCGAACTTTTAAATCATCAAAATATAACTCAAGAAGAGTTGGCGACAACCGTTCACAAAAGTAGAACTCATATTACCAACACTATTAGATTGTTGCAGTTGTCGACAAAGACGCAAAAAGCGCTGCTAGATAAGAAGGTTACGGCCGGACACGCTAAAGTTTTGGTTGGCTTGGATGAAAAAGAACAACAAGTTATCGTAAATTCGATTATTGGGCAGAAACTTAGCGTAAGAGAAGTTGAAGCGATGATAAAAAATATCAAAAACCTAAAGCCGGCGATAGTGGATCAAATCTTAAAAAAAGAGTACGATTTCTCAACTCTTCAAGAAAAATTCCATGATTTGGGTTTTAAGTCGAAAATATCAAACAATAAGCTTGTGATAGAGTTTGAAGACGAAACGCAAATTACAAACATGCTGAATTGGTTCGCTTAAAAGCGAGCGAATCAAGCTAACGTGTGAAATTCTTTTATTTTTCCCTCATAGTTTAACTATCCTTTCAATTTAAAAGTAGTATAATTTCGCAACTTTTAGGAGGTGCTATGTTAGATTTAAACCCAATACTACTTTTGATTACATTTGTTGTATTTCTTTCGCTTATAGCCGTTTTAAACAGTTGGCTTTATAATCCATTATTTAGTTTTATGAACAAACGCGACGAAGATATCAAAAAGGACCTAAACAAAGTGGGTTCCAACGATAACGAAATCAATGAGTTGAATTCAAAAGCTGAGTCAATTATTATGAACGCCAAACTCGAAGTTGCGGCCCTGAGAGAAAAAGTTATTGCAGACGCTAAGGAATTGGCGGATAGTAAGTTAGAGGCGAAGCGCGCTGAGCTCGCGCAGGAATATTTAGAGTTCGAGCAATCGCTCGAAATATCTAAAGAACAGTTAACAAAAGATTTAATGTCTGACGTTCCACTGTTTAAAGAAGCTGTTAAAGCTAAATACAATCAAATATAAGGATGAGACGTGAGTAGAATTTTAGTAATAACGCTAATGATATCAACTTTTGCGTTCGCATCTGACGCGGAACACGCAGGTACGGATATAGTTCAAAGAACAGTGAACTTTCTGTTATTCGCTGGTCTTGTTTGGTATTTAGTGGCCCAACCGGTAAAAAATTATTTTGCCGCAAGAAGTCAGGCTATAGCCGACGACTTAAAAAAGGTTCAAGAAAAGTTAAATGAGTCTATCCTTCTTAAAAAAGAGGCGTTAGCGAGAATTTCCACTGCTGAAAAGTTCGCGGAGGAGCTAGTTAAAGCTTCAAAGAAAGAGAATAAAATCATTAACGACAACATAATGACGCAGTGTGATTTCGATTTAGAAACCGTTTCGAAGCACCACAAGTCAGTGGTTGATTTTGAACAAAGAAATATGGTTCGCAACGTTGTCGAAACTATTCTTAGAGAAACCTTAAGTCAAGCGGCTGATAGTTTCGATAGAGAAGCTATGGCGAACGTTCTTTTGAAAAAGGTTGCGTAGATGGAAGAATTAATAGCGAAAAGATATATTAAAGCTTTGAAATCTAGCTCTGATTTGGAATCTATGAAAGAGATGGCGAGTATTTTTTCCGCATTGGCGGATTCGTTTAAAGACGTTAAATTTATCAATATTTTTGATAATCCAAACGTTAGCGCGCAAGATAAGTCAAGTATTTTATTGGATGCGGTTAAAAACGCCAATTCGGATAAGATAAACAATTTGATTAAATTGTTGGTTGAAAACAAACGTATCAACGTCATCCCCGCAATAGCGAAAGAGTTGAAAAAAGACGTCGCCAATTCAACTAAAACTTACGATGGCGTCGTTTATAGCGATAGCGTTATTGATACGAAGATAATTGAAGGCTTAGGCGCTGGTTTGAGCAAAAAATTTAATTCTAAAATATCTTTGGCGTCTGTGAAAAATGATTTTAACGGTATTAAAGTAGACGTAGAAGGTCTTGGAATTGAAATTAATTTTTCTAAAGATAGAATCGATAGTCAAATTATAGAACATATAATTAAAGCAATTTAACTTTCAACGAGAGGAGAACATATAGTGGTAGCAAAAATTCAAGCTGACGAAATCAGCTCAATAATTAAAGAACGTATTAATAACTTTGAACTAAGTGTTGATATTAACGAAACGGGTAAAATTGTTTCTTACGCTGACGGCGTCGCGCAGGTTTATGGACTTAGCAACGTTATGGCTGGAGAAATAGTCGAATTCGAGGAAGGGACGCAAGGTCTCGTAATGAATCTCGAGGAGAGCGTCGTAGGTATAGTTATACTTGGCGCTGGAACTATGCTTAGAGAGGGAATGAGCGTTAAGCGTTTGGGAAAACTTCTTAAAGTTCCAGTAGGCGACGCCCTTCTTGGACGCGTTGTAAACGCTCTTGGGGAGCCAATAGACGGCAAAGGTCCAATAGAAACTTCCGAGACGCGTTTCGTTGAAGAAAAAGCTCCTGGAATTATGAATAGAAAATCAGTTCATGAGCCATTGGCTACGGGAATTAAAGCTATTGACGCGCTAGTTCCAATTGGCCGCGGTCAACGCGAGCTTATCATTGGAGACAGACAAACTGGTAAGACTACCGTAGCGCTAGACGCGATCATTAACCAAAAGGGCAATGGCGTTTCTTGCATCTACGTCGCAATCGGTCAAAAAGAGTCAACGGTGGCTCAGATCGTTCGCCGTTTGGAAGAGCATGGCGCTTTAGAGTATACGATTATCGTATCCGCTACCGCCGCTGAAGCCGCCGCGTTACAATTTTTAGCGCCATATACCGGCGTTACTATGGGAGAATATTTCCGTGACAACGCGAGACATGGTCTAATCGTTTATGACGATTTGTCCAAACACGCCGTTGCGTACCGCGAAATGTCGCTTATCCTTCGTCGTCCTCCGGGTCGCGAAGCGTATCCTGGAGACGTTTTCTATATTCACTCACGTCTGCTTGAGCGCGCTGCGAAAGTATGCGACGAAGACGGCGCGGGTTCGTTAACGGCTCTTCCGATTATTGAAACGCAGGCTGGAGACGTCGCGGCGTATATTCCAACTAACGTTATTTCAATTACGGATGGTCAGATTTTCCTTGAAACGGAACTATTCAACTCGGGCGTTCGTCCAGCGATTAACGTTGGTCTTTCGGTTTCTCGAGTTGGTGGCGCCGCTCAGATTAAAGCTACTAAGCAAGTTGCCGGCACTTTAAGACTTGACCTCGCTCAGTATCGCGAACTTCAAGCGTTCGCTCAGTTCGCGTCCGACCTTGACGAAGTTTCTCGCAAGCAACTAGAACGTGGTCAAAGAATGGTCGAAGTTTTAAAACAAGGTCCATTCTCTCCACTAGCGGTTGAGAAACAAGTAGCTATCATTTTCGCGGGCAACGAAGGCTTTTTGGATGATTTCAATCCATCTAACGTCGTTCGTTTTGAAGCTGAGATGTATCCATTCATTGAAGCGTCTTATCCTCAAATTTTTGAGAACATAAGAAGCACTTCTAAATTGGACGACGACACTAAGGCATTGTTGATGAAAGCGCTCGAAGAGTTTAAAGCTAGCTTTGTCGTAGCGTCGTAAGGATTACTTAAATGGCAAACTTGAAAGATATTCAAAGACAGATTAAGAGTGTTTCCAACACTCAAAAGACGACGCGAGCGATGAAACTTGTAAGTACCGCAAAGCTTCGCCGCGCGGAAGAGTTGGCTAAGCGCTCCCGTCTTTATGCTCAAAAGATGAATCAGGTGATTGCCGAAATAGCTGGACGTATAGACTGCAGCAAAATTGGAGGAATAGAAAATCGTTGTTTTACAAAGATTGATAATCCAAAAATTGTTGATATAGTTTTTGTTACCGCTGATAAAGGTTTATGTGGCGGTTTTAATATTCAAACGATTAAAGCCGTTAAAAAACTTTTAAAAGAGTACAAAGAACAAAATGTAAAAGTGCGTTTACGTGGAATCGGCAAAAAGGGCGTAGAGTTTTTTAAATTTAACGAAGTTGAAATGTTCGACTCCGTTACCAATTTAAGCTCTAAGCCTGAAAAAGAGAGATCTGATAAGTTTATAGCCACTTCTATTGAAGATTATAGAGATGGAAAAATCGACGCTCTTCACATAATATACAATGGATACAAAAATATGATAACTCAAGAGTTGCATGTTACCAAAGTATTGCCCGTTGATACGGATAGTTTTGAGTGTGAGAAAACTCAGCATAGTTCAATGTTGGAAGTGGAAGCGGAAGACGAAGAGCATATGTTAGACGCTTTAGTCAGTAAGTACGTTGACTATAGTCTATACTACGCTTTGATTGATTCGCTTGCCGCTGAGCACAGCTCTAGAATGCAAGCGATGGACACGGCGACGAACAATGCCAAAGATATGGTTAAGTCGCTTAACGTAAAGTTTAATAAAGCGCGTCAAGCGGCTATTACTACAGAGCTTATTGAAATAATAAGCGGTGTGGAGTCGATGAAATAATGGAGAAAAATATGATTGGTAAAATTAGCCAAGTTATGGGCCCGGTTGTTGATGTTGATTTTGATGGTTATCTTCCTATAATTAACGAAGCGATCGAAGTAAATATTAATTTAGAAGGCACTAAGCGTCGCTTAGTGTTAGAAGTTGCGGCTCACTTAGGTGACGGCCGCGTAAGAACGATCGCTATGGATATGAGTGAAGGTTTAGTGCGTGGCATGGACGCCACCGCTACGGGTTCGCCTATTACGGTTCCGGTTGGAGAAAAAGTGCTTGGTCGCATTTTTAACGTAATCGGCGAAACTATTGATGGCAAAGGCCAAGTTGAAGACGCTCCAATGTGGTCAATTCACCGCGCGCCACCGCCATTGGTTGATCAATCAACAACTACTGAAATGTTTGAAACGGGAATAAAAGTCGTTGACTTGCTCGCTCCGTACTCAAAAGGTGGGAAAGTTGGACTATTTGGTGGCGCGGGCGTTGGTAAAACGGTTATCATCATGGAGCTGATTCATAACGTCGCTCATGGTCATGACGGTTTATCGGTTTTTGCCGGCGTTGGCGAAAGAACTCGTGAAGGCAATGACCTTTACCACGAAATGCTTGAATCAAACGTACTTGATAAAGTCGCCCTGTGCTACGGTCAGATGAGCGAGCCTCCAGGAGCTCGTAACCGTATCGCGCTTACTGGTATTACGATGGCTGAGTACTTTAGAGATGAAAAAGGTCTTGACGTATTGATGTTTATCGATAATATTTTCCGTTTCGCTCAATCTGGTTCAGAGATGTCCGCGCTTCTTGGACGTATCCCTTCGGCCGTTGGTTATCAACCAACGCTAGCTCGTGAAATGGGCGCGCTGCAAGATAGGATCACCTCTACTAAAACTGGTTCGATAACTTCGGTTCAGGCCGTTTACGTACCGGCGGACGATTTAACCGATCCGGCTCCGGCTTCGGTTTTCGCTCACTTGGACGCGACAACCGTTCTTAACCGTAAAATTGCGGAAAAAGGTATTTATCCAGCAGTAGATCCATTGGATTCGACTTCTAGATTGCTTGATCCTCAAATTATTGGGGAAGATCACTATGGCGTCGCTCGCGGCGTTCAGTCAACGCTTCAAAAGTATAAAGACTTGCAAGACATTATTGCGATTCTTGGTATGGACGAGCTTTCCGAAGACGATAAAAATATTGTTGAGCGAGCTCGTAAAATTGAAAAGTTCTTGTCTCAACCATTCTTCGTCGCGGAAGTGTTTACTGGGGCTCCTGGTAAATACGTTAAGCTTGAAGACACTATAGCCGGTTTTAAAGGCATACTAAATGGCGATTACGATCATATGTCTGAAAACTCATTCTATATGGTTGGTAACATGGACGAAGCAATCGCGAAAAACGAGAAAAACAAATAAGCTCAATGTTTAGAAAAGGATTGTAATGGATACGTTTAAACTTGAAATCCTAACCCCTAACGGCGAAATCTTCAACGATGACGCGGTTAGCGTCATTCTCCCCGGCGAAGAGGGCGAGTTTGGTGTTTTGGCAGGTCACGCCTCTTTGACCACTTTGTTGGAGGCTGGCGTCGTTGACGTCGAAAAAAAAGATAAATCGATAGAGTCTATTCTGATTAACTGGGGCGTCGTTCAGGTTGATGAGGAAAAAGTTATCGTTTTAGTTGAGGGCGCCGTGGCTATTCGTGGAGAGAAAGAAAGCGATATAGCGACCGCTCTTGACGACGCTAAGAAACTTATAAAAGATATAGCGGATTCAAATCCAGCTATAGCTTCCGTTTCCGCAAAAATTGAATCAGCAGCTAAGAATTTATTATAAACTATGACTAACGATTTAATAGATTTTTATCTTAAAAGCCACCCGGTGACTATTGGCGTTCTGGCGCTATTGTCGATTTACTTTATAGTGCTAAATTGGGTGTTTTTTTATCGCTATTTCTATCTTAATAGTTGGCACGCCAAGGAGAGCGATTCTTTAGAATCTCTTCTTTTGGGCGCTTCAACCGTTAAAGAAAACTCTTTTTTAAATAATTTTATTAAAACTAGCAACGTTGTTTCAAAAGAAGTTTTAGACTTAGGCATGATGGCCGCCACTAAAGAGGCCACAAAAGGCCTCTCAATCCTTTCTGTATTCGCCTCAACGACTCCATTTATTGGCTTGTTTGGGACTGTCGTTTCCATCCTTGACACCTTTAAACACATAGGACAAACCACTGGAAGCATGTCGATTATTTCAAGTGGAGTGGCGGACGCTCTTATCGCGACCGCTTCGGGTATATTCGTGGCAATCTTCGCTTACACTTATCATCAAATTATGAAGCGCAAGTCATTTGACGTCATAAGCTATATTCAAATGCAAAGCGACGCCATACTAGCTCGAAAAGCATAGCCATGATTTACGATTGGGATGAAAAGCCAGAACTTAACATTACTCCGTTGGTTGACGTAATGCTAGTTTTGCTAGCTATTTTAATGGTTATAGCTCCAAATATAATTTACGAAGAAAACATTAGACTTCCTCAGGGTTCGGTCACCAAGCAGCTCTCGAAAATACCACCCATTCACATAACCATAGACAAAGATTTAACGCTTAAAGTGAATAAAGAAGTCTATCTGCTAAACAACTTCATAGAAAATTTCTATAAAAAATCAAGTAGTCTCGACACCAAGGCCACTGTGCTTATCAGCGCTGATAAAAGTCTAGATTATGGAATTGTAATGTCGGTTCTCGCCGCTGTTAAGCAAGCTGGGTTTTCTGAGGTTTCATTAGCTACGAATGGCTAGAAATGCCTAAAAACAATACATTTTTTTATATAAGCGGTTTTATTTCACTATCGTTTTTCGCGCTTTTCGCGTTTTTGTTTTTATATATGATGTTTAGTCCATCGAAAACGAACACTTTCGCTCTGAAGAAAGACAACTATATTTCAATATCCTTGGAAGCTCCAAAACCTAAGAAAGAGTCCTCTAAAAAAAGTTCAAGTCCGATTCCAGCGGTTAGCGAAGTGGAAAAAATTGAGGAAAATATTGACGTAAATGATTTGTTCAGCGACGTATGGACGAAAAAAATAGCTCCAACAAAACCAAAAGAAATTAATTCCAAGCGCATAAGAGAGATACTTAATAAAATCGCCACCAGCAAAAACAACGCGCCAAAAACTTCCAGTAAAATAAATAACGATACGCAAAACGATCGGGCGAACGAAGACTCAAACACGGCGTCAACGGCGAGCGAGGTTAATGAATATTTAGCTAAAATTCAGGCTTTGGTTTATAAATATTTCAACGTTCCGCCAAACTCTGAAGGAAATAGCGTCAAGGCGCTTATCCATCTCAACAGTTTGGGAAAAGTCATTGATTTTAGAGTCCTGACATACTCTAACAATGAAGCTTTGAATTTGGAAGTGGATAAAATAAAAGGAAGACTCTTGAATGTCGTTTTTCCGATTAACAAAGAGAATCAATCAACGCAAACAATAGTTATATTAACATCTAAGGAGTGAGTATTGAAATTTTTTCTTTCATTATTAATGTTGTTTAGTCTGTCATTTGCGGCGGACGCGACAATCGAGGTTATTAAAAAAGTGCAAACTCTTCCATCTTTGGCGGTTGAAGACTCCACGGGACGGGGAGACGAGATATTTAAGTTGCAGTTATTCAAGTCGCTCGTAGCGGACTTAAACGTGTTGTCCATTTTCAACGTGGATAGACATCACCGAGAAATCGATTACGACGAGACTGACGTAATTGTTGAAAACAAAGACGCGCAATACGCGCTGAGATATAAAACGTCCGAAGAAGACAACGGCGCTTTAAACATCTCCATAAAGTTGTTTCACAACGCTAAAGTTGCGCTAAGCAAGGATTATAAAGTAAGCAAAAAAGAGATATATATGTTCGTCGCCCACGCCATCGCGTACGACGTAAACGAATATATGGGAGAGCCATCTGTAGAGTGGATGAAAAGAAAGGTTATTTTTTCTAGAATTGTCGCTCCAAAAAAAAGCGAAATAGTTATAGCGGACTATACTTTGGCTTATCAACATACGATCATACGAGGCGGATTTAATATTTTTCCAAAATGGGCTACGCAAAGTCAAAATTCATTTTACTACACGTCCTTGGACTCCGCAAAACCAACTTTAAAGTTTGTCGACATCAAAACGTCAAAAGTTGAAAACATAATATCGTCCGATGGAATGATGGTTTGTTCAGACGTTAATTACGATGGGGGAAAACTTCTTTTGACGATGGCGGCAGACGGACAACCAGATATTTTTATCTACGACGTGAAAACGAAAAAATATTCCAAAGAAACGAGCTACAAGGGCATCGACGTAGGCGCGCATTTTAAAGGAAACGACTCTATCGCGTTTATATCGGACAGACTTGGATACCCAAACGTGTTTTCGAAGAAAATTGGCGCCAAGGAAGTTGAGCAGATAGTTTATTATGGAAAGAGCAATTCGGCTTGCAGCGCGCATGGACAATACGTAGTGTACAAAGCGAGAGAAAGTTCAAACATGTTTTCCAAAAACACTTTTAATCTTCATCTCGTTTCAACTCAAACGGATTTTATTAGGCGTTTGACCGCAACCGGCGTTAACGAGTTTCCAGAATTCTCCAAAGATGGCGACGCGATTATTTTCATCAAAAACCATAAAGAGCAAAGTTCGTTGGGCATCATAAGATTAAATGATAACAAAAACTATTTGTTCCCTCTTAAATATGGAAGATTACAATCCTTGGACTGGTAGATATAGGCGGTATGCGAGCGAAAAGAGGATTGCAAACGTCTTTTCGTAAAAATGTGTTTTTTTTTTGGTATAATGATTTAATTTTAAAATATAGGAATTTAGATATGAAAAATATAGTACTTTCTGGCATTGTGGCGTCGTTATTGTTTTTTAGCGGATGTGGAGACAAATCTCCAGTAGTTGATGAAAAGCCACAAGTGGCGCAGCAAGAAGTGGCTCAAGAAGTTGAAGCGGTTGCGACCGAATCAGTCGCAAGCGAAGAAAGCGTCGTTAGCTCCGGAAGCGAAGAGTCGAGAATGGCCGAGCTTGAAGGAAAGTTGTCATCCGTCTATTTTGATTTTGATAAATTTGAAATAAAGGCGAGCATGAAAGGCGCGGTTTCCTCCGACGCGGCGTTGGTTAAGGGCGCGAGTAGCGCTTACGGCGTGAAGCTTGCCGGCAACTGCGATGAGTGGGGAAGCGACGAATACAACTTCGCTCTTGGTTTAAAGCGCGCGAACTCCGTCAAAAAAGCGTTGGTTGCCGAAGGCTTGAGCGAATCTCGAATCTCAATGGTTAGTTATGGCGAGAGCAATCCCGTATGTAACGATAAAACACAAGAGTGCTGGTCTAAAAATCGTCGCGTCGATTTCGCGCTATTGCCTTAATTCTATAGTATACGATACATGAAACGCGGTATATTACTCGTATCCATTACGATTGTCGCGCCTCTTGTTCTATCCAGCGCCGAGCCATCCGCTTTTGGCGCTGGAAATCTCAACAATCCTGAACCCTACGGTCTAACCTCAAGCGAAAAAGTAATTTTACAAAATAAACACGAACTCAACAAAGTCGTCGTTAAAAGTAATAATCAAGCGAATGAAGTTGATTCTTTAAGAGAAAGAATAGATGGATTGCAGGGTATAATAGAGACATTAAGCAGACAGGCCCACAACAATAAAATAGATTTGAAAAAGATAGAAGATCACAATTCTGAAAATGTCCACAATAGCGACGAATATCAAAGAAGGTTGAGCGAAGTCGTACAAAGCAATTCTCAAAGCATTGAAAAAACCGACAAGCTGATTTCTGAGACTTCGACACTCGTCCAAGCAATAGAAAAAGATTACGTTACGAAAGCGGAATACAACTCTTTGGTGAACGACGTAAACAAATTTAAAGATTTGATAGCGAAAGAGTTAAAGAGCGGAAGCTCTTCGAAAGCCACAGAAAATCCTAACGCTAGCCCCGATTTGTACAATCAAGCGAAAGATGATTACGACAAACAGATGTATACGAAATCAATAGAGAATTACGAGACGCTTATCAAAAGAAATTACAAACCCGCTTACTCTCACTATATGATAGGGGATATGAATTTTAAAAGAAAAAATTACGCGGAAGCAATCACCTATTTTAAAAAGAGTAGCTCCCTGTACGACAAAGCGTCATATATGCCAACTCTAATGTTGCACACCGCCATCTCCATGGAGGAGACGGGCGATAAGGGGCACGCTGACGCTTTTTATAAGGCGGTTGTTTCCAAATATCCAACTTCGGATGAAGCCAAAGAGGCTAAAAAATATCTAGGATTATAAGACAAGGGCTTGTTTTTCAGGCTCGTTATATAATTTTATGATAAAATCGCAGAAATAAAATAGAAGGTATTAAATTATGGCAATAAAAGCAAATCAAATCGTATCAATCGAATATGAAGTTCGTGATGGTGAAAAAGTAGTGGATAGCAATATTGGTGGAGAGCCTCTAGTGTTTATGTTCGGAAAAGGTCAAATCATTCCTGGATTGGAAAACGGAATTGTTAATATGGGAATTGGCGAGAAAGCCGATGTTCTAGTAAACCCAGCAGACGCCTATGGCGAGTACAACGACGACGCGACTCAAGAAGTGCCAGCCGATCAATTCGCAGGGATTGATTTAGAGCTAGGTATGACTCTTTACGGACAAGGCGAAGATGGCGGAACCGTTCAGGTTACGGTAAAAGAACTAGGCGCGGATAC
>ERZ889078.1137-NODE-1137-length-21862-cov-24.402302_pt1 | contig 21862 bp, 24 predicted proteins | sample MGYA00521266_ERZ889078 | MGnify/ENA primary metagenome ERZ889078 (study PRJEB32303, sample SAMEA104408618) | aquatic metagenome | biome: Brackish water; feature: Pelagic; material: water | place: Baltic Sea | collected 2014-06-16T06:34:00 | depth 76,534 m ...
ATAGGGCCTAGTCTTATTAACTCATCTATTGTTTTGAATATATCTTGCAGTAGTGATATAAAGGCATCAATATACAAGAGAGAACTTGTTCAAGTCATACTAAACCTTATTAATAATTCAAAAGATGCTATCTCTAATAATAATATTGAGAATGGACATATTGATATTGAAGTCTCAAAGGAAGACAATTGGATACTATTGAAAGTTAGCGACAATGGTGGTGGTATTTCAAATGAAAGTATTGGAAAAATATTTGAACCTTATTTTACAACTAAAGGTGTATCTAGTGGAACTGGACTAGGTCTTTATATTTCAAAAACTATTATTGAGACACATTTTAATGGAGCCATCAAAGCATACAATATAGATGGTGGAGCTTGTTTTGAGATAAAAATTCCAAAAGCATAAGGAAAATTACAGTGAATAGAGTACATGAATTACGTGAAAAAGTTAAGGATTTGAAAATATTAATTGTTGATGATGAAATTCAAGTTCTAGAATCTACAGTTACATTTTTTAAAAAGTTTTTTAAGAATGTAGAACAAAGTGTTAATGGCAAAGAAGCACTTGAAATAATGGAAAATCAAAAAATTGATGTTTTAATAACAGATGTAAAGATGCCAATTATGAATGGATGGGAGTTGTCTAATGCATTAGAGGAAAAAGAGATAAAAGCTTTTATTGTAATACTAACTGGTTCTCCAAGTAATGAGGTTAAAAGTAATGGCTGTGACCTTTTGCTAAGTAAGCCTGTTCAACATGAAGATTTATTAAACCTTATGGATAAAATTATAGAAAATAAAAAACTATAGTCGTTTGGAAATAATAATTTGTTCCCTAAGGTGTAGTTTTTGGAACTTTCTCTAAGTTTCAAACTAAATTGTTGAACTATAATATAATTTTAATGACTATCGGTTACTGACAAAAAACTCTGAACGGTCTCAAAAATAAATTCACATCTTACTCTTTAAAACTCTTTTTACAACTTCAGCATAATCAATAATCTCTTTACCTTTTTCTATATCAGACTTTAGCTTATGGGCGCTAAAGCCAGAATTCATTGGGGTGACGTTATCAGTGTCATAAAACGCTTTTCGTGCATCTATCCACTCACCTGACTTAGCGTCGGTAATCCAAACATTTGCCTTATCGCTCCAAGAGATTTTTTCTGTCTTAAACCACTTTCCCATACAGCCAATGTCGTCAAAAACATATTTTTTACCAGTTTTTGGGTCTATAACCTGCGTTGTATTATGTCTGTCACTCACCACCATTACACATCTAGCGCACATGTCTCTATCCCAATGCACTGTTAAATTGCTTGTTTTTTTATCTTCACAACCCGTAAACATTAAAATAAAAGATGTAAATAAAAGCTTGCCAAAGTTCATATCTCACTCCAGAAAATAAAATTTGCTAAAGTCAAACACCATTTTTATAAAAATCATGATTAGATAAAAGCAAAGTAATATAACATAAAGCTAGGTAAATCATATTGACAAAGGACAATTTTTACTCATATTAAGAGTGAATATTAGTTCAACTAAAAATCATCGTAAAGTCTATGCTTAAGATAAGAGTTTATTTTGATTTTATAACCGTTCCAACGCCTTCGCTTGTGAAAATTTCTAGAAGTATGGAGTGTTCCACTCGTCCGTCTATAATGTGGGCTTTTTCCACTCCGCCATTGACGGCTTCAAGACACGCGTCGACCTTTGGTATCATTCCTCCATGAATGGTTCCATCTTCTTTATAGGCTTCTATCTCTTTTTCCGTTAGCGTTTCTAAGAGCTTTTTGTTTTTGTCCAAAACGCCGACAATGTCGGTCATGAAGATAATTTTCTTAGCTTTCATGGCTACCGCGATTTTGCTCGCCGCCAAATCGGCGTTGATGTTAAAGCCTGGATGATTCACCGCGTTTCCCGACGCTATGGGCGCGATGACCGGTATAAATTTGTCTTCAAGGAGTTTTGCGATTACGCCACTGTTGATATTGACTATCTCGCCAACCAAACCATACTTTCCACCCGCTTTTGGCTCGGCTGAGATGCAGTTGGCGTCTTTGCCCGTAATGCCTAAAGCTTTTCCGCCATGCATGTTGAGAAGCGTTGTGATTTCTTTGTTTATGCTTCCGCTTAAAACCATCTCCACGACTTCCATGACTTCTACGCTCGTCACTCTCATTCCATCGACAAACTCGCTTTTTATCTGAAGTTTATCGAGCATTTGATTGATTTTATTGCCGCCGCCATGCACTATGACGGGCTTAATGCCAATGAGATAGAGTAAGATAATGTCTTGCGCGAATTTATCCTTTAGTTCGGGATTTATTTGAGCCGAACCACCGTATTTTATGACAAACGTCTCATTCGCGTATTTTTTTATGTAGGGAAGGGCTTCTAAAAGAGTCTGCGCCGTTTCAATTTTGCTTATCATCTGCGTCCTTTGAAAATTTAATTATGTCGTCTTGACTTTCATGTTTATCTTTGAGTTTGTCAAACGCTTTTTGCGCTTTTTCCTCCGAGTAGTTTTGGCACTCCTTAGGAATAGTAGCCATGGCATCGGAAGAAATTTGGTCGCATACGGTGGCGTTTAGCGTAAAGTTTGAACAACCGCTAAAGATGATTGCCATTAATGGTAATATTTTGAACATCATTGCTCCTATTTTTGTTTTATGATTAAATCTAAGTATTTTTTTGGAGTCGCTTTCATCATCTCTTGAGCGAGCCATCGTATCTGAAAAAACGCGGCTCCGCTATCTCTAAGAGTAAAGTAGTTTTTTAAGCTTCTAAGATTGAAAGTGACTACCATGTCGACTTTTACGTTGTCCGTGACGATGTGCTTAAAAGCGTCGCCGACGTTGCGCTTTTTCTTTCCAGCTTGAAGCGCTTCGTAGAGTTTTTGGGGGTTACCGGCAAACTCTTTCACAAAAGGGAGTGAACTTTTAGCGACGGCGATGGAGTGAAAATCCGAAACTTTTTTAGATTGAAAATCAAGTTTATCGTACATGCCGCCAATTTCAAGTCGATTGTAATCCTCGTCGGCGGTCACGAACATGTCAAATTCTAGCACTTTGTCTATGAAAAAGTCCCTATCCCCTCCATGTTTTGAAGCGACAAAGGCGTTGATAATTCCGCTCATGGTGTAGCGCGTGCTTCTAACGCTAATAGCTTGAAGACGGTGACGGGCGTGTTCTTGCAAAACGCCGCGAGAAGTTCCACGGATCAAAAAACTAAGATTGGCGTGTTCGAGTATGGAATGGTGAAAATACGTCCAAGCCAAATCGTCCAAGAGTTTGGAGTCTTCTATCTCGTTGAGTTCGTCGAGCATCTCACTCGTGGGCATCTGGCGTTCAATTTTTTTGACGACGTCGTTTTCACTATTTTCAAAACTGTCGTAACAAGTGCGGGCTGCGCTTTCAGCCACGCCGATGCCCGTGTCTTGAAGTAGAACCACCTTCGGTTTGCTATACCTAATCCCGTATGTCTCTTGCATAATCCACCCTCTATTTGATTAAGCGTATTTTACAACATAAAGGTTTAATCTAATATCTGAATCGTTCCGGCTCTATTTTTGAACGCCGTCGAGTATGGGCACGAAGTCGCAAGCTTCCAACTCCATTCTTTGTATCTTCGAACCGCTCTTTTTAAACTTCGTGATAATTTGCTTTGAGCCTTTTTGCATGGGAGCGACCAAAATCCCGCCGTCGGCCAACTGCTCAAAAAGTTTGGCGGGTATCTCTTTTGCGGTGGCTGAGAACAAAATCCTATCATAAGGGGCGTACTGCGACCAGCCTTTTTGTCCATCGTCGGTTCTTGTGTGAACGTTGTTAATGCCAAGAGCGCGAAAACGTATTTTCGCTTCCAACATGAGAGACTCTATTCGCTCAATGGTAAAAACGCCACGAAAAAGATGCGACAGAACCGCGGCTTGGTAGCCGCTTCCACAACCTATCTCTAAAACCCTGTCCGCGCCTTTTGATTCTAAATACTCGCTCATTTTAGCAACCGTTAAAGGCGAACTTATGTATTGAGAAGAGCCGATGGGGAGGGCGTCTAATTTATAAGCGTTCTGTCTAAACCCCGCTGGAACGAACTCCTCTCTACTTGTGGCCGCTATCGCATGTTTGACTTCTTTACTAAGAGTAAACTGTTTATCGCACTCTTCAGCTAAACGAGCTGTTTTTTTCGCTGTTAATCTATCCAATTTAGTGTATGCCTGTCATGATGTATTTTTTATTATAGCTCTTCTAAGCAAAGCTTATTCCTACTTTTTGCATTACGCGAATAACGCGCTCTTTTTGAGTATAATTTTAAAAAAGGAGGATTTAAAACCATGAATTCTCGAAGAATTTTTTTGAAAGCGGGGTTCTTGTCGACCGCGATATTTGTCATGAATGGTTGTGAACTCTTTAGCGTAACAACTTCTCAAGATACGATTAGAGTACTGCAAAACGACCTTTTCCCTCAAGCGAAAAAACTAGGAGTAGAGACTTCACGCTACATAGAGATTATTTTGCGTCACGCTCGCGTAAGTGAAGAAGATAAAAAGTTTATAAAAAATGGCGTTAAATGGCTCAACGAAGAGTCGGTACTGATGTACAAAACAACGTACGTCAAACTGCTCGTTAGCGATAGAGAAGAAGTCTTGAACGCCATTTCTAAGAAAAAGTGGGGGAGAAGTTTTATGAAAGAGATGACGAGTTATCTTTTCGAAGCGATGTTGGGCGATCCAATATATGGAGGGAACAATAATGAAGCGGGATGGAAGTGGCTCAAATTTACAGGCGGGAATCCTAGACCAAAAGAGGCGTATCTATAATGTATGACGTATGTATTATCGGAAGCGGAGCGGGTGGCTCGCCTATCGCTTACGAGTTGGCGAACGCGGGGTTTAAAGTCGTCGTTTTGGAAAAAGGCGAAAATTACGCCGAGAAAGATTTTAGCAAAGACGAGCTTGGGGTAAGTAGACGAGACATGTTCACTCCGCCGCTCAATGAACAAAAACACGTCATAAACGAATACGCGAAAGATGGAACGTTCACTACTTACGACGGCGAAAAATCGGGCTGGAATTTTTGGAATGGGTCGATGGTTGGCGGCTCGTCAAATCTCATGAGTGGTTATTTCCATAGAATGAAACCAAACGACTTTAGGCTCAAAAGCGCGTATGGCGACATAAAAGGCGCCAACGTCGTTGATTGGCCCATAAGTTATGAAAAGTTGGAACCATACTACGCGAAGGTTGAAAAAGTCGTCGGCGTTAGCGGTCGCGTTATAAAACACAAACGTCAAGAACCTCGTTCAAGCCCTGATTTTCCCTATCCGGAACTTGAAACAAACGGCGTAGTCAAATGGTTCGACAAGGCTTGTTTTGAGTTGGGTTTTGAGAGTTTGCCGACTCCTCGCGCGGTTTTGAGCGGCGACGCGCTTGGCAGAGCGGGGTGCTATTATTCAAACTTTTGTGGAAGTTATGGATGTTCTAGCGGAGCCAAAGGAAGCGCAAGAGCCGCTCTTTTGCAAAAGTGCGACGCTAAAATCATTACGGACGCTTTCGTTTATAAACTTGTGAGCGACAAGAGTAAGGTGACTCACGCCCACTACTATACGAAACATGGTTTTTCCCATTCCATTGAAGCCAAAATCTTTGTTTTAGCCGCTCAAGCCATAGAGAGTTCTCGCTTGCTTTTAAATTCGAAAAATAGACATTTTCCAAACGGTTTGGCAAACTCTAGCGGGGAACTGGGGAAAAATCTCATCTTCTCCGCCGGAGGGAGCGGGAGCGGTAGATTTATATTTGAAAACTTAACGATGCGACAACAAAAAGAGCTTATGCAAACGGGACTTTTTTTCAATCGCTCTCTTCAAGATTGGTATGAGTATGAAGAGGATGGCGAAACCCGCAAAGGCGGAACGATTGACTTTTTATTTGAACATCAAAACATAATCTCTCGCGTCAAAAGAGAGATGTACGACGAGAGTGGAGGCTTGATATGGGGTCAAGCTTTAGTGGATAAAGTTCATAAAACCATAACGACGTCAAGGGTGCTGACTTTTGAAGTGTTTAACGATTGGTTGCCGACCGACAACTGCAATGTGGGAGTGGACGAGAACGTGAAAGACAAGTACGGAGTGCCGGTTGGAGTCATAAACCTAAACGGACACTCTCATGATTTAAAGGTTGGAGAAAGTTTGGCGAAGAAAGCCGTTGAGGTTTTGAAAAAAATGGGCGCGGTTGAGATTGACTACTCCATCTCCTCGTCTCCTCCGCCAAATCTCGTGGCTGGTGGATGCAGATTTGGAGACGATCCAAAAACTTCCGTTTTAGACAAAAACTGTAAGGCTCATGACCTAAAAAACCTCTACGTCTCAGATGCGTCGTTTATGCCAACTGGAGGAAGCGTTCCTTATACATGGACCATATACGCCAACTCTTTTAGAGTGGCGGAGGCGATAGCGCGTGAATTAAACTAATTGTCATCTCTATATTTAGAGATGCCACAAGCTTGATTTGGCGTTGGCGGATGCTCTTTTAAGTACGTCAAGTCTTCTAACGTTTGGTCTAAAACTCTTTTTTGCTGTAAAATGGGAAGCATTAAATTGTCTTTTTCGTTGAGTGGAATGCTCCAATCTAGAAGTATCGTTTGTACTTCGTCGTCTAACTCTTTTAGCGCGTTATTTATATGTTTAATTGAATTCATCAGTAGATTATAGCAAAAAAAAAGAATTTTTGGGTATAATTCCAATCTCAATTCCGACTTTGGTTGGATGCCAAGAATTTTACAAAGGAGCCATCGATGCCTAAAATGAAATCGGTAAAAGGCGCGGTAAAGCGTTTCAAAGTTAAGAAAAATGGTACTGTTAAACGTGGAACAGCGTTTAGAAGTCATATTTTAACTAAACAAGACTCTCAAACTCGTCGTGGGCAAAACAGTCCTAAGACTGTCGCTAAAGTAGACGCAAAAAACATCAAGGCTATGATTAGCTAATTTTAGCTGATTTATAAATCTCCAATTTTAAACAATTGGGCAAGACCACAAAATGAGTGGCACCCTGAGCATGTAAGTGTCTGGGTAAAGAAAAAGGAAAAAATATGCCAAGAGTAAAAACAGGTATTGTTCGTAGAAGAAGACATAAAAAGATATTAAAATTAGCAAAAGGTTTCTATGGCGCTCGTCATAAGCACTTTAGAAAAGCTAAAGAGCAATTAGAACATTCAATGTACTACGCGTTCCGTGACCGTAAACAAAAGAAACGAGAATTCCGTAAATTGTGGATTGTTCGTATCAATGCGGCGGCTCGTTTAAATGGAATGAACTATTCAACTTTTATGAATGGACTACACAAATCAGGTATCGAACTTGACCGTAAAATTCTTGCCGACATGGCGATGAACGACGCAGCTGCGTTTAGCGCAGTGGCTGAAGCCTCAAAAGCGGCATTGGCAAACTAAGTTTTAGACCTTAGGGTCTTTGGCTTTGCCACTTTATATATTCCCTCTCTAATCCATATCCCTTCTAAGCCATTCCTTAATCCAATAGTATTTTCCCCTCTTCAAAACATTGTCGCAAAATGATTAAAAAACCTCACTCTAAGATAATATATAGTAATAACTGAGTAGAATGAGTTATGTTTTTGTCATGAGTTAAAAGAGGATTATGAATGGATGATGATTTAAGTTTAAAGGTTAAAAGTTTAGCCAGAGGTAGTTCTGTATTGCTTGTAGATGATGACGAATTTACTTTGGCCATATATGAGTCTATTTTTAAAGAAATGTTTTTAAGAATTTTTACGGCTAGAAACGGTGAAGAAGCTTATGAATTATGGATGGATCAAAATAAAAATATTGACTTAGTCGTTACAGACGTTATGATGCCTGTTTTGGATGGTTTTGAGCTTGTTAACAAAATAAGAGAGCAATCCATATCACAGCATATTATCGTTGTGACTGGTATGAACGATCTTAATGAAATGAAAAATATCATAAACCTTGGCATTGATGGCATTATTCTAAAACCATATGATCCAAAAAACTTTTTACCTGTTTTGGCAAGAGTTCTTGAAGTTATAAAAGCGAAAAAAATAATGAAAAGACAAATTTTTCAGCTTAAACTTTTGTCTCAAGAACAAGTGGCTTTAAAAGCGACTGCAAAAGCAATTTCAAAATCAGCCGCTTTTAATCAGCTGGAAATTGCTAAAAAAGATACAATTGTTAAAAAGAAAGAGAGTCAGCTCTCTACAAAATATAACATTAGAAAAACAATTGTTGGACAAAGCGCTCAAAAAACGTTTGACAATATAATTGACGAGAGCAATAGAAACGACATTGATGGTTTGATCGATTCGATATATGACTACGAGGCGCTCATAGTGACTTTGGAGAAAGAGCCAATAGAAAACATTATGGATAGTTTAGTTGACTCGACTCAGGCGATAGAGAATCTTGTGGATATTATGAATTCCGTTGGCTCATTTAGTTTAGCGGCGCAAGCGGGTGAAAATTTAATACGTTACATTAAAAATTTCGATATACAAAAATTAGAAGATCAAAATAAAAAAGAGCAATTTTTTGATACTTATTTATCGATGTTTCAAGATATAGAAAAGTGGTTGAGGGTTGTCTTTGTTGATCAGGCGGCGTCTAACGTCAACTATTTTGACGCTTCTTTTGCAAATACCTGTTTAGAACTTGAAACAATTTTTGCGGACGACATAGAAGACGATAGCGAGTTAGAATTTTTTTAAATCTTTGTTGACGTTAGATATTTTAGCGATTAAATTATCATAGTCGACGTTTTCATTTAGTTTTGCGCTCTGTTCAATTTCTACGAACGACTCGTACATAGGCGTAATCTTTAAGTTTCCAGCGCTTCCTTTTAGTCTATGCGCTATTTGTCTTAACGTTACGTAATCTTTTTCATGCGCCAAACGCAGCATTGTCGTTAGTTCATTGTCGAGTGTCGCGACAAATTTTTTTAGGAGTTCTTCCATAAGCTCTTGAGGGATTCTTAACGTTTGCGCCGCTTTTTGCGCGTCATATACGTAAGAACCGCCTTGCGTTGAGTGCTTTTCTACGATGGATTGAAGTTCTTCGCTCATAATTGGTTTGCTGATGACGCCATCCATTCCAATGGATAAAAGTTTAGCGGCGTACTTCTCGTCAACGCTAGCGCTTGCGGCGATAATGGGAATCCTTTGAAGCTTGAACTCTTTTTCATATTTGCGTATTTCGATTGTGGCGCTCTCCCCATCCATGATTGGCATATGAATATCCATAAAAATCAGGTCTATCTTTTGAGCGCTTTTGACGATGTCTAGCGCCTCTTTGCCATTGTTGGCCACTATGCTTTCTACGTTTAAAACTTCGAGAAGCAGCTGTAAAACTTCTTGGTTGAAAATGCCGTCTTCCGCTATGAGCGCCGTCATGAATTACCTTAGCTCGTTTATTGTTTGGGTTATTTCAAAGATGGAAAGAGCAGTGTCCGACGCGCCAATCTCTAACGCTATTTTTGGCATGCCAAACACCACCGAAGTTTTTTCGTTTTGTACGTAAGTTTTTGAACCATTATGACGCATTTTTTTTAAGCCATCAGCTCCATCGTTACCCATGCCGGTAAGTAAAAAACCAGTTGCGTTAGCTCCGGCTGAACCGCTAATGGAGTCAAAAAGAACGTTGACGCTCGGTTTGTGCGAGTTTACTTTTGGAAAATCTTTTAATTCGACCACATAGTTGTCCGACGTCTTTTTGATAGTCATATGTACGCCTCCTGGCGCTATGAGTATCACGCCATCGCGAACGACGTCGTCATTTTTGGCTTCAAGAACAATGGAGTTTGGAACGATGGAGTTGAGCCGATTCGCGAAGGAGGCTGTAAAACCAGCTGGCATGTGTTGCGTTATGACAATTCCTTGATGGTTTTCTCTCAAATGCATGGCAATCTCTTCAATAACTTGCACCCCGCCGGTAGAGGAGCCAATGGCTACAAATTTTGTAGATGGCTTTTTGGCGCGCGCGTCTCCTTTTTTCATGTCTCGCTGTTCTTTTATCGTTGATTGGTATCTAACTTTCGAGTTTAGCGCAATATGTATTTTTTCTATCAATTCTGTTTTATAGTCGTCAAAAAATTCTTTAACGTTGAGTTTTGGCTTTAAGATAATGTCGCTAGCGCCTAAGACAAGCGCTTCTATTGCGGCGTTTGAACCACTCGTCACCAAGGTTGAGCATATGATTACAGGCGTTGGCTTTTGCTTGTTTATCTGTTTTAAAAAGCTAAGTCCATCCATTTTTGGCATCTCGATGTCTAGTATGAATAGATCGGGCAAGCCCACTTTTTTAAATATGTCAAACGCGTCGATTGGATTATTCGCTTCGCCAATAATTTCAATCTCCTTGACGTCTTTAAGTATCTTATAGATGGAGTTTCTAACCATCAAAGAGTCGTCGATTATAAATATTTTAATCATTTTATGCCAACCTATTAAAAAAATTCAAGTTCACTGCTTGTATCGGAAACGCTATCGAGTCTGTTTTCCATAAACTTAATCGAGTTGTATAGCGAGTCTTTAAAAACATGAATGTCGCTAAAGACCCTATCTACAAAATACTCAATTAGATAAGAATTTATGTCTTCAATCACCCTTGCTAAATAATCGAATCCTTCAATGTTCTTTAAATCAATACTTTTTAAATCAAGTTTATTGAGATAAACAAAAAAGTCTCGAAATATTGGAGAAACTTCTTTTGTGTAAAAGTGGTGCGAAAAGACTTTTGAGACTTTGTCCATGTCAATGGATATGGAATCAATGAGCTCTTGGGAAAGTTCGCCACTATCCAATCTAGCCACGTACTCTTTTAACGCTTCGCTAAGAAATAAAATCTCCCCTTCATAGGTGTCAAGATAGTTGTCTATCATGTTGCAACTCTCATTTTGTATGTTGACTATGGAGTTTTGAGCGTTTGCGACGCTATTTATGGCGTTGTCAAAACTCAAAGAGGTAAACAACTTGTACATCAGAACGTCATCGTCAAAAGGTTCAGCTAAAACACCTTCACAAATATTAACAAGAGGAGGGTATAGATTTTTACAGTTTAATTTAATATACAAAATGACATGAACTTTTTTGTTTGTAGAGCTCATGGATGATAAGATATCATAAACTTGACTGGAATTTTCGTTCAAGTCTATTAAAAGAACGTCGATGTCTTTTGTTAAGATATGATTCTTCAAATCATCAATGCTAACGCTGGAAATATTGACATGAGTATGCGTTTTAAAACTGGTGAGAACTGACTCGTTCTTTTTAAAACTAAGGTTTGAATAGATTAGTAGGTTCTTGTCTCTCACTGCGTATGAAAAATATTTTTTGAAATCGAGTATCATTATTTTTCCTTTACATGGTTTTTTTGAAAATTGACGTTTGCACTTGCTCTAAATTTTTTAAGTTGAGAGTATTGAGATTTTCCGTCAAGGAGATGATTAAAAAACCACCCACTTTTAAGTTGGAAATCACGTTTTTGACAACTTGTTCTTTTGTGTCATGATTAAAGTACAGAAGCACGTTTCTTAAAAAGATTATATCAAACTTACCAAAAGATTTGTTTTCTTCTAGCAGATTGTTTTCACAAAAGCTGATATTTGCGCACAAACTTCTATCGATTAAAAATTGACCTTGATACGTTCCTTTGCCCCTTAAACAGTAGCGACTTTTGTACTCGACTGGAATTTTGTCAATCCAAGAGATGGGATAGAGCCCCATTCTCGCTTTTTTAACCACTTCGCTATTTATGTCGCTTCCAAGAATTTCCCATTTGTCTTTAGGCAAAAATTGATTAATCATCATGCCCAAAGAGTACGCCTCCGCGCCAACCGATGAAGCCGCGCTCCAAACGCGAAGAGAGCTCCTGGTTATATGAAGCAGTTCTCTTATGAAATCAAAATGAGCGCTTTCTCGAAAAAAGTAGGTTTCATTTGTAGTGATGAGATTAATCATCTCAATTTTTTCCGTTTGAGTCAGTTGCACGATTCTTAAATAGTGCGCAAAAGAGTCTAGTTGGTAGTGAAGAAGGCGTTTATGAAGTCTGCTTTGAACCATGGTTTTTTTACTCTCGGCTAAACTTATCCCAACTTCTTGAAAAATCAATTTTTGCAGAGTGGCGAACTCGTCGTCCCTGATCTCAATCATTTTCATTTTTTTATAAACTTATTAATGGCTGTCGATAATTCGAGCATGTTGACTTTCCCAATGACTTGAGAAGCTCCCAGCGTTAAAAACTCGTTTTGCATCACGTCGTTGGCCATATTTGAATGTACGATAATATTTATATCGTCAAATCGACGCATCTCTCTAATGCGTTTAACCACTTCTCTTCCACTCATGAGAGGCATTTCAATATCCGTTATGACAATGCCCACTTCATCGGGATTTTTATCTTTTATGGCGTCTACAAGTTCTTTGCCATCTTTAAAAAGTTCATAAGATAGACCCATGGTTTCGCACAGCTTTCCAATCAAGACTCGTATATATTTACTGTCGTCCGCAAACAAGACCACTCTATCGGTATTAATCTTATATCTTATGTTTTGCGTTTGCGATTTACTCTCTTGCGAGATGACGTCAAAGACGTCCAAAAGAAGTTTGTCTCCGTCAAATATGGTGCACAATCTATCTTTGGCGTAAAGTTTTATTTTTGCCACAAAAGAGGACTTTGAATTTGCGCTTGAACTGTCGCTCATGTTTTCCGCTTCTATGGTGATGATGTTTTCCACGCTTTTGACGACTATGCCAAACCTGTATCCACCATACGCCGCGACGATGACTAGCTCGTACTCGCTCTCGTCGAGCGCGATATTTCCCATCCAAGCGTCAAAGTTTACGATGGTCGCCATTTTACCTCTAATGTCGCCCGTTCCTACAATGGGACCGCTATCGTTAGACTTTAGGACGTTAATGTCTTTGTAAATAATCAACTCTTCGATTTTTGATACGTTTTTGGCGTAAAGTTCGCCATTGGAACCATAAAAAAGCAGAAACTGACTTGCTTCGTTGGCGTTCGTCGTCACAAGTTTTAGAAGGTCAATCTCTTCTTCGTTATCATAATCGTCATATAATTCGTCCATTTATCGCACCTCTTTAGATAACTCTTCAAGATTGAGCAACGCGTCAAGATTTAATATAGAGACGTTTTGACCTCGATACTCTACAAGTTTAGATATGTATTGCGCTTTTATTTTTGTTCCAAATTTTGGGGCGTCCAATAGCCTCGCGTCGTCAAACCCGTCAACTTCATAAATCTCATCAATTAAAAGAGCGATTTTTTGGCCGTTGTGATTCAAAATTACAAAGGAGCTTTTTTTAGTGAGTATGGTTTTGCAAATGTTACATCTGTCTAAAAAATCTATCACGCTAACGATGTCGCCTCTAATGTTTGTGACGCCCAATATGGAACGATTCAAATTTGGCACTTTCGTGAAAGATTGATGTTCCACAATCTCTTTTACGAAAGAAGCGTCAATGCCATATAAATCAGCATGCGCGTAAAATAAAAAATACTGATTCTCATGATTTAATATTAATTCATCTTCTTCTAGCAATTCTATCTTATCGTTCATAAACCACTCCTAAAAACGTTCAAACGAGGCAAGGTCTAAGTTGTTTAAATCGTCGTCTCGTTTTTCAGCGCGATTCCCTCTCTCCTTGCTCGACCCTTTAGAAAAAGTCGGAGTGATTATTTTGTGCGAGTTTGATTTGCTTATAATAAAAAATTCCATGAGTTCATTCAGCGACGTCGCTTGAGAATCAAGCTCGTCCGCCGCGCCCGCCAACTCTTGCGCGCTGCTCGCGTTTGATTGAGTGACTTTGTCTAATTCGTTCATCGCAATCGTAATTTGCTCCAAACCGGTATTTTGCTCGCTCGCGGCCGTTGCAATGTCTTTTATCAAGTTTGCGGTCTCTTTGATTTTTGGTACGATGTTGCTTATTTCCATTCCAGCTTCTTGGCTGACTTTTACGCTGTTTTCAGTTATTTTACTAATTTCACCCGCCGCGATTTGTGAGCGTTTAGCTAGTTTTCTAACCTCTGCCGCAACTACCGCGAACCCTTTTCCATGCTCTCCCGCTCGAGCCGCTTCTATGGCGGCGTTGAGAGCGAGTAGATTTGTTTGGTACACTATGTCTTCTATTATCTTGATTTTTTCGGAGATGATTTGCATGGCTTCAACCGTTTTGTTTACGGAGTCCGCTCCTTTTTCCGCCATCAACGCCGTGCTTTCGGCAATAACGTTCGTATTTTGCGCGTTTTGCGCGGAGATGTCGACGCTGCCGCTCATCTCTTCTATCGCAGAAGTCGTTTCTTCTAAAGAAGCCGCCTGTTCTTCGGCTCCGGAAGATAGTATTTGAGAGGTGGAATTTACTTCTGAGGACGCGAATCCCATTTGTCGCGCCGAGAGCGTTATTTTTTCTATGATGACAGTGAGGGAATCGATAAAACTATTCGTGTTTGATTTTATGGCGTCGTAATCGCCCAAGAGTTCCAACTCTATTTTTTTTGTCAAGTCGCCTTCGCTTGCGGCCGCGAGAGTTCCCCTAATTGCTTCTACAACCTCGCTCATGGTCGAAGATAGCTTGTTGATATGAAGCTTAATGTCATTAAACTCGCCTGGTAATTCGACCTCGAGTCTCTTGTTGAGCCTTCCCTCTCCAATGTTGCCCAAAGCTTCGCCGATATTGTTTATGATTACTTCAAGAATTTCGCTCAGCTCGTTCGTGGCGTCTTTGATAATCGTTAAATCGCCACTGTATTCATTGGTGATTTTAGCTTTAAAGTTGCCATCTCTCATATGCGTTATGGTGTTTTCCAAATCTAAAAATATATTCTGAATCTTGTTGAGCATAACGTTTGTTGGAGTGTGAATGCTAGCGAAACCTTCATTGTATTTAGAGGTGTCCGCTCTAACGCTTATTATTCCCTTGTCGATTGCGTTTTGAAAAAGTTTTGAGTCGAATTGCAACATTTTAAGAGTGTTGGATAGTCCATTGATCGATTTTGTGTATTTGCCAAGTTCCCCAACGTAATTGCTCGTGATAAGAGTGTTGAAGTTACCGGTGTTTATGCTATTTATGGACTCTCCAAGATCGCTTAAAACGCTAACGAGAATATCTAGCGTATAGTTGTTGTTGTTGATTATTTTCGCGTAGTTTCCATTTAAACTTGTAGAGTCGACTCGATGGTTAAGCTCGCCGTCTTCGGCTTTAGCGGCTAGATAAGTGGAACCTTCTAGCAGCGTATTGGATTGCTTTTTGAGGCTATTGATAAGCGAAGCGGTGGTTTGCAGGTTTTCATCTTGAAATACGACGTCTTCAAAATCAAATACGCCATCGCTTAGTTGTGAAAGAACGCTATTTAGCTTGTCTATTTCTTGCGTTTTTATTTTATATTTTGACATGAATGTCTCTCCTTATTTACTTTGGTCAACAACGTTGTTGAGACTTTTAAATATTTCTATCGTATCGCTTTCGACTGTGCTTAACAGGCTTTGCAACTCGTCTTGTCTTGCGCCTGATTGGGCTTTAAAGACGTAATCTTTCATATGAGCATGTACGGCCTTATGGTATTGAACCAACTTCGCCCAGTCTGGATGAGAGGTAAAGGATTTATCTTTTAATCTTTCAAGCTCTTTGCCAAAAGCGCAGCAGCAACTATCCACAACTTCAACTTTGGCGCCACGTTTTACTTTGTCTATGATATTGATTTTAAATAGTATGTGATCTGTGTGAAATTTATCCAAATCTATGTTCGAAGTGTCTACGTTAGTGACGTTTTTCTTGGTGCTAAGACGATTAATAAACTGCTCATAACTTAAATTTCTATCTTTTAGATATTTTAAAAATAAACTAAAAGACTCTTCCACGGTATGATTTTTTTCGTACTCGACAAGAGTCGCGTATATGCCCTTTAGCAACTCTTTTGTAAAATCGTCAATGGGTTTTCTATAAGATACGTAAGATTCCACAAATCCATTGTTAAGGATAGGCTTTACGTAAGCTTTTACCCAGTAGTAGTCGCCGTTCTTCGCCATGTTTTTGACGAAAGCGTAGATTGGTTTTCCGGCATGGAGCGTGTCCCATAGGAGTTTAAATACCGCTTTTGGCATATCTGGGTGACGGATTATATTGTGGTTTTTACCAATAATTTCCTCTCTATGATAGCCCGCTATGGAACAAAAAATATCATTGACGTAGGTTATTTTCCCCTTTATGTCCGTTTGACTCACTATCATTTGCTGATTATTAATTAAAATTTCGTTATTCACGACTAACTCCTTTCTATTTTGCTATTTATTAAATTTACAATGTCGAAGATAAGCGCAATCTCGCCACTTCCCAATATGCTGCCGCCCGACAATCCTTTTACGTTAGAAAAAATATCGCCTAGCGGTTTAATCACCGCTTGAATTTCGCCATAAAGTTCGTCTACTTTTAAACCAATGAGTTCATTCGCAAATTCCACTATGACTACGTTTTCTCTAAGATTTGGATAGCTTTTTTCGGAAAAATGTTTTCGAATGTCTAAAATTGGCAACGCTTCGCCTCTTAACGTGACGTAAGAGTTGTCGTTCATGGATTTTCTCATCGCAGGGGTGAGTTCTATGCACTCGCGTATCAACTCAAGAGGTATGATGTATTTCGTATCTCCCGATTGCACGAGAAAACCGTCTATAATGGCAAGGGTTAGAGGAAGCCTTATCGTTATTTTAGAACTTTCGAGTTCTACCGAATGAACCTCTATGCTTCCTCTGAGAGATTCGATGTTGCTCTTGACGACGTCCATCCCAACGCCGCGTCCCGAAATGTCGCTTATCTCGCTCGCGGTAGAAAATCCGGCTTCGAAAATAAGATGATTTATCTCTTTGTCGGTTAAAATGCAACCCGCTGGAACAATCCCTTTTTCAATGGCTTTTTGTAAAACGACTTTTTTATTTATGCCGCCACCGTCGTCTTCAATCTCTATGACAATCATTCCCGCGTCGGCAAAAGCTCTTAGAGTAATGACTCCTTCTTCATTTTTACCTCTACTTTTTCTCACCTCCGGCGTTTCAACGCCATGGTCCGCAGAGTTTCTTAACATATGAACAAGAGGATCGGATATTTTTTCAATAACCGTTTTGTCAAGCTCCGTCTCTCCTCCCTCTATTACAAAGTTGATTTTTTTGCCTAATTTTTTAGCGGTGTCGTTTACGATGCGTCTAAGTTTTATAAAACTATCTTTAAGGGGAACCATTCTAATGCTCATAATGTTGTCGCGAACGTTTTCTAAAAGCAATTTCAACTCTTCTACGGATTCAGCCAATGGGCTATCCTCGCTTTTGGAGACTAGCGCTTCAATCTTCGCGTTGGCAATGACGACTTCACTCATTTGATTGATAAGAAGGTCTATCTTGTTTGAATCGACTCTAAGCGATTTGGCTAACTCTTTTTTTTCCACTTTTAAATCTGATTCAAGGTTCTCGTTTTGAAATGGGACTTCCATTTCTGTTTTAACGTCTTCGCTTGGAACTATTGTTTTTTTCTCTTCTTCGTATTGGCCTAGGTCTTGTAAAATATTTTGCAAACCTTCGTAAGCGCTAAAGAGTTCATGATACGCTTCTTTGTCCGACCTTTTGAAGATAAAGAGCGTCACGTCGTCTTCGACAAACTCAAATATCTCTTCAATATCCTCTTTTGTCGCGTTAGACTGAAACTCCAATTCAAAGCCGATATAGGTTTTAAGAGGGTTTATCTCTTGTATTTTTGGCATGCCCGATATTATTGGAGCGTTAAAGAGAATTTTCCCCATCTTGTTGAAATAATTGAAGATAGAGAGTATGTCCATTCCCGAAGTGAAGAAATCCTCCGCGAAACGGATGGAAACGTGCCAGACGTCGTTATCTTGATTTGAAGAGAGTTCAGAAAAATCCAACGTAACGTTTTGCCCTAGGGTCGCTGAAGTTTGAGCCAAGTCGCCGTTTGCAAGAACGGAATCTATCTTTTCTATAAGAGTCGTTTGTTCCTTGAGACTTTGCGCGTCGAGACCGTCTTCATTGACGCAGAGTTCTATGATTTTGGAAGTATGGTCTTTTACCAACAAGAAAAGCTCTTGCAACTCACTTGAAAAAACAATCTTTTCTTGTCGGATATTGTCCAATAAGTTTTCCGCTTTATGTGTAAAGCGCACTATGTCGTCAAAGCCAAACATGCCAGCAATGCCTTTTATGGTGTGCATGGCTCTAAAGAGTTCGCCAACGCTGTTTGCGTTGGCGCCAACTTTTATAATGTCAAGTAGGGCGTTTTCCATGTTTTGCAACTGGTCTGAAGAGTCTTCATAAAATAGCGCTAAATCTTCATCCATGGCGTAATCCTAAAATTGCGAAGCATCCGCTTACTTCGATGGTAGAAAGTACGTCGCCATTTGCGTTGATGATTGATAATCCGTTTTTACTTTTTTTTAAAGAACACAGGAGTTGAATGGCGCACATATCTATTTTTTTGACTCCGCTCATGTCTATCACGTTATCATTTGCTTGAAGCATCTCTTCTCTGATTTTTTCGACTTCGTATATAGTAAAACTCTCATCTTCTATTTTCATATTCTTACCCTAGAAGTTTTTCACAGGCAATTAAAAATTTTTCTTTGTTGAAGGGCTTGAGCAACCACGCTTTGACTCCAAGAGCTTTTCCTTGATTTTTTAAGTCGACGTTTGATTCCGTCGTTAGCATGACGATGGGAGTAAATTTGTAGGATGGCTCTTTTCTAATGTTTTCAACCATCTCCAATCCGCCCATTATTGGCATATTGACGTCAGAGAAAATAATGTCAAACCGTTCCGCCCTTATCGCGTCCAAACCTTTTTGTCCATCTTCCGCGGTAACCACGACGTGACCGGCTTCTCTTGCGGCTTTACTCGCCACCGAACGCACTAAACTCGCGTCATCCACTATTAACACTTTTCCCATTGTCCAACCTCCATATTAAGTTTAAATTCATAATAATCGCATTAAGTTACAAATCGTAAAAATTATACAATAAAAAAAGAACTAATTTTTATCTATTCTAAACCATCCCGCGATTGAGTAGCGTTTTTTATTCGCTTGTAGAACTTCATGTGGAAAACGTTCACTCAAAAAAACCACTAGAGTATTCGCCGTTGGCGCGACTTTTGTTATTTCATCGCCTTTGTCATCGTAAATTATTAATTCTCCGCCATCTCTATCGTCCCACTCTTCATTTAAATAATAAACAGTCGTGACGACTCTATTTTTGTAAGATTTAAAAGCGTCTAAATGTTTCTCATAAAAATCGCCTTTTTCATAAATGGCAAAGTGCGATTCATAATAGGACAAACCAAGATAGAGCGAGCGATTGAGATAGACCCGAAGTTCATCGCAAAATTTTAAATATTCGCTTTGAATATTGTCGTCGGCGTCTATCCATTTTGTTCTGTCACTACGTTTATCGTTATCGACATGATGGGAAGCCAAATTGGATATGCCAGCTTTTTTATATGAATTTTCATCTTTGGCAATTGAGAGCAACGACAGGTTAAGTTGTTTTTGAAGCGCGTCATGAATAACAATATAACCATCGTTCACCAAGGAGTTCGCTATGTCGGAGTAAAGTTTTTCATACATGCGAACATTTTAGCGAAAAGCGTTTAAAAAAGAAATTTTATTAGATAAAATTAGATAAGATGTAGTAATGATACAAGAGAATTTGTTTAGTGATGTATTTTATAAGGAATTAATATGATAAGCGCAAAAGAGTTAAAAGAGTATAGCGGTAGTTTAAACATATTGTACGTTGAAGACGAGCAGATGCTAAGAGATGGTTTAGAATCAACTTTGTCTAAACTGTTTAAAAATACTTATGTGGCTAAAAATGGACAAGAAGCGTTTGAAATAATAAAAAAAGAGGATATAGACGTCGTGCTTACAGATATAAACATGCCGATTATGAGCGGCATGGAATTGATTCAGAGGATACGCAATCATACTGACAAGACTCCTATGATAGTCGTACTCTCCGCTCACAATGAATCGCGTCTTCTCACTTCTCTTATCAACATGGGGATTGATCAATTTTTGAATAAACCGCTTGACAAGCAGTTGATGATTAACGCTTTACATAAAGTTTGTAGGATTGTTAGCGATAGAGAACTCATCAGTAGTTATGAAGAGCATATTCAAGACGAACTCGAGGTTATGGAGAGAAAAAACAAAATACTCCAGCAAAAATTGAATCAACTCGCTCTTCAAACAAATAAAAATATTACTTTGATGAAAAATGAAAAAGTTGAAAAGAAAAAAGTGAGCAACTACTACGAAACTCTCCTGATAGACGATAAAGAGGAGTTGAAGGATTTATCAGTAGAGCTTGACAATTTTATCGCCATGATGTTTCAAGGCGATGAACTCAAAGAAGAATATCTTTACAAGTTGTCAAAAGTCTACGCTAAATACGCGTCTGTTTTAAACATGTATACGGATTTTTTTGAAATAGCCACCGTTTTATATGAATTTGCCGAAAGCATGACCCGTTATCAATCTAAGTTTTTAGAAGATACAAATCAAACAGGCATATATTTTGAATCACTCCAGTTAACGCTAGAAAATTATAGAAATCAAGTATGGAATCAAAAAGCTAAAGATCCTAAATTCTATAACGCTTCTCTTCAAAACGACATCCAACTAATTATAGATTTTCTTTCAGGTAAAGAGATTGAAGATAATGAGATAGAGTTCTTTTAGATGAATTTTAAAAAATACGTATTAAATCCACGCTCTAGGATAGAAGCGACTCATTTTTTGGTAGTGTCGATTTTGTTAATTAATATAGTTTTTTGCACACAAACAACACTCTCGGCGATTGTTCAATTTATATTAATCATAGCGGTTATAATACATAATAAAGATGATAAAAATTTAAAAGAAGAGTTTGAAATTTTAGAAAAACGGTTAAGAGAGGACAGCGCCATATTTGATAGAAACATTATCGTGTCTGAAACCGACTTAAATGGAATTATCACATACGTAAATCAAAAATTTTGTGAAATCAGTGGATATGCAAAAGAGGAACTTATAGGAAAATCTCATAATATTTTAAGAGATCCCGAGGCTTCGGATGAGACGTTCAAAGAGCTCTGGCTGACCATAACGGCTGGTGACACGTTTCACATGGTTTTGAAAAACATTAGCAAAAGCGGCGTTCCTTATTGGGTTGATTCGTCTATCTCGCCAATCAAGAGAAATTCTAAAATCATGGGTTATAAATCCATTAGATTTGACATAACTGCCCAAGTTTTGACAAAGAAAGCTTTAGAAGAGAACATAAATGAAACGGTAGGTTTGCTAAAAGAGCAGAGCAGTCGTTTTGAGTTCGCGATCAACTCTTCAAGGGATGGTTTTTGGGATTATGATTTATCGAAAAAAGAGTTCTATTTGAGTAGTGGATGGAAGAGTCGATTAGGCTTTAAAGAAGAGGAGGGACAAACATATCTAGAGTATTTGTCATTGATTCCGGATGAGTATAGGTTTGAACATGATCAAGCCATGCATGACGTAATTGAAGAGCGTCCAAACGAATTTGATTTTGTGCATTTTAGGATAAAGTACCCAATCGTTACAAAAGATGGCGAAAAGATGCTCATTGAAGACGTTGGCGACGCCTTTTTTGACGAACAGAGAGAATTAACGAGGATTACGGGCTTTCATAGAGACGTAACGGAACAGGCTCGGCAAGCCAAAATGATAGAATCGCAAAATAGAATTGCCGCCATGGGAGAGATGATAGGAAACATAGCGCATCAATGGCGACAACCAATAGGCGCCAT
>ERZ889078.1139-NODE-1139-length-21854-cov-7.088077_pt1 | contig 21854 bp, 15 predicted proteins | sample MGYA00521266_ERZ889078 | MGnify/ENA primary metagenome ERZ889078 (study PRJEB32303, sample SAMEA104408618) | aquatic metagenome | biome: Brackish water; feature: Pelagic; material: water | place: Baltic Sea | collected 2014-06-16T06:34:00 | depth 76,534 m ...
CGAGGCCCCGTGGCGGGGACGCCTACGCCTATCTCGACACCGAGAGCTATCGACTGGCCCACTGCGAGACGCTGCAGTTTGGTGGGGGCGCCGCGCCGGTGCCGGGCTTTGAGACCACCTGGGCCGTCGACGGCATGACGTGCGTGGCGTGCGCCTGGGTCATCGAAGAGGTGGGGAAGAAGACGCCCGGCATCCGGGAGGTGCGGGTCGACCTGATGCGGCGCGAGATGCACCTGCGTTTTGACGAGGGGGCCTCGTTAACGACGCTCGCCGGCGCCATCGGCCAGTTCGGTTATGGCGTGGCGCTCGCCGGATCGCGGCGAGACGCGGCGGCAGGTTCACGACGCGATCTCGTCAACCTCGCCATCGCCGGGGCCATCGCGGCCAACACCATGATGTTGACGCTGCCCTACTACACGGGCCTGCAGGCAGGTCGCTACGCCGCGCTGTTTGGCTGGTTCTCCTTGCTGCTCGCCACGATCAGCGTCGCTGTTCCGGGTCGTGTGTTCTTTCGCAACGCGCTCGCGGCGCTGCGCATGGGAATGGCGAGCCTGGACCTCCCGATTGGCCTGGGCGTGGCCGCGGCCTGGCTCTACTCGGTGGCGCAGACGGTCCAGGGCCATTGGCACGAGCTGTATTTTGATTCGCTCACCGTGCTCGTGTTTGCCTTGCTGGTCGGCCGCTTCTTTCAGAGTCGCGCCGTCGAGCGGGCGGTGGCGCGGGCGCGACTGCTGGCGGCGACGATGCCGCAGCTGGTGCCCGTGTTTCGTGCGGGCGGATGGACTGAGATCGCGCCGGAGGCCGTCGTCGCCGGCGACCGACTTCGCATCGACCCGGGCCAATCCCTGCCGTGCGAGGGCCGTTTGCTCATCGGTCCGCGGACGCTGGACCTGCAGGTCATCACCGGTGAGGAGTCGCCGCGCCAGCTCGCGCGTGGCGCGCACGTGCCCGCGGGCGCGCGCGCTGTGGATGAGGCGCTGGAGATCGAGGCGCTCGACGTCTATGCCCTGGACGTCTCAAGCCCCGTGTTCACGGGCGACGAGGCGGACGAACGAGCGGAAGCGCCGCGCCACGTGCCCATGTTGGCCGACCGGCTCGGCGCGCACTTCACCGCGGTCGTCGTGGCGGTCGCCGTCTTGGCCTTCGTCGGCTGGGCGTGGAGCGTGGGGGTCGGCGAGGGGCTGCGGGTGGCGATGACGGTGCTCATCGTCGCGTGTCCATGCGCCATCGGTCTCGCCACGCCGGTCACCGCGTCCCTCACCATCGCCGCCGCGGCTCAGGAAGGCGTGCTCGTGCGAGAGCCTTCCGTGATCGATCGACTCTCGCGCATCCAAATCGCCGTCTTCGACAAGACCGGCACGCTGACCGAGGGGCGCCCGGAGGTCGTTGATGCGCAGTGGTCAGCGGGACCAAGCGAGCGCCAAGCGATCGCGGCGGCGCTGTACGACATCGAGTCCAGCTCGCGGCACCCCGTGGCGCGGGGGCTGAGTCGGTGGCTCGCCGACGCGGCGGAGACCAGCGGGGATCGAGCCACGGCTGGACGGATCCGCGCGCAAGCGCCGGCGCGCGTGCGCGTGCTCGCGGGTGAGGGGATCGCTGGAGAAGCCCGAGGATTCAGCCTCCTAGCGCTCAGCGCCGCCGCGAGTCGCCGCCGCGGGCTGCTGCTGAACCCCGCGGCGGCCGCGTGGGTCGACGCGGCTGAGGCGCGCGGCTACAGCGTCGCGTGTGTCTGGCGCCGGCCTGACGGCACGTCGGCGCTGACCTCGGTCCCGGCGGCTGCAGACGCTGTCCTCATGCTCGTCCTCGCGCTGCAAGACGCGGTGCGCGCAGACGCCGTCGCGACGCTCGCGACCCTCGTCGAGACCTTCGGCGTGCGGCTCGTGCTGCTCTCGGGTGATCACCCGCGCGCGACCGCCGCCGTCGCCGAGCGACTCGGCATCCAAGATGCGCGTGGCGACGCCAGCCCCACCGACAAGGGCCACATCATCGCCGCGCTGCAGACCGAGGGCCCGGTGGTGATGGTCGGCGACGGCTACAACGACGTGCCAGCCCTCCGTGGTGCGTCCTTGGCCGTGACGCTGGCGAGCGGCACGCCCGGCGCCATCGCCGCGAGCGAGGTGGTCCTTCACAGCGGTGGTCTCGCAGGGCTGGCGCGTCTGTTCGCGCGGGCGGCCCGCGCGCGCAGGATCATTCACACAACCCTTGCATTTGCGGCCGCTTACAACGTCGTCGGGATGGGGCTCGCCGCCGCCGGGCTGATCACGCCATTGCTGGCCGCGGTGATCATGCCGCTCTCCTCGGGGACGGTCGTGTCGTACGCTGTGTGGGCGTCACGACGGCACGATCGACACGCGAAGAGCCAGCCGCAGTAAAATTTCAGCGTCACGACATTTTTACCCTTGCAACGCGTCACGCGGCGCCTATCAATGGCGCGCGAAGTCGCCCGCGCGACTTCCCTCGGCAGCTGGGGAGCGTGCTGGGACCAACGGTTTGGCGACGTCAGTTCAGCTCCGATTTGGATCGGTGGCGTCGCACCACTCATGGAAGCGTCGATGGGCATCGTATTCGTCTTGCTGCCAGCCTCGTTGCTGCTCGCGATGATCGGCGTCTTCGCCTTCATCTGGGCCGCGCGAAATCGGCAGTTCGACGACGTCGAGGTGTCCGCGGCGCGGCTGCTTTTTGAACCAGATGAGCAGCCATCCGCTGCGGACGAGCGTCCTGGTTCCGCAGAGGAGGAGAAGTCTCAATGAAGCTTGAAACCTTTTATTACGACGACGCCATCGTGCGTAAGTTCGCGTGGGCGACCGTCGTCTGGGGAATCGTGGGGATGCTCGTTGGCGTCATCGTCGCGTTGCAGCTCGCGTGGTGGCCAGCCAACGCTGGCGTGCCATGGTTGACGTTTGGTCGCCTCCGGCCGCTGCACACCAACGCGGTCATCTTCGCGTTCGCTGGCAACGCCATCTTCGCGGGGATCTACTACTCGACGCAGCGCCTGCTGAAAGCCCGGATGTTCAACGATCTGCTGTCGGCCATCCACTTCTACGGCTGGCAGATCATCATCGTCGCGGCGGCGATTACGCTGCCGCTCGGCATCACCGGCGGCAAAGAATACGCCGAGCTGGAGTGGCCGATCGACATCGGCATCACGCTGATCTGGGTCGTGTTCGCCATCAACTTCTTCGGCGCCATCGCCAAGCGCCGAGAGCGCCACCTGTATGTCGCGATCTGGTTCTACATCGCCACGATCCTCACCGTCGCGATGCTGCACATCGTCAACTCGCTGGCGCTACCGGTCAGCCTCTTCAAGAGCTACTCCATCTACGCCGGCGTGCAAGACGCGCTGGTGCAGTGGTGGTACGGCCACAACGCCGTCGCGTTCTTCCTGACGACGCCATTTCTCGGCCTGATGTACTACTTCATGCCCAAGGCGGCGGGGCGCCCGGTCTACAGCTACAAGCTCTCGATCATCCACTTCTGGGCCCTGGTTTTCCTCTACATCTGGGCCGGTCCGCACCATCTGCTCTACACGGCGCTGCCGGAGTGGGCGCAGACCCTCGGCATGGTGCTCTCGCTCATGCTCATCGCGCCTTCCTGGGGTGGCATGATCAACGGCCTGCTCACGCTGCGTGGCGCCTGGGACAAGCTGCGCACCGATCCAGTGATCAAGTTCATGGTCGTGGCCATCACCTTCTATGGCGTCGCGACGTTCGAAGGCCCGATGCTTGCGATTAAGAAGCTCAACATGCTGTCGCACTACACCGACTGGACCATCGCGCACGTGCACGCTGGCACGCTCGGTTGGAACGGCTTCCTCATCTTCGGCATGCTGTACTGGCTGATTCCACGGCTCTACAAGAAGCCCCTGCACAGCTTGGCGCAGGCCAACGCGCACTTCTGGGTCGGCCTCGTCGGCATGGTGTTCTACATCGTGTCCATGTGGACCGGCGGCATCACACAGGGCCTGATGTGGTTCGCGTTCAACGAGCAGGGCTACCTCGCGTATCCCAACTTCATGGAGACCGTGACCCGCCTGCAGCCCTTCTACTGGCTGCGCGTCGTCGGCGGCACGCTCTACCTGACTGGTATCTGCATCGCGACCTGGAACCTTGTCATGACCGCGAAGGGTCACGGCGAGTTGAAGGACACCGAGGCCCAGGCCGCGCCCCTGCCGACCGTCTACAAGGAGTCGGGATCCTGGCACAGCCGCCTCGAAGGCAAGCCGCTGTTGTTTACCGTGTTGTCGCTCGTGGCCGTGATTATCGGCTCTGTAGCGGAGCTGGTGCCGATGATGACCATCGAGAGCAACGTGCCAACCATCGCGTCGGTCCTGCCCTACACGCCGCTTGAGCTCGAAGGCCGCGACATCTACATCCGAGAGGGTTGCTACAACTGCCACTCGCAGATGATTCGACCGATTCGTGCCGAGACCGAGCGGTACGGCGACTACAGCAAGGCGGGCGAGTTCGTCTACGACCACCCGTTCCAGTTCGGTTCGAAGCGCACCGGGCCGGACCTGCATCGTGTCGGCAACAAGTATCCGAACCTGTGGCACTACAATCACATGAAGAACCCGCGGGACATCCAGCAGGACTCGATCATGCCGGAGTACAGCTGGCTCATCACCGACAAGCTCGACACGTCGATGACGCAGAGCAAAGTCGCGGCGATGCGCAAGCTGGGCGTGCCCTACAGCGACACCGACGTGGACCAGGCGCTCGACTCGCTGGCGAAGCAGGACAAGCTGATCTCCGATGATCTGGCGAGCAATGGCGTGAAGGGGGCCAACGGCACCGAGATTATCGCGCTCATCGCCTACTTGCAGCGCTTGGGCACCGACATCATGGCCCCGAAAGGCGCCGCAACCGCGCAGCGCTAGGAGGCTCGGATGTTCAAGGATGTTCTCACGAGTATGGACCTGAGCATGGCGCCCGTCATCGCGTTGGTCTGCTTCTTTCTCGCGTTCGTGGGGATCGGCGTGTGGCTGCTGTTCGGCAAGAACGCCACGCACTTCGATCACATGAACACGCTGCCGCTCGATGACGGCGCCACGTCGCTCAGCGCGGGTACGCCGCTGTCGTCACGCACAACTAAGGGGGTCGACCATGAGTAAGGTCACAGACGAAGTACGCGGCCACAGTTTTGATGGCATCGAAGAGTACGACAACCCACTGCCTCGCTGGTGGTTGGGGATCTTCTTCGTCACGATCGTGTTCGCCATCGCGTATGTGCCGTACGCACACCTGATGGAGGGCAACAGCCTCCAAGACGAGTGGGCCCAGGACATGGAGGCGGCGAAGGCCTTGGCCGCGAAGCAGCGCATCGACTGGAACAATGAGGAGCTGAAGACCTACTGCACCAGCGGCGACACGTGGAAGGCGGGGGCGGCGTCGAACTACACGACCAAATGTGTGGCCTGCCATCGCGCTGACGGTGGTGGCGGCGTGGGTCCAGCGTTCACCGATGACAGCTTTCTGCATGGCGGCACGTACAAGGACATCGCCGAGACCATCACCGTCGGCGTGCCGGCGAAGGGGATGATCGCCTGGAAGGCACAGCTGAAGAAGGAAGAGATCCAGGACCTCACGTGTTTGGTCGTGTCGCTGCGCGGCCAGAAGACCACGACGCCGGCGAAGGCGCCGCAAGGCACTCGGGTCGACGCTGACGGAAATCCCCTCAAATAGGAGGCGGTGAGGCTCGGCATGCCAAGCGGTGTTGTACAACCCACGGACGACCGGCCGACGACCATCAGCGAGAGCGGGGCGCGGCAATGGCTGTACCCCGCGAGCTTTGAAGGCAAGTGGCAGGATCGACGCACGATCGTCAACGTCGTGCTGATGCTGCTGTTTTTCGGCCTGCCATGGCTCCACGTCGGCGGACACCAGGCGGTGCTGCTCGACCTGCCGCACCGCAAGCTGGCGTTCTTTGGCCTCGTCTTGTGGCCACAGGACAGCTACCTGCTCTGGCTCCTGTTGTTCACGGGGCTGCTCGGCATCTTCATCATTACAGCGCAATGGGGGCGGCTCTGGTGCGGGTGGGCTTGCCCGCAGACCGTGTTCATGGAGGGGGTGTTTCGCAAGATTGAGAACAAGATCGAAGGCAAACCGACAAAACGCATGAAGCGCGACGACGGACCTTGGAGCTGGGACAAGATCTGGCGAAAAACCCTGAAACACGGCGTTTTCTTCCTCATCTCCGCACACGTCGCCAACACTGCGCTCGCCTATGTGGCCTCCAGCGAGGTAGTGCTGGACATGACCCTGAGCGACCCCCGCCAGCACATGAGCTGGTTCGGGCTCATGTTCGGGGTGAGTGCGTTGTTCTACCTCGATTTCGCGTGGTTTCGAGAGCAGCTCTGCACCATCGCCTGCCCATACGGGCGGTGGCAGTCGGTGTTGCTCGACGACCACAGCCTCATCGTCGGCTACGACTACAGACGCGGCGAAAACCGTGGCGGCAGCGGCAAGCGGCGGAAGGCGCCGGACGAGCCCTTTGGCGACTGCATCGACTGCGGCTTGTGCGTGCAGGTCTGCCCAACCGGCATCGACATCCGCAACGGCCTTCAGATGGAGTGCATCAACTGCACCGCCTGCATCGACGCCTGCGAGCCGGTCATGGCCAAGATCGGTAGACCGGCTGGGCTCATCCGCTACACGAGCCTGCTGGAGCTCGACGGCGCTGAGCGCAAGGCTGTGCGGCCGCGGACGATCGTCTACGCAGCGCTGCTGGTCATCGCGCTGACCGTGTTTGCGGTCGCTGCGAGCCATCGGAAGATCACCGAGGTCTCGGTCGTGCGGGCGCAGGGGCAGGCGGTGATGCAGATCGACGGGCCGAACTTGGTCAATCACTTCCGCGCGAAGCTGGTGAACAAGTCGGCGAAAGCGGTGAAGATCGCGCTTGAGCCACGTGACGGCTACAGCTTTGTGGTGCCCCTGAACCCGTGGCCAGTGCCCGCTGGTGAGACGGCGACGATGGACATCTTCATCCGTCGCAAGCTCGTCGACTTCAAGCCCGGCGGCGCGGATCGGCCGCTGCTTGTGTTCACGCACGAGGGCAACGAGATTGGGCGTGCGCGGGTGCCGCTGCTCGGCCCCGGTACCGCTGCGAAGCCGCCAATTCAGCGCGCTGGAGACGAGAGATGAAGCTTGACCCAATCGCGGCGGGCACAGGCGCCGCCGACACACCCGCGGCGGCCACGAGCGCCGCTGACCGGCGCGGGGTGCGGCTGCTGCTTGGCATCGTCTTCGGATTTCTCGGGATCAGCGTGACCGTGCACGCGGTGGCGTTGACGTATGTGTTCTCCACGCAGACCGATCTGGTGCGCGCGGATTATTATCAGGCTGGGCAGACCTATGACCACGAGATGTCGTTGCGCGCCGCCGCGGCACGTGAGGCGTTTGACGTCCGCGTCGCTGCTGGCCCGGCCGGCAGCGTCACGGTGCGGCTCCCGCAGGCCTCCGCGGCGCTCAGCGCGGCCTCGGGTCGGCTCAAGCTGTATCGACCTGGCAGCGCGCGGCTCGACCGCACGTTGCCGCTGCCGGCTGCCGTTGTGACCGATGGCACCGCCGTGTGGCGAGTGCCGGCCAACGACCTCGCTGTCGGGCGCTGGCGCGTGCGGTTTGAGCTCGACGCGGCCACGCCCTTGGCCCTCGAGGTCGACCGGGACGTGCGGTAGTGGTCGTCGACCCAGCCACCGCGTTCGCCGTCGCCCTGGTCGGCGGCGCCGCCGGCAGCGGCCACTGCATCGGCATGTGCGGTCCGTTCGCCGGCTTCCAAGGGATGCGCCGTTTCGGGCCGGCGTTTGGCCTGGGCCAGCTCGCCTACCACGGCGGGCGCATCACCACCTACCTCGCGCTCGGGACCGCCGCCGGCCTCGCCAGCGAGCTGCTCGCCAAAGTGGCCGGGTTGCTAGACGTGCAGCGCGCGTTGGGCATCAGCATGGGGCTCCTGTTGGTGCTCGTGGGGGTGAGTTACCTCGTCGGTCCGCGCCCGATGGGCCGCGTCGGCCGGGCGTGGAGCGGCGTCGTGAGCCGGGTCATCGCGGTCGGTCGCACAGGCGGCCCGGTCAGCGGTCCCTACCTGCTCGGGCTCACCTCGACGCTGCTGCCCTGCGGGTTTCTCTACACGTTTGCGCTCGCTGGCGCGGCGACGGGCTCCTTGGCCGGGTCGCTGGCCACCATGGCGGGGTTCTGGCTGGGCACCGCGCCGGCCCTGATCGCCACCGCCTTTCTGGCGCGCTACTTTCGTGACGGTCCGATGCGGCACGCGCGCAAGCTCATCGGTGTGACGCTCATCGTGATGGGTGTGGTTGGCGTCGTTGGCAGGTGGGGCGCACCGCCAACTGCAGACGGCAAGCCGACTTGTTGTGAGCACGCCGCCGCCGCAAGATGACGCTGGACCGCGTCGTTTCCGTCGGAGGTCAGTGTGTTGTCTGTTCCATTCGTGTCCGAACAAACCGGCGATCGACGCGAAAAGAACCGCTCAAACGGCGATTATTCAAACTCGTAGCGTCGCTGGGCTGCGTGTGGGCTCAGCCTTCGTGGCGCCTGCGCTCTAAGCCAGCGCGCAGGTGCCCCCGAAAGGCGGTGTCGATGTCGTGCAGACGCGTCGACAACACCGTGGCGCCGCCATGACCCAGCATGAGCACCCGGTCGTCGGCGCGCACGGCGCCCACCTGGGCGAAGGGCACCTCGGCGAGCAGCAGCTCCAGCGCCGCGGCGTTCTTGGGCGAGACCGCGAGCACGAAGCGTCCCGGCGCCTCGGCGAACGCCAGCGCGTCGTTCCTTATCGCCTCGGTTGCACCTGGCAGCGCTCGCAGATCTACGTCCGCGCCATGGCCACCGGCGAACGCCATCTCGGCGACGGCCACGGCGACGCCACCTTCACTGCAGTCGTGGCACGTCTGCACGAGCCCGGACGCGATGGCCTGGTGGACCGCGCGCAGCGTCGGCATCGGCGCACGCACGGGCGTGGGCAGCACGTCCCCCAACAGCCCCTTGGTGCGCAGATACACGCTCGCCCCGAGCTGCGGTCCGCTCACGCCGACCAGATAGAGCCGATCACCGGGGCGCTTGAGGTCCATGGAGGCCGTGTGGGCGACATCTGGCACGCGCGCTATGGCGCTGATGAGCAGCGTGCCCGGAATCGCGTGCTTGTCGCCGTCGGCGCCGACGTACTCGTTGTTGAGGCTGTCTTTGCCCGAGATGAACGGCGCGCCGAACGCGATGGCTGCGTCGTGGCAGCCGCGCGCACACAAGACAAGGCCGCCCAAACGGTCCGGGAGGCGTGGGTTGCCCCAGCAGAAGTTGTCCAAAATCGCGAGGTAGTCCGGGTCTCCTCCGACGGCGACGGCGTTGCGCACGGCCTCGTCCACGGCGAGCCACGCCATGATCTCGGGGTCGAGTTTGCCGGCCTGTGGATTCAAACCGACCGACAGGGCGACGCCCATCTTCAGCGGAGCGGCTGGATCTGCGGCCTCCAAGACGTCGAGCGGCACCAGCACAGCGGCGTCGCCCGGACCAGCGCCAGCCGGTCCGACCATGGGTTTGCAGACCGTGCCGCCCTGAACTTCGTGATCGAACTGTCGCACCACGTCCTCGTTCGAGCGCACGTCGGGCATCGCCAGGATGCGGAGCAGATCCGCTGTGAGATCCGGCGGGCTGGGGAACGTCACGGGCTGCGTCGCCGGCGGTCGCCAGTCGGCTGTCAGCTGCAGCTGCGGCATGCCCTCATGCAGAAAGTGGGCGTCGAGATCGCCGACGACGGTGTCGCCATGTCGGACCACGAGGCGGCCGTCACCGGTGAACCGACCGAGATCGGTGGCTTCGACGCCGTGCTCGGTGCAGAGCGCCTCGAAGGCGTCCCACTTCTCATCGGGAACCGCGAGCACCATGCGCTCCTGCGCTTCGCTCAGCCACACCTCCCACGGACCCAGACCTGGATACTTCAGCGGCACGCGCTCAAGGTGCACCGTCGCGCCCAGCTTCGACGCCATCTCGCCAATCGCCGACGACAGCCCACCGGCGCCGCAATCGGTCACGGCCGTGTAGAGCTCGGCGTCTCGCGCCAGGACCATCACCTCCATCACCTGCTTTTCGTGGATGGGATGGCCGATCTGAACGGAAGTCGACGCGATCTCGCTCGTCTCAACGCTCATCTCCATCGACGAAAACGTGGCGCCGCGCAGACCGTCGCGCCCCGTGCGACCGCCAATGCAGACGACGCGGTCGCCGACCTGCGGCGACGTCTTGTGGCTGCCGGTGGGTAACACGCCCAGACAGCCGCAGTAGACCAACGGGTTAGCGGTGTAGCCGGGGTCGTAGACGATGGCGCCGTTGACGGTGGGGATGCCCATCTTGTTGCCGTAGTCTTCGATGCCGGCGATGACACCGTCGGCGATCCGGCGCGGATGCAGCACGCCCTCGGGCAACGCGTCGACCGGCAGATCCGGCGGTCCGAAACAGAGCACATCCGTGCACGCGATGGGGCGCGCGCTGACGCCGAGCACGTCACGAATCACGCCGCCGGTGCCGGTGTTGGCGCCGCCGAAGGGCTCCAGCGCCGACGGGTGGTTGTGCGTCTCCACCTTAAAGGCGAGGTCGAACTTGTCATCAAACGCGATGATTCCAGCGTTATCGACAAACACCGAGCGCAGCCACGGCTTATCGAGCGCAAAGGTCGCCCCCTTGATGTACTGCCGATACATCGACTCGACCACCTCGGGCGCGTCGTGGAGCGGCACGCCGTCCGCGTCACGCTCGGTGAGCTCGATGCGCGCTTGAAACGTCTTGTGCACGCAGTGCTCGGACCACGTCTGCGCCAACATCTCCAGCTCAAGATCGGTCGGATCGCGCTGCTGGGCGATAAAATGGGCCTGAACGGCGGCCATCTCGACGCCGTCGAGCGCGAGGCGGCGCTCCTGGCTGAGGGCGAGCAGCTGCGCCGCGTCGAGGTTGGCCATGGCGACCGTCTCGATGACGGCGTCGTTCTTGGGTGTCTCGACGAAGGGCGCAGGCAGCCGCGCGTCGATGGCGAAGGCCTCGACCACCTTGTTGGCGAGCAGCCCGCTGGCGAGGCGGGAGAGGTGGGCAGGGGTGATCCGCCCGGTCAACAAGTAGCGCCGCCCCGTCGCCGCGCGCTTGAGGCGGGCAAAACCAAGCTCGCCGGCCGCCGAGAGCAGCGTCTCCGCGACCGAATCGGTGACGCCGGGCAGGGGGGTGACCTCTATCACGTGGTCGGCCTCCGCGGACGCCTTCGCCGCCGTTGCCGTGCCGCTCTGGATCGTCTCCCAGCTGGCGTCCTCGACCACCGTGTCCTGCAGCAGCGCCGGCACCCACTGGGCCAGCGCCTTCTGCGTCAGCTTTGTCCCGTCCAGGAAGAACAAGTCGCGCACCTCGATGTGGGTCAGACCATCGACGCCAACCGGGATCCCCAGGGTGCCCGCCTGCTGCAACAGGGCGCGGCCACGGCCGTCGTCGTGCCCAGCTCGTGGGCGAATTTCAACTCGGATGATCATGGCTAGCTCCGCGATGGCGCGCACGCCAGGGCTGATTATACGGGCTCGTAGGGGGCGGCCGTCTGCGCAAGAGGTGGGGGCGAGGCGTCACACTCAGTGCTTGAAGTGCCGCGCGCCGGTCATGCGCATGCTGACGCCGAGACGGTTGGCCGCAGCCACCACCTCGGGGTCGCGCTTGCTGCCACCGGGTTGGATGAAGGCGGTGACGCCGGCCGCAGCCGCGACCTCGACGCCGTCTTCAAACGGAAAAAAAGCGTCCGACGCGAGCGCCGCGCCACGCGCCTTATCACCGGCCTGCGCCACCGCGATCTGAACCGATCCGACGCGGCTGGTCTGTCCGGCGCCGATTCCCACCGTCGCGCCGTCCTTCACCAGCACGATGGCGTTGCTTTTGACGTGTTTCACCACGCGCCACGCAAACGCCATGTCTGCCTGTTGCTGGGTTGTGGGCGCCGCCTCGGTGGCGAGCTGCCAGGTCTCCGGCGCGGTGCTGTCGGCGTCTTCGGTCTGCACCAACAGCCCGTCCTGCGTCGACCGCAGGACCACGCCGGCGGGCGCGGCGGGCCCTAACTCCAGCGGGTTGGCGACCAGAACACGACAGTTGCGCTTCGTCTTGGCCATCAGCGCCAGCGCCTCGTCCGTGATCCCCGGCGCGACTAGGACCTCGACAAAAAGCTTGCCGAGGCGCTGCACAAAGGCGAGGTCGAGCGGGCGATTGCAGGCGATGATGGAGCCAAACGCGCTCACTGGATCGCACGCCAAGGCGCGGTCAAGCGCGTCGAGGACGTCCGCGCCGATCGCCATCCCGCACGGGTTCGTGTGTTTGACGATGGCAACACACGGCGCCTCGACCTCTCGCGGCATCTGCCACGCGGCCGTCACGTCGACCAGATTGTTGTAGCTGAGCGCCTTGCCTTGTTTGAGCTCAAACGCCGGTTTTGCGCCCTGCCAGCGGTACCAACCAGCCTCCTGGTGGGGGTTCTCGCCGTAGCGCAGCGGCTGCACCAGCTCCGCCGTGAGCGTGATGGTCTGCGGCAGTCCCGGCTCAACGCGCCGCCCCAACCACATCGCGATGGCCGAGTCGTAGGCTGCTGTGTGTCGAAACGCGCGCAGGGCGAGGTCCCGGCGGTGGTCTTGGCTGGGCTGCTCGGCCGTCAAGCTGCGCAACACCTCGTCGTACTGACTCGGCTCGCAGACGACGCTCACCCGCTCGAAGTTCTTAGCGGCGGCCCGCAGCAGGGCGACCCCGCCAATGTCGATCTGCTCGATCGCGTCGAGCTCCGCCACGTTCGGATCCGCCACGGTCTGCGCAAACGGGTAGAGATTGCACACCACGAGCTCGATCGGCGCCATGTCGTTCTGCGCCAGCTCAGCCAGATGCGCGTCTGTACCGCGGGCCAGGATCGCGCCGTGAACGCGGGGATGCAGGGTCTTGACGCGCCCGCCGAGGATCTCCGCGAATCCCGTCAGCGCTTCGACGGGCGTCACCGGCAGGCCGGCTTCAGCGAGCAGCCGGGCCGTGCCGCCCGACGCGACCAGTTCGAATCCTAAGTTGACGAGTCCAGCGCCAAAGACAGCGAGGCCGGACTTGTCGTACACCGACAGCAGCGCGCGACGTTTCATGAGGACTCCGTGGATCGTGAGTGGAGAGCGGCCTGGCGTGCGGTGGGCGTCGGCACCAGACCCGAGTGCGGTCGCGACGATTGCGACAGCGTGGGCAACAAGACCGCGATGGCGTCGACGAGCAGCTGGTGCTCGACGGCGTGGATGCGCGCGCTCAGGGTCGCGAGGTCGTCATCGGCCGAGATCGCCACCTCTGCGACCGCGATCGGGGCGCCTGCGTCCACCTCCGCGATGACGTGATGCACCATGACGCCAGTCGTCGTGATGTCGCCGGTTTTGTAGGCCGCGAGCGCACGCGCGATGGCGTGAATGCCCGGCAACGCCCCCGGCAACGCCGGATGCAGATTGATGAGGCGGCCCGCGAAGGCGTCGATGAACGTCGGACTCAGGATGCGCATGAAGCCAGCGAGCACGACCAAGTCCGGTCGGTGGGCGGCGACCCGCGCGGCCAGAGCGGCGTCGTAGGCCAGTCGCGGTTGCGTGTGCGCACGGCGGAACGGGCCGAACGGCTGCACCTCGGCGGCGATGGCGGCGTCGCGCGCACGCTGCAGACCGAAGGCGTTGGCTTTGTCGCTGACGACGGCGACCACGGCGGCCGGTAGCTGCCCCCCGCCACAGGCATCCAAAATGGCCTGCAGGTTGCTGCCGTTGCCGCTGACCAAGACGACAATGCGCGCGCGTTCGCTCATCGGTCGGCGGCCGCCACGAAGCGAACGGAGGCGCCGTCGTCACGCGCGATGATGTCGCCCACCCGCCAAGACCGCGCGCCACCGGACGCCGCGTGAGCTCGCAGCGCCGCCGCGGTGGCGTCCGCCTGTGCGCCGGGCACCACCACGAGCATGCCAACCCCGAGGTTGAAGACGTTCGCCATCTCTCGCTCGGCGATGCGGCCGAGATCACGGATGAGCGTGAAGATCGGCAGCTCGTCCCAAGAGCCCAGCACCAACTCCAAGGCCGTGTTTTCGGGCAGAATGCGCGGCGGGTTGTCGATGAGCCCGCCGCCCGTGATGTGGGCGAGGCCCTTGATGTCGACGCTCGCCGCGCGCAGGGCGGCGACCTCGGCGAGATAGCTCACATGGGGGGCGAGCAGCGCGTCGCCGATCGACACGCCGCCCAGATCGGACCGCGGCGCGTTGAAGTCCTGATCGATCAACACCTTGCGCGCGAGGCTGAAACCGTTGGTGTGCAGCCCGGCGCTGGCGAGGCCAAAGACGACGTCTCCCGGGCAGATGCGGCTGCCGTCGATCACCTGGTCGCGCGCCACCACGCCCACGATAGTGCCGACCAAATCGAGCTCGCCTGGAACATAAACACCTGGCATCTCAGCCGTTTCTCCGCCAAGAAGCGCGCAGCCAGCGGCCTTGCAAGCGGCGGCACACGACCCCACCACACGCGCGACCTGCTCAGGATCGAGGACGCTGCTGGCGATGTAGTCGAGGAAGAACAGCGGTCTGGCGCCCTGCACCAAAATGTCGTTGATGCTGTGGTTCACGATGTCGTAGCCGAGGCCGTCGACGCGGCCTAGCGCGGTGGCGACCTTGGTCTTGGTGCCGACACCGTCCGTGGAGGCGACGAGCACCGGCGCGGTGAGGTCTGAGAACGCGGCCGTGTCGAAGAGCCCGCCAAATGCCCCTACGGCGGAGAGCACCGCTGGACCATGGGTCGCTTCGACGGCGTCTTTCATCAACGCGATCGCCTTTGCGCCTGCGGCGAGGTCCACGCCGGCGTCCTTGTAGCTCACCGACGTGGGCGACGCCGTGGACAGATGCGGCCTCGCGTTCGCGTTCGCCACCACGGCAGGGAGCATGGCTGGCAGCCGCGCGAGCGCACGCCAACCGATGTCGTCACGGGCGTGCATGCCCTCAAATCCGATGCGGTGCACCCCCGCGTAGGCGCGATTGAGCGCGGTGCGCAGGTCGGCGCCGACCCCGGTGACCGCGAGCACCCGCCCGCCGTCGGTGAGCCATTGCTCGTCACTACGCCGAGTGCCGGCGTGGAACACGAAGGTGTCGCGCGCGTGGGCCGCCAGCTCGATCCCGCCGATGGTGTGACCACGGGTGTAGGCCTGTGGGTAGCCGCCAGAGGCCGCGACGACCGTGGCCGCGGCGCCGCTCTTCCAACGCACCCTCCCGGGCGCTAAATCGCTGGATACGCAGGCTTGCAGCACCTCGAACAAGTCACTGTCGAGCAGCGGCAGGAGCACTTGGGTCTCCGGGTCGCCAAAGCGGCAGTTGAACTCCAACACGCGCGGGCCATCGTCCGTGATCATGAGCCCGGCATACAGGATGCCGACGTAGGGATACGCCTCGGCAGCCATCCCCGCCATGACACGGTCAAACACCTCGTGCTGCACAAAGGCCGAGAGCTCCGGGGTGATCACGGGTGCGGGTGCGTACGCGCCCATGCCGCCCGTGTTCGGGCCGCGACTGCCAGACAGCAGACGCTTGTGGTCCTGCGCCGCCGGCATCGGCACGGCGATGCGGCCGTCGCAGAACGCCAGCACAGACGCCTCTTCGCCGATCAGCCGCTCTTCCACCAGCACGCTCGCGCCGGCCTCGCCAAACGCGCGGTCGGCCATGATGCGCTCAAGCGCGGCGAGCGCGTCACTCGGGCCATCGCAGACGACGACACCTTTGCCAGCTGCGAGCCCAGACGCCTTGACGACACACGGGCCATTCAACTCGCGAACGTAGGCTTGTGCCGGTGCTAAGGCGTCAAAGAGCCGTGAATGTGCGGTGGGGATGCCATGGCGCAGCATGAACGCTTTGGCGAAGGCCTTGGACGCCTCGAGCTGCGCAGAGACGCGGCGCGGACCGAAACAGACCAGACCGTCGGCGATGAACCGATCGACGAGTCCGGCGGCGAGCGGCGCCTCTGGGCCGACGATCGTCAGCGCGATGTCGGCCCCATGGGCGAACGCCAGCAGTCCAACGTGGTCGTCAACCGCGACGTCGACGTTGTGCACTCGATCATATGCGTGACGCTGCTGGGTCCCGCCGTTGCCGGGCGCCACGTAGACGCGCGCGACGTGGCTGGACTGCGCGAGCTTCCACGCCAGCGCGTGCTCACGACCGCCGCTGCCGACGACGAGGACCTGGGCGCGTTGGGAACCGTCGTCGGGGCCGAGACCGGCGAGGGGTGAGGTCGTGTGACTCATGAGAATCCTCCGCTGCGGCTGAATAGTCATGCACTGCAGCGCGCCGCGCCGCCGAACGCGCTGTGCAATCTAGCCCTCGAAGGCGTTCTTTCTGTCGTCTGACTTCTTGGACAGCCAAGCGCTCACGTCGAGTGGATAATTGCCCGAAAAACAGGCGTCGCAGTGGCCACCCGGCGGGCGATCCCCGGCGACCTCTGCGAGCATGCCTTCACGGCTGAGGTAGGCCAACGTGTCGGCGCCAACATGTTGACGAATCTGGTCCACGGTCATCCGATGACCGATGAGCTCTTCGTGCGTCGCCATGTCGACGCCCATGAAACAGGGGTGGGCGACGGGCGGCGAGCTGACACGAACGTGAACTTCGATCGCGCCCGCCTCGCGTAGCAGGCGCACCAGGGGGCCGCACGTGTTGCCCCGCACGATCGAGTCGTCGATGAGCACCACGCGTTTGCCCTCGAGGTTCGCTTTCAAAGGATTGTACTTCAGCGTCACCGTGGAGCGGCGTTGCCGGTCGGTTGGCTCGATGAAGGTCCGGCCGATATACCGGTTCTTCGTCAACCCCTCCGAGAAGGGGATGCCGCTGGCGTTGGCGAAGCCGATGGCCGCCGGAATCGCGCTGTCGGGCACGCCCATCACCATGTCGGCCTCAACGGGGGATTCTTCCCACAGGCGCTTGCCCAGGCGCTGCCGCACGGCGTGGATCGTCTGGTCCTCCAAGACGCTGTCTGGCCGGGAGAAATAGACGTACTCAAAGACACACAACGCCGACTTTGATGCTGGTTTCTTGCCGGAAAAGCTGTGCACCCCGTCCGCGTCGAAGCGGATGATCTCGCCCGGCGCGACCTCGCGAACGTAGCGCGCGTCGATCGTTCCCAGCGCGCAGGACTCGCTGGCGACGACGTGGCCCAGCACTTCATCGCGATTGCGACCCCGCTCGCCGAGCAGCTCGCCGATGCAGAGCGGCCGGAGCCCCAGTGGATCGCGCGCCGCCCAGATCGCGTCACGGGTCAGGATGACGATGCAGTAGGCGCCCTCAGCCACAGCCATGAAGTTGCGGATCCGCGCCAACCAGTCCGGCCCATTGGGCTCGCCGCTCTCCGGCGGCGCGGCGATCATCTGCGTGATCACCTCAGTGTCGCTGGTCGAGATGAGCCCCACACCCCGCTCAAGCAAGCGTCGGCGGAGGATGTGGGTGTTGGTCAAGTTGCCGTTATGGCCGACCGACATGGGGCCGTGGAGCGTCTCGATGAGGTACGGCTGCGCGTTGTTGAGCGACGAGGCCCCCGTCGTGCTGTAGCGGTTGTGACCGATGGCGAGGTGCCCCGTCAGCGGCCGCAGGTTCTCTTCGGTGAAGACCTGCGCGACGAGGCCCATCCCCTTGTGCAGCAGCGCGCGGCGACCGTCACTCACACAGATGCCGGCGCTCTCCTGGCCACGGTGTTGCAGCGCGTAGAGCGAGAAGAAGCTAAGCCGGGCCACGTCGACGTCCGACGTGGGCCACGCGTACACCCCGACCACGCCGCACTCCTCGTGAGGGCGGTCGAGACCGTCGAGCGTCACCTCGAAGGTGGTCTCCTGCGCGGTGTCCTGGGCGCCGCTCAGGACGACCTCTGCTGCGCCAATCATGCCGCCTTCTGCTGCGCCAATCATGACAGGCCTCCTTCGGTCAGGGCGCGCACATTGGCGGCGATTCGCGGTAGGGCTGGCAGCTTTCCCGCTGAGAAGGGTCGTCCTGTCAGCCGCTCCCACACCGTGATGTAGCGCTGCGCGGCCTCAGCCAGCAGGGCGGCCGGCGGCGCGGGGATGGCGCCGGCGCCGCTGAAGCCTTGGCTGATGAACCACTCGCGCAACATCTCTTTGGAGAGCGCCTCGGGCGTCGTGCCGTCTGTCATGGCGCGTTCGTAGCTCTCAAGCGTCCAGTATCGGCTCGAGTCTGGTGTGTGCAGCTCGTCGATCAACACGAGCTCATCACTAATCAGTCCGAACTCGTACTTCGTGTCGACCAAGACCAAGCCGGCAGCGGCGGCACGTGCCTGACCACGGGCGTAGAGCGCCAACGCCACCCGCCGCACCTCGGCCCAGCGTTCGGCCGAGACGTGACCGCCAGCCACGACCTCAGCCTCGCTCAGCCGCTCATCGTGCTGGCCAGCGGGGGCCTTCGTGGTCGGCGTAATCACCGGCGTCGGCAGCCGGTCGTTCTTCTTTAGGCCGGCCGGAAGTTCAAGTCCGTACGGTCGCGCCACGCCTCGCTCATATAGCGTCCACAGCGCGGTGTCCGTGACACCTGTGATGAAGCCACGCACGATGACCTCAACCGGCAGCGCCTTGGCCTTTCTTGCCAGCGTGACGTTCGGATCGAGCACGGCGAGCACATGATTTGCGACGATGTCTTCCGTCTGCTCAAACCACCAAGCCGACAGCTCGTTGAGCACCTGGCCGCGAAAGGGGATGGCGCCGAGCACACGGTCGAACGCGCTGAACCGGTCGGTGCTCACGAGCAGCAAGGTGTCGCCGCGGTCGTACACGTCGCGGACCTTGCCTTCGTAGCGCGGACCTTGGTTTTGCAGGTTCGTAGCGACCAACGGCGCCGCTGCGATGAGCGTGTTGAGGTTCACCATGCGCTCGGTCCTCGCACGGCAGCCACAAGCGCCAAGGTGCGCTCGGCGGCGTCGCCGGTGTAGTCGGATGCATCGAGCCAGACCACGACCTCGTCCGTTGTCGCCATCGACAACACCTGCGGGTCCGTGCTCAGGCTCTGCACCAGTGGGTTCTCGCGGCCTTCACGCAGCGCGGCCCACGCGGCCAAGCTGTGCTCGCGAATCAGCTCATGCAGGTCCTGGCGGCTGCCGCCGCGTTTGACCAGCTCCATCAGCACCCGCTCCGTCGCGGCGAAGGTGCCATAGACGGCCAATAGTCGGTCGCTCGCGCGTTCGTCGACCCTGAGCCCGCCCAGGATGCGGTCGGCCCGCTTGATGGACTCGTCGGCGATGAGGAAGGCCTCGGCGAGCACGCTGCGTCGGTTCGCGGAGTCGTCGAGTGTGCGCTCCAGGTACGAGTGTGCGGCGTTATCCCAGGCGACACGGGGCAGGGCGGCGAGCAGCCGTGTCAGGCTGTTGATGTTCTCGGCGTTGATCGGGTTCCGCTTGAATGGCATCGCGCTCGAGCCAACTTGTTTGGACCCGAACGGCTCCGCAAGCTCGCCGATCGGAGGGCTCTGCAGCAGGCGCAGATCAGCGGCAAACTTGTACAGCGACTGACCGAGCGACGCGAGCGCGCTGAGCAAGCGAAAGTCCTGCTTTCGCGCGTAGGTTTGCGTCGAGACCGGCATCGCAGGCAGGTCGAGCGTGGCCATGATCTTCGCCTCAAACGCGCGCGCGGTCAGCGGTGTGCCGGCCAGCAGCTGGTGGTAGCTCGCCGACGTCCCCGTCGCGCCCTTGAAGCCCTTGCCCATCACGCTCTCACGCATGGTGCGCAGGTCGCCGAGATCGACGCTTAGATCCCAAAGGACTTGGGCGAGGCGATAGCCAATCGTGGTCGGCTCGGCGGGCTGTAGGTGGGTGAACGCCATGGTCGGTCGGTGCGCCCACCGCTCGCATTGGTCGCACAGCGTGGCGGTGAGCGCCTCGAGGCGCGTCAGCAGCAGGTCGAGCGCCTCGCCGATGCGCAGCGCGTCCGCGTTGTCTTCGATGTCCATGCTCGTCGCGCCGAGGTGGATGATGCCGCCACCCACGTGGCACTGGTCGGCATAGGTTCTCACCTCCGCCATCAGGTCGTGCTTGATCTCCAGCTCAATGGCGTGCGCCTTCGCCAAGTCGAGGTCAGTCACGTGGGCTTCGAGATCCGCCACCTGCGCGTCGGTGACGAGACCCGCGTCGCGTTGCGCGCCAGCCAGCGCCACCCAGATGCGGCGCCACGTGCGGCGTTTGTGCGCCTCACTCCAGATGCCGCGCATCTCCTCGGAGCCGTAGCGCCACGTGAACGGAGAGAGGTAGGTGCTGTGGTCGAAGGGGCCGGCGCTCATGATGCCTCGGGTGCGGATGCGTTAAAGGCGTGGTCCATCACGACCAAGCGGTCGCGCTCGGGTCCAACGGAGATGAAGTCGATCGGCACGCCTGCGAGCTCGCTGATGCGGTGGAGAAACGACCGCGCGGCCTTGGGCAGATCATCCCAGCGCCGCGCGTCGATGGTCGGCTCATTCCAGCCGGGCCACGCCTCATACACTGGCTCGCAGCGCTCTTGGTCCGGCGTGTCGGGGAGGTGGTGGATGATCTCGCCATCGAGCTTATAGGCCGTACAAACGAGGATTTCATTGAAGGTGTCGAGCACATCGAGCTTGGTGACGGCGAGGCCAGTGAACCCATTCAGCCACGCCGCGTAGCCGATCGCGACGCCGTCGAACCAGCCGCAACGGCGTGGCCGCCCGGTCGTCGCGCCATACTCCAGGCCGATGTCGCGCAGACGCTGGCCGGCCGCGTCGTGCAGCTCGCATGGGAAGGGGCCGCCGCCGACGGAGGTGGAGTACGCCTTCACGACACCAATCACCGACGTGATCGCGGAGGGCGGCAAGCCAGCGCCAGCCGCGGCGTAAGCGGCGGTCGGATTGGAGGAGGTGACATAGGGGTAGATGCCCCAGTCGAGGTCGCGCATGACACCGAGCTGCCCTTCAAGGAGCACCCGTTGGTCTGCGCTGATCGCGGCGCGGACCAGCGGCACGGTGTCCACGATCCGGTGACCGATCTGGTCTGCCCACCCGGCGCAGGTAGTCATCATCACCTCAAGGTCGACCAGCGGCTCGTTGTATTCGGCGAAGCGCGAGTTGGCGTAGGCGACCGCGAGGGTCAGCCGCTCACGCAGCCACGCTGGTCGCAGGAGGTCGCCGAGACGCACGCCGCGTCGCGCCGCTTTGTCGGTATACGCCGGGCCGATGCCGCGCTTGGTGGTGCCAATCTGCTGGGCTTCAGCCCGGGCGCGCTCCTGCAGGCCATCTAGCTGCGGGTGATACGGCATCACGACGTGGGCGCGGCTGCTCAGCCAGAGGTTGTCGGTCGTGACGCCGGCCGCCTCGACCTCGCCCAGCTCGATCAGCAGACCCTCCGGGTTGACCACGCACCCCGTGCCGACGATGCACACGGTGTCAGGATTGAAGATCCCAGACGGCACCATATGTAGCTTGAAGAGGCCAAAGTCGTTGATGACCGTGTGCCCAGCGTTGTCGCCGCCTTGGAAGCGGATCACCATGTCGGCGCGCTGGCCCAACCAGTCCACGACACGGCCTTTGCCCTCATCTCCCCACTGTGCTCCGACGACGGCTGTCACTGCCATTGCGGTCTCCCCGGCTCAAGATTTCAGGTCGAATATCAGCGCGAAAGTCGTGTGATCATAGCCCCGCAGCGTAGCGGATCCCCGCCTCAAACAGCGCCAAGCCGAGCTGCCCGTGCACGCCGCGGGTCGGGTGCTGCAGCGGGTTGATGTGGTCCTCGGGATGCGGCATCAGTCCAAGAATAGTGCCCCGGCGGTTGCTGAGGCCGGCGATGTGATGCTGCGAACCGTTGGGATTGGCGG
>ERZ889078.1141-NODE-1141-length-21836-cov-6.812635_pt1 | contig 21836 bp, 16 predicted proteins | sample MGYA00521266_ERZ889078 | MGnify/ENA primary metagenome ERZ889078 (study PRJEB32303, sample SAMEA104408618) | aquatic metagenome | biome: Brackish water; feature: Pelagic; material: water | place: Baltic Sea | collected 2014-06-16T06:34:00 | depth 76,534 m ...
GTAGCCCTGCGCTTCGGCCCACCGGGTGTACATGCGGAGCAACATCGACGCCCAGTCACAGCTCTCGGTGCCGCCGGCGCCCGCGTTGATCTGCACCAGCGCGGAGTTGCGGTCATTGGCAGACGTCATCATGCGCTCAAACTCGGCGCGATCCAGCTCGTGTTCGATCGTGACGACTTGCGCCTCAATGTCAGCGAGCAGGCTCTCGTCGGCCTCCATCTCGGCCAACTCGAGCAGTTCATCACACTCCAGCACACTGGATTCAAACTGCTCGAGGCCTTCAACGGCTGTCACAAGGTCTTGGCGCTCTTTCATCAACGCCAGCGCTTGCGTCTGATCGTCCCAGAAGTCGGGCTCTGCGCTCACATGCTCGAGCTCATCGATGCGGGCTTTCTTGGTTGGAACGTCAAAGATACCCGCGCAGCTTGAGCAGGCGCGACGCCACCTCAGCTGTGCGGGACCGTAGTTCGGCGATTGTGGCCATGGCTGCCCTCCTCCAAAGGAGCGGCATCCTGACACGGGCGACGGCCGCTCGCTACCCCAACCAGAGCGTGGTGATGAGGTAGTCGACGACGAGCACGGTGACTGAGCTCATCACGACGGTCTGGGTGGTTGCGAGGCCCACCCCACGGCTGCCGCCTGACGCGAAGTAGCCGTTATGGCAGGCGATGGCGCCGATGACGACGCCGAAATGCAGCGCCTTTACAAGCGTCATGAGGATGTCTTCGGGGTCGACCCACTCGTAGATGCGCGAGAAGAACATCGCGTGGTCGACGCCCAGCATCCCCGTCGCGACGACGTAGGCGCCGATGAGCGCGACGGCGTTAAAACCCACGCACAGCAACGGCATCATGACGGTACAGGCGATCAGCCGCGGCGTGATGAGGTAATGAACCGGGTCGACGGCCATCGTCTCCAACGCGTCAATCTGCTCCGTCGCGCGCATCGTGCCCAGCTCGGTGCACATCGCCGAGCCGACGCGTCCCGCAACCATCAGCGCGGTCAGGGACGGCGCGAGCTCCCTCACCATGGCCATCGCCACGCTGCCGCCGATCAGGCTCTTCGCGTTGAAGATCTCAAACGCGACGGAGGTCTGGATGGCGAACACCATGCCCGTGAAGACGCCGTTCACAAGGACGATGGGCAGCGAGCCGACCCCCACGAACTCCATGGCGACGATGAGCTCGCGCCATCGAAACGGACGCTGCGTGATCCGCAAAGCAGCGGAGATCGCGAAGAGGATGATGGTGCCGATGGCGTCGAGCTTCGCGACCGTCACGGCGATCAGGCTTCGCACCGCACGCACGGCGAAGTTGTAGTTCTCAGTCTCCTGCCGCGCACCGGACATCCAAGACTCCCGATTGTTCAGCGCAGACGGCTCGCTGAAGTCGAGGTCGACGGTAGTCGACTTCCCTGATCACGCGACTTTTTCGGCGCCAGCAGGCGCCGCACCCGGCAACCGTGCCATGCTGCCGGCCGATCGATCGGGGGCGATAGCGCGCTCGGTGAAGCTAGCCTGATCACGGCGCTTGATTCGTAGCACGGAGGGCCGCACATGGCCGACACACACGAGAACGGCTCGGCTTGGATGGGCGAGGATGGCAGCGCGGTCGCTGGCGTCGTCTACCTCGTCGGCGCCGGGCCAGGGGCGCCCGACTTGATCACCCTGCGCGGGTGGCGGCTGCTACAGAGCTGCGATGTAGTGGTGTTTGACAGTCTCGCGGACGACCGCTTGTACAGCCAGCTCGCCTGTGAGCGCATCGACGTCGGCAAGCGCGCGGGCAATCACAAGCGCACCCAGGCTGAGATCAACGCGCTGCTGGTGTCGCTCTCGCGAGCCGGGCGCAAGGTCGTGCGGTTGAAGGGCGGCGATCCGTTTGTCCTCGGCCGCGGCAGCGAAGAGGCCGCGTGGCTCGCCGATCACGGCGTGCGTTGCTTGGCGGTGCCAGGCGTCTCGAGCGCCGTTGGCGGTCCTTTGCTCGCGGGGATTCCTGTGACGCACCGCGGCCTCGCCGACGCGTTCTGCGTCGTCTCAGCCCACCCGCGTGGCCCTGAGCAGACGTATTCGTTTCCGCCCTATCAGCCCAGACTTACGGTGGTTGTGCTGATGGGTGTGCACGCGCTGTCGCGCTGGCGGGAGGCGCTCGCAGCGCTCGGCTATCCTGATGACCTGCCCGTCGCGTTTGTCACGTGGGCCGGCCGCCCGCAACAGCGCACGTTGCGCACGACGCTGGCGAAGTGTGTGGCGGACGCAACCGATTTTGGTCTAACGGCGCCGACCGTGGCGGTGATTGGCCGGGTCGCGGCCTTGGAAGCGGTGCCAGCCTACAATCCATAGCCGCTGGAGCGATCCGCGGCCATTCACAGGCGATCCGCAGTCGCTCGTGCGGTCTCGCCTAGGGGCTGCAGGCCCCAGACTTCCAGCTGAACTTGTCGCCATTGTAGCACTGCGCCTGGCACGCGTTCTGGTAAGTCAGGCCGTCGTCGCCGCACACCGGGTTGTTGGTCTGCGGGCAGTTGCAGACACAGGGACCGAGGTACTGAAACGTCCAGTCGCCCTTCTCGGTGACGGTCAGGCAATCGAACTCGCTCTGGTTCCGAAACGTGTACCAAGTCGCGGTCGCGCCAGTACCCTTCGACGCGCAGACCTGCTTCACGATGCTGTAGTCCACGTCGGGGCAGCATGCACCGGTGGTCGCGGCCTCATAGAGCTCTGCCGAGCACTTATCCTTGGCTGTGGCGCTCACGCCCTCGCAGTTCAAGACGGCCGCGTCTGAGCCCTTCGCGATGCAGCCATTGCGGTACGTGCGCGCGATGCCTGAGCTTTTGCCGCTGATCACGGCGCACACCGGATTGCAGTCGCCCGGGCACTTGGCCGCCCCAGTCGTCCACTTTGTCTTGTCGTAGCACTCGCCACCGCACTCCGCGACCATCTTGCCTGGGTCACACTGCGCCGACTTCACGGTCTCGTTGAGAGGAAAGCAGCCCGAGAGATCGCAAGCTTGCATGGCGCACTCGGTGGCGTAGGTCGTGCCGTCTTTCTTCGAGCAGACCGGGTTGTACGCGTTGACCGGGCAGGCCGCGCCGCCCTGCGCAACCGGCTGCATGCACAGGTTGAACTTGCCGCAGCTGCCTTTGATGACCTCGGATTTCGGGCTGCACTGCCAGTCCTTCGTGCACGCCTGACCGGACGTCGGGCACTTGCCGGCAGTGCAAGTCTCGGGGGTCGCCAACTTCGTGCACTCCAGCTCGCACTCCTGTTTTACGGGCACGTAGGCGCCGCCAGCGGTTTTTGCGCAGAACGCGTCGGGCGCGTCGGGCTTGGTAGCGGTCTGGCATTTCTCACACCAAGGGCACTTGCCCTGGACGAGCGTGACGCCGGTCGGCCAGTCATAGGCCTGGAGCTTGCAAATCGCCTGACAGTCGTTGAGGAACTCCTGGCCGTTGGCACACATCGGGGTGTCGGCGCACTGCGTGCAGTCCGCGCACGTCTTGGCGCAGCTCGGCAGAGGCAGCGTCTTGCCAGCGTCAGGCGTACCAGCGTCCGCGGCGCCGCCCGCATCGGTCGTCGCGTCGTTGTCGGCGCCCGCGTCGGTGGTCGACGCGTCGGCGCCCGTGGTGTCGGCGGCCGGCCCTGCATCTGTGCCGGTCGTGTCAACGGCAGCCACATCGGTCGGCGCCGTCGCGTCCGTCGTGACGTCCGTCGCCGCGCCGGTGTCGCTCGGCGTCCCACCAGAGTCCTGCGCGGTCGACGTGTCGTCAGCGGAGCCGGCATCCACGGCAGGGTCGGCCGGCGCGTCGACGCCGCAGCTCGCCATCACGGAGAGCGCCAGGAGCGCCGAGAGCCAGCGGCCGGGGGTGCATGGGTGTGTTTGTGTCGTCGTCATGTTCATCTGGCCCATGTTCAGGGTCCTCCCATCGAGGTGGCTCGCTCGCGCCGCAACTCGCAGAGCCGCCACGGCTCCACTGGCTAGTCCGTAGCCTACCGTGTTCCCCGCGATTCTGCAGCGCCGCCGCTACGAAAAGCCACCCAGCCAGCGAACGCGCTTCGTCGCGGGCTCCGCGCGGCGTGTACTGTCGCGCTCACACCCGCGACCGCGTGCGCCATTCCTCGTCTGAATTCGGAATCCCGTCCACTTGCGACGCGTCTGGGTGGCCGAGACACACCGCCCGAATGGCGTCCCCGTGCACCCCACGCACACGCGCGACCGTGCTGTCATACGCGCGCTGTGCGACCAACGCGCGGGCGGCCGTGTTCATCGGGTTCGTCACGAAGAGCGTCTCGTCCAGCTCGCTGGGGGCGATCAGCGCCAACCCGGTCGCTGGGTGCGCGACCTGAAACGCCCGCAGCCCCATCTCCAGGCGTGCGGCCGTCGAGATGCGAAAGCTCTGATTCCACACCCCCAACATGCCACGTTGGCGAATGCGCACGAGCTCACCGAGCTCCTCGCCTTGCAGGCTCATCTGCGTCAGACGTCGGTCGAGATTCCACGGAACCACCGGGTTAATCACAAGCGTATGGGTCGCCCCGGCCGCGTGTGCCAAGTCGACGTGGGCGACTTTCCCCGACCCACCGTCAATCAGGTCGCTATCGCCGATCCGTACGGGGTTGAAAAACAGCGGAATGGCGCTTGAGGCGATAATCGCCTGCGACAGCCCTGCGTCCAGTCGGTAGCCACGGCCAAACACCTCGCGGTGCGCTGTGTCCAGGTTGTTGGCCGGGATCAGAAGATGGGCGTCGATCTGCTCGAAGTAGCGCGGCAGGTCGTTTCGCTCCATGAAGCGCTCGATGAAGCGCTGATACGCCCGCAGCGAGAAGAGGCCATCAGGCAGCGCGCGCGACAAGGCGGCCGGGTCGACGCCGTTGAGAAACCCGACCGGATCATGGCGCGCGATCAGCGTCGTCCGGAACACAAATCGCGCGATGTGTCCGATTTTTGCGAGCGTCTCGCCGCTGTCGAAGCCATAGACGTCGCTTCGGCGCAGGGGAAAAAAGTCGTCGCTCGTCACGAGCGCGTTGAAAAACCGGGTGACGGACACACCGCTGGCCATGAAAGTCGCGATGAGCGCGCCCGCAGACGTGCCCACAAAAATGTCGAACGCCTCGACGCGAAAGCCGGGAATGCTCGCTTCGAGGCCTGCGAGCACACCGACTTCGTAGGCCGCGCCGGTCGCACCTCCGCCGCACAAGACCAGCGCGAGGCGTGGGGTCGGGGACGCAGGCGGCGCGGAGTGCTCGGTCGCGGCGGCGGACATGATGGCCTGGGTGATGACGTAGCGGTCGTTAAGCTAGCGCAAAAAAAGCGACGGGGGCGCAAAATGCGCCCCCGTCGCGGTGACCCCAGCGGGATTTGAACCCGCGTCGTCGGCGTGAAAGGCCGGTGTCCTGACCAGACTAGACGATAGGGCCGTACGAGGAGATGCCTCGTTTTTAGGGCGATGCCGAAGCTTCGCGCGTCATTGCGAGGCAAACGCCTCGCGCGGTGAGTCGGGCGGGGATCGAACCCACGACCGGCGGATTAAAAGTCCGCTGCTCTACCAGCTGAGCTACCGACCCGAACCAGGGCGCCGAATACTAGTGACCTGATCCAGGTTCCGTCAACCACTCACGTCCGATCTTTCCCCGCTTTGCTTCGATTTCCCACGCGTCGCCTGCGATTTCTACAGCGCGTATCGACGAGACGTGCCGGGTGGGGCGACCACCGAGGCTACGAGTGCGTGTGCTCCTTCTCGAACTCGGTTTTCACCACGTCGTCTTGTTTGGCTTCGAGCTTGGGAGTCGCGTCGATCTCCTCTGGCGACTCCTCGTTGGCAGCGCGTTGGGCCTTCTTGAAGTTGCCGATCGCCTCGCCCATGCCTTTGCCGAGCTGCGGCAGCTTCGTCGCGCCGAAGAGGACGACCACAATCGCGAGGATCACCAGCATCTCGGGCAAACCGAGCATCGCTTCGTGAACCGGGACGACACCAGATGCGTCGATCATGCTGAACATTTTGTCTCCACAGGAGCAGTCAGGCTCCGTCAGACTCGCGCCGTTGCGGGCGCAAGCGCCGAGCAGAGTAGCACTCCTCAGGCGTCGCTGCCACAGTTCTCTGCGGCGGCGACTTGGGTTGTCGGCCGAGTCGGGATCTCCGTCAACTGATCAAGCAGGGCCTCAGCAGCCGCATGTTCTGCGGACTTTTTTGTTCGGCCTTCGCCCTCGGAGGCCAAAGCGACGCCGTTATGGGTCGCGGCGGCGGCCACCAGGAAGGTGCGCTCGTGGGACGGTCCCGACGTCGCGACGAGCGTGTACACGGGCGGTTCGTGCCCCGTCCCCTGCAGGTGCTCCTGCGCCGCTGTCTTCCAGTTGAGTGAATGGAGATGGATCTGATTGAGGCCTTTGCCAGCGTCGGCCGCGGCGAGGGCGGCGGCGAGCGGATGTTTGAGGAGCCGCAGCGCGACGTCTCGCGCGATGTCGTGGCCACCGTCGAGGTAGATCGCGCCGATCACGGCCTCGAATGCGTCGCTGATCACCGAGTCGCGGTCCGAGCCTCCCTCCGCCAGCATGCCGCGACCTACGCGCAGGGCGGGGCCGATGCCCGCTTTGCGGCCTGCTGCGGCCAGCACCGGCGCGCTCACTACGCGGGCACGCACGGTGGTCAGGAGCCCCTCGGCGGCGTTGGGCCGGATCTTGTACAGCGCGTCGGCCACGACGAGGCCGAGGACGGAGTCTCCCAGGAACTCAAGGCGCTGATTGTCGCGACGGCAGGTCGCCTCTTCGTTGCGGTACGACGGATGCGTCAGCGCCTCAAGCAGCAGCGACTCCGCGGCAAACACGTGGCCCAGCACGGCGCACAGCTCGCTGTAGGCGGCTTGATCGGGTCTTGGGGCGGACGGGCGTTTCATAGCTGTACCTGCATGTGGCCGGGGCCGGCGTCATGGGCGCTCGCGCGGACGAGATCGCCGGTGCGCAAGCGCGTATCGCTGTTGATCCGAGCGGGGATATAGGTTCGAGAGAGGGCGTTGAAACCATCGCCGGCGGGCTTCATCACCAGCCACTCCTGCTCTCGACCCACGGCGCGACGATGAAACAGGTGGCGCCGCACCTCACTGCGTCGAACGAGGGTTTGTACGCGTTCGCCCTTCGCGGCGTTCGAGACGTGGTCGGGCATCGCCGCGGATGGCGTCCCCTTGCGGGCAGAGAAGGGAAAGACGTGGAGGTACGTCCAATCCAGGTCGTCGAGCAGCGCGAGTGTGCGCTTGAAGCTCGCGGCGTCTTCGCCCGGATGACCGACCAGGACGTCAGCGCCCAAGGCCGCGGTGGGCAACGCAGCGCGCAGATCGGTGAGCACACGGGCGTATTGATCGGTCGAATAGAGGCGGCGCATGCGCTTTAGGACGTCGTCATCGCCGCTCTGCAGCGGCACATGCAGGTGCTCAACCAGCAGCGGATGCTCCACGACCAGCGCGATCAGCTCGGGGGTCACCTCGTTTGGCTCGACCGATCCCAGCCGGATACGGCGAACCTGGCCCTCTCGTGCGAGGCGATCGGCGAGCTGCGCCAACATGACGTGAAAGGGCACCCGCGGGATGAGGTCGCGGCCCCAGTGGCCCAGATGGATGCCAGTCAGCACCAACTCTACGGCGCCGAGTTCAGCGTAGCGCGCCGCTTGACGCGCGACGTCGTCGACCGAGAACGACCGCGAGACGCCGCGCGCTTTGGGGATGATGCAGAACGCGCAAGTGTAATCGCAGCCGTCTTGCACCTTGAGAAACGGCCTCGTGTGGGTCTCTGGCAACGCCGTGATGCGGCTGGACGCCGGTCGCACGCGAGCCGGCCAACTGCGTCCACGGCGGCCCCGGGGCGCGACGTCTGTCGCCGCCCCAGGCGCCTCCTGTGTAGCCGCCCCGTGCGTGGTCGCCCCGTGCGCGTCGCCTTGTTGCGTCGGGTGCAGACCGAGCAACTGGTCTGCCAAGCCGTGTTTTCCGTCGTTGCCGACCACCAGGTCGATCTCGGGCAGCGCGGTCAGCGCGTCGGGCGCCACCTGGGCGTAACACCCCGTCACCACGACCTGGGCGCTCGGGTTCAGGCGTTTCATCCGCCGGGCGATCTTGCGGGCGTCTGCGTCAGCCGCGTGGGTGACGGTGCAGGTGTTCAGCACATAGATGTCTGCGATCTCGCTCGAATCGACGAGCGTGGCGCTCCGGCTTCGGAGCGCGTCCGCCAGCGCGATCGTGTCAGCCTGATTGACCCGGCAACCCAGGGTCTGTAGCGCGACCCGCACCGGACTCATGTGCGCTCCGAGGCGCGCGTCACCTGTTGAATGGTGCCTCCGCCGAGCACGCGATCGGCGTCGAAGAGCACGCCGGCTTGGCCGCGGGCGGCACCGTCGAGAGCGGCGCAAAGGCGTAGCACGAGCCCATCGGCGCCGCTGCCGACCACCTCGGCTTCAACGGGGCGGCCGCGATGGCGCACTTGCAGTCCGACACGGGCGCCGGTGGCGGGCACGCTGCCGGTGACGCTGTTGTATCCCTCAAGCGTCAAGCGGGCGACGAGCAGGTCCTCGTGGTGACCTAGCACGACGGTGCCATCCGCCGACTTGTCGACGACATAGTGCGGCTCGCCGCCGCCAGGTAAGCCGAGACCCCGGCGTTGTCCGACGGTGAAGCGCGCGAGGTTGCTGTGCTGGCCAAGGCGTGTGCCAGCGAGGTCGACCAGCGCGCCGCTGGGGGCGCCGCCGTTGGCCGCCACCCACTCCGCGGGCTTCTTTGCGCCGACGAAACAGATGTCCATGGACTCCGGCTTGTCGGCGACACAGAGGCCGAGGCGATCGCCGTGGTCGCGCACCTCGGTTTTGGTCATCGCGCCGAGCGGAAACCGCAAGTATCCGGCCACGTCGGCCTGCAGTGGGTACAGGAAGTAGGCCTGATCCTTGCCGCGATCACGCCCGCGACGTAGCCGTGCATGGCCGTCGTCGTCGCGGTCGAGTTGGGCGTAGTGACCCGTCGCCAACGCTTCGGCGCCCAGCATGCGCGCGCGCCCCACGAGTCGATCGAACTTCAGGCTGCGATTGCACGCGACGCAGGGGTTGGGCGTGCGGCCTTCGCGCCAATCGGCCAGGAACGGCTGCATGACATCCCGCTCAAACACGGCGCGCTCGTCGAGCACGTAGTGCCGGATTCCCAGGTCTGCAGCGACACCGCGGGCATCACGGGCGTCCTCCGGGGCGCAGCACGACCCGGCGCGAACCACCTCGGTGGGGTCGACGTCATAGAGGCGCGCCGTCAGCCCGATCACCTCATAGCCGGCCTCGACGAGCAACGCGGCGACCACGCTTGAATCCACGCCACCGCTCATGGCGACGGCGACGCGCGACCCGACAGGGAGGGCGATGTCCGCGCGAATGAGGTCGATCAACGATGCGGTGGGGGCGCGAGACGACATGGTCGAAGAGCTCCTGAGAGGCGTGGCGAGCGGCTGTCCGCCGCGGGCGCGCAAGCTAGCATCGCCGCGGCCATTGGATCTACCGAGAATTAGTCGGGAGCCGGCGCGGGCGCGACTCGGGTCAGCACGCGGCGTAAGGCGGTGAGCGCGCCGGTGACGTCGTTGGCGGTGCTCTCGGGACCCAAACTGAAACGCACCGTCGCGGCAGCAAGCGCCTGATCTGCGTCACTCAAGATGGCCTCGATCACCGCCGAAGGGGCCAGGGTGCCGCTGCTGCACGCCGACCCGGCCGAGACGGCGACGCCCTCCACGTCCAGCGCCATGACCAAGTCGCTGGCGTCACAACCGGGGAACGCGACGCTCAGGCACGTGCCGGTCTCCCGCTCCGCGGCGACCTGCGCGTGCCGGTGCGACGGCCAGGGCAGGGCGTCGATGCCGCGCCACAATGCGTCTCGCAGGCCGCGAATCCGAGGGATTTGCGCGCGTCGTGGCGCTAGGTCCGCGCAGGCCGCACCCAACCCGACCGCCCCGAGCAGGTTCTCCGTGCCCGCCCGACGACCCTCCTCTTGGTGACCCGGTAGCAGCACATCGATCGCCAGACCGTCGCGCACGATCAGCGCGCCGATGCCAGCCGGCGCGCCGATTTTGTGGCCGCTGAGCGTGAGCAGGTCGACCCCGAGCGCCGCAAAGTCGACCGCGATCCGACCGAGGGCCTGGGTCGCGTCGCAGTGGATGATTACGTCTGGGTCTCGGGCCTTGAACAGCCGACCGAGCGCGGCGACAGGTTGCGTCGTGCCGAGCTCGTTGCTGACGAGACAGGCGCTCACGAGGTGCGTGGTTTGGGGGGCGCTGGGCTGGGCGGGACGGGGGAGGCCAGGGCTGACGGCATGCAGCGCCGCGGCGATCGCCTCAAGATCGATGAAGCCCAGAGGATCGAGGCCCATCGCGCGAATCTCCCAAGCCACAGCGCCATTCGCCACCGCCAGCGTCGCCGCGGCGGCGTGAACGGAGGCATGCTCGGCGGCGCTGATCCACGCCACGCCCACGCCCGCCACGCCCGCGCCCGCCGCGCGCGGCTTGGCCAGCGCAACGCCACGAATCGCGCCGTGGTTGGCCTCGGTCGCGCCGCTCGTGAAGACGACCTGCCGCGGAGCCACCCCAACTGCAGCCGCGACTTGGCCCCGTGCACGGTCCAACGCATGGCGCGCCGCTTGCCCCGCGCCGTGAATCGACGACGGATTCCCGGGGCCGGCTGCCATCAGCGCCATGACGGCAGCACGCGCGGCGTCGCTCAGCGGCGCGCTCGCGTGATGATCCAGATAGATGGCGGGCCGAAGGGCGGTCATGGCTGCGCTCGCGTTTGCGGGTTGGGTGCGGCGACTCCCCGGTCGTCGGCCAGGGTGGAGCAGGCGCTCCGATCGCCGCAAGGCCGGCGTTTGTAGGCCACAAGTCGCCATCTGGCTAGCGTGGCGACGTCCTCCTCCCGATGGACACGCCGCGTCTGTTCGCCCCGGCGCGTCGCGTCAAAGCGCCCGTCAGGTTGACGAATCCCGTGCATGAGCATGAAATACTGCCGCCGCTGCCCGCCCATCCGTGGCGGGTGCCCCCCTTTCAATCTACCCGGAGGCCCCATGCGCCGCCTGCCCATCTTCGCCATCGCCGCCGCCGTGCTGGCCCTCGATATGGGTGGGGCCGTCGCCGCCGTGCGTACGCCGGGCGGTGTCACGCCGACCCACGCACCTATGATGGCGCAGGTCACGCTGCCACCGCTCCCCACCTACCCGCGCGTCGAGTTCCACGGCTATTTTCGTTTTCGCCCGGAGACGATCAGCAACGGTCACCTGGGCCAGGCTGTCGAGAGTCAACTGCAGCAGTACCCGGTCCTGACCGCGAGCAACATCAAGCCGCCGCTGAGCCTGTGGCCGCAAAACAACGGCGGTAACAACGGCTTTTCAAGCAAAGTTGGCAAGTCGCGCGAGGATGACAGCATCTCGGGCGCGACCATTCGGCTGCGTTTGCGGCCTACGCTACACGTCACCAAGACGATTCGACTGACGTTCACCGCCGACGTCTTCGACAACTACGTGCTCGGCAGCAACCCCGACTATGCCGGCGCGATCGCGCGCCCAGATGTGCCGTTGTCCGCGTTTGCCATGACCACAAAGCCAAACGCGCTGCGCATCCACGAGGCGTTTGGAGAGTGGCTGACACCAGTCGGTGTCCTGCGCGTGGGTCGGCAGGCGTCGCACTGGGGGTTGGGACTTTTTGCCAACGGCGGCATGGGCTCGACGTGGGATCACGGCCGCCCGATCGCCTATTACGGCGGCGCGCTCAAGCCTGCAGACGGGATGGGCTATACGTCCGATTATTCGAACTTCTCGGACCGCGCCGCGTTCGTGACCAAGATCAAGGGCCTCTACCTGGCGTTGTTTTGGGACTTCATCGGCCAGGGCGCCCTCGGCATCGATCCGACTCGGTACGACAGCCCGGCCTGGGACATGACCGACGCCGACGACGTGCAACAGTGGGGGTTTGCGCTCTTCTCGAAGCCGCTGAGCCTCGACGAGATCGTGGGTCGCAAGAAGGCGCTGCTGGAGGAGTACCGCGGGGTGCTCGATTGGGGCGTGTACGGCATCTACCGGAAGCAGGATCTGTCGACGACCGCGAAGGGCGTGAACGCGCCGGCCGAGTCCGACGCGACTGACGCGAAAAATACGCTCCTCGCGCCGCGCGATGCGTGGGTGTTCGTCGGTGATCTCTGGTTGCGGTACGAGAAGCGATTGAGCTTTAACCGACGCTTTGTCGCCGAGACGGAGTTTGTCTACCTGCGCGGCCAGATCGGTGACGCGAGCCCGGTGCCCTCCGCGTCGAGTGAGCCGAAGCAAAAGGACATTGAGATGTGGGGCGGTGCGTTGAAGGCCAGCTTTCAGATCGACAACTTCGGCATCTACTTTGACGCTGGCGTGGCGAGCGGCGACGACACCCGCTGTTTCGGCGTGTACGGGCCTGGCAACTGCTCGCTCGATGACGCCGCGGGAGATCCCAACAAGATCCTGACCGGGATGAAGTTCCACAAGAACTTTCGCGTCGACAATCTGCTCTTTCGCGACGTGATCGGGGCGGTGACAAACGCCTGGTACATCAAGCCGACCTTCAGCATCAACGCGCACCCCTTCTACTCCTCGACCGATCTCCTCGGCGCCGATCTGAGCGTGATGTTCGCCGGCGCTATGAACCCGGAGGGCACGCCCGGCAACGGCTCGACGCTGGGCACGGAGTTCGAATTGCGCGGATTCATCGGCCAGAAGGGGCTGTTCATCACTTCGCTCAGCTTCAGCTACTTGTTGCCAGGAGACGCGCTTGACGTCATCGGCAGCAATGACGAGAGCAACCGCGGCCGCTGGCTCGGTGCGATCGGCAAGACCGTTGAGGCCGGCAACGCATGGCGCCTGATGCTGACCTCGGTCCTTATGTTTTGAGCGACAGGTCCTGAGCGACAGGTTCTGAGCGACGGACGTCCGCGGAGCGACCCATGAACCACTTCGAGTACGACGCGGCCGGCGTCCTTCATGGCGAGGGCGTGTCTCTCGTCGCCTTGGCTCAGGCCGTGGGCACGCCGACGTACGTGTACTCCCACGCCACGTTGTCACGGCACTATCGGGTGATGGACGAGGCGCTCGGCGGTGTCGACCACCTGATCTGCTACAGCGTGAAGGCCAACTCGAACCTCGCCGTGCTGCAGCTGCTGGCCTCGCTCGGCAGCGGTTTTGACATCGTCAGCGTCGGCGAGCTGAGGCGGGTGCTGGCGGCCGGCGGGGACCCGGCGAAGGTAGTCTTCTCCGGTGTCGGCAAACGCGACGACGAGATCGCCGCTGCGCTGCGGGCCGGGATTCACTGCCTCAACGTAGAATCAGCCTGGGAGTTGGCGCGCTGCGCGATCGTCGCGGAGCAGATCGGTTTGCCGGCGCCGATTAGCCTCCGTGTGAACCCCGACGTGGACGCAAAGACCCACGCGTACATCTCGACCGGGCTGCGCAGCTCCAAGTTCGGCGTGCCGTTTGACGAAGCGCTGCGGCTGTACCGCCAAGCCCACGCCTCGCCGCACCTGCGCATCGTCGGGATCGACTGCCACATCGGCAGCCAGATCGTCGAACCAGCCCCGCTCGTCGAAGCGTTGGAGCGGGTGCTGGAGCTAGTCGATACGCTGCAAGCCGAGGGCGTGCATCTCGACCACGTCGACATGGGGGGCGGGCTCGGTATCACCTACAAGGACGAACGGCCAGCGCCACCGCGCGCCATCGGAGAAGCCTATGCGGCGCGACTGGCCCCGCGTGGGCTGCGTCTGCTCGTCGAGCCCGGCCGTGTGATCGCCGGCAACGCTGGGGTGCTGCTGATGCGCGTTCTGGGCACCAAGACCAACGGCGATCGCACCTTTGTGATCACCGATGCAGCGATGAACGACAACATCCGACCGTCGCTCTACAAAGCGTGGCAAGACATCTCGCCCGTGAACCATCACCCCGACCGCCCGGACGAAGTCGTCGACGTCGTCGGTCCTATCTGTGAGAGCGGCGACTTCTTCGCCCACGACCGCACCCTGCCAGCGTTGGTTCGTGACGATCTGCTCGTGATGCGCTCCACCGGCGCTTACGGTTACAGCATGGCCTCGAACTACAATAGCCGAACGCGCCCGGCGGAGGTGATGGTGCACGGCGATTCGTGGACCGTGATCCGGCCGCGGGAGGACGTCGCCGACCTCTTCGCGACCGAGCGTCTGCTGCCCATCGCGCGTCTTCCTGTGGTCGATTCCAGTTCCTGACAGGTGAGTCGCTGTCCTAACAACTACGCAATCCACGCTGTAATTGCGCATTTTATGCGAAATTAAGCCCTTGTATCGTGCCTCGCGCTAGTGATCTCAGTCGGTTTGGGTCGTTTCGACATGGCACAGTGCTTGCGATACCTCAAGGTGCGCACCACCGCGCTGAGCCAAGCGATGCAGATGAACGCCGTACCCACCGCCACACAGACTACCGCTCAGCCAACGCGCAGGCCGACGTCGTCGCTCGCCGTGCCGCAGATTGGGTCGTCTCGCGTAACGGTGTCCTCGGATCGCCGCGGTGAGTTGGGCACGACGCTCTTCGAGTTGATGATCGGCTTGATGATCCTGACGATCCTCACAGCCGTCGCGACACCGGGAATCGCGGCGCTAGTCCGTCGGCAGAACCTGCGGGACGCGGCGGAGGACGTGTTGTATGCGGCGGGGTTGGCGCGGAGTCGTGCGCGTGCCAATCGTCGCGCCTATGGCCTGCAGGTCGGCAAAGTCGGCAGCAAGGGCGAGTATCTCACCATCACGCTCCGGCGCGGCACGGGGACCAAATGCGACACGCTCGGCGGCGGCTCCGTTGAGTACACCCGCGAGTACACGGCCACCAACGCGGCCGGCCGGCCCGAGATCGCCATCGTCACCCGCGCGCCCTCCGAACTGAGCTCAAACACCGTATTTGCTTGCTTTAAGCCAGATGGCCGGATGGTTCGCTCGGATACGGGGCTCCCCTTCCGACCGCCCGAGAAGGGTTGGTTCGCTGGCGATGTGTACTACGAACTCAGGCGCGTCAACGGCTCCGTAGCGGTCGGCACAGCAGTGCAGGTGCAGCTCGGCTACAACGGCACAGCACGGCTCACCTACGGCGTCGACCTGTCGAAGCTGCAGGGGGTGAACTGATGCGTGCATCCCTGAAGCCGACCCTGTTCACACGAGCCCTGTTCAGAAGCACAGGTGCGGACCCGCATCGCGCGCACCGCGGTTACACGATGGTTGAGCTCCTCGTCGCCGCGGGAATCGCCACGACGGGCCTGTTCGCGACGCTAAACATGACGACCTCGGTCACCCGCGGCAACACCGATCTGCGCATCTCAAGCGAAGCCCAGCTGCTCGCCGAACACTTGGTCGCCTCAGCCCAATCGCAAGGCCTGCTCTGGGTCGACGAGGTGCCGTACGGCGCCGCTGAGGAGCTCAAGCGCGTGCCGCTCAACATCGGTGATTCCACGGACTGGCAGCTCTACAACCACGCCAACCAGGGGTTCTCCAAGAACAACCGCGTCGGGCGGCTCGGCAATGACACCATCTGGGACAATGGCGCGCAGCTCATGGTCATCGACGGTGCGTCGGGCTGGGCCGAGAAGCACTTCTGCGGCCACTACCGAATGACCCGTGTGAGCGCCGATCTCGCGCGGATCGAGGTGCGTGTGAGCTGGGCCCGCCCAACGACGGGCGTCGACAGCATCGACAAGTGCAAGACCTCGATCGTCACCGACATCGACGCGGACAAGAAATATGGCAGCGTCTCCCTCGCCGCCACCATCATGAGGAACCTCAATGCGAACGAGATCGTCGCGCCGTCCTTCTGACGACCCGCGCGCTCTCCGGCCGGGGGAGCGCGGTTTCAACCTGATCGAGCTGCTCATGGCGATGGCGATGGCGACGATCATCTTCATGGCGATCACGCTGCTGTACACCTACGAGGCGCGGAGCCTGGGCGCTCAGTTTCAGGTCGCGACCATGGACCGGGAAGCGCGTTTTGCCATGGAGCATCTGCGGCGTGACTTGATGACGATGGGGTCGCATACGACGCCGAACAGCGTGGTCGACGGCTGGGTCTGCCCCAAACCCGCGATCCCAATTCGGGCCATCGAGCTCAAGATGAACGACGGCTACCAAGTCGCGCCGCTCCTCAACCCGTTTGTGCGCCTGCTGTCGATTCGCCTGTTTGGCAGCCTCGACGTGAAGACACGCTTCCGCACCACGTCGATCGTTGGCACCGACGTGATCCTTGAGAACGACGGCACGCTGCCCGCGACGAGCGCTGAGTGGGACGACATCTTCTCGGACGACCGCTTCCTCCGGATCTCCGGGCCAGATGGGCGCATGATGTTTTTCGCCATCAAGAGCAGCAACTTTGGCAGCAAGAAGGTGACGCTCACCTCGGCGCCGCCGCGTGTGTCCGGTTCGCAGCTGTGTGGTTTTCAGGGCACAGGATCGGGGCTCTCCATCGACGTTCAGGGCTTCGTTCGCTACCGGATCGTGGCCGACACGCGGCCGGGTGCGCCCACCGATTCGAAGGGAAAAGCGTCGCGGACGCTGCTGGTGCGAGAGCGCCTCGAGGTGGACGGTGTCAAGGTCGCGGGGGCGTTGCCGCTGGCTGAGAACGCCGTCGAGATCGGCATTTACGACGCGATCTTCGACAGCAACGCGGATCCCGACAAGGTTGGGCCGACCAATTTGCCAGATTTCGAGAAGTCGAAGCTGATCACCACAAGCGGGGCGGGCTACCTCGGCTCTGTGGGGACGCCGATGCCGGAACGGCTGCGCTCGCTCAATGTTGTGTTGACGGTCCGCACCGAGCGATCGGTCCGCGGCCGCATGCACAATCCACGCAGCCACACGCAGTCGCCGCTGGTCACCTATCAACTGGACGCCGAAGACGACGGCGCGTGCAACGTACACACCGTCGTCGGCCGAATCGCCATGCCCACCATGGTCGCGAGGAACTTATGACCGCGCTCCCGCGACCCGCTGGGCTGACCCGTCTGCGCGCGCGATTGGTGCGAGACGCGGCCGCGTTTGGCGCGCGCTGGCACGGCGACGCGGACCGACGCGGCGTCGTGCTGGTGATGACGATGCTCATGATCACCCTGCTCACGTTGCTGGGCAGCGCGGCGATCGTTCAGACGTCGAACGATCTTCGCGACTCGGGTGCGCATCGCATCGAGCGCGCCGTGTTTCGCATCGCTGAAGCCGGGACCATGGGCGCGGTCGGTCTGGCCGGGCAGATGAACGCGAAGTTTGATGATTTTGCTACATCAAAGAGCGGCCAAATCACCGAGGACGACTTCTCTGGCAGCTTGCTAGACCTGGGACAAACGGGCCTCGGCAGCTTCGGGCGCGAGCTCAACAGCATGGGCACGTCGCGGTTCACCATCAAGGTCGGTGACCCTGAGCTGTCGACGTCGGTGGTCGGCTATCAGTCCGGGAAGTACTGCTTCCAGAGCTATCGCATGGTGACGGTCGGCCACATCGGTGACGCCGACTCGAAAAACGAACGCGAACGCGCAACCGCTGGAGAGGCTGGACTCGTGGCACAGGTCGTTGTGGGGCCTGTGCTGTGCAGCAATTGAGCCCGAAACAAGGCGTTGTAGGAGCGTTGACGATGGCGATGAGCAGGAACCAGCGTGAGGCGCGCGTCGCTCACCTTGCGTCACAAGGTGGCGTGCTGGGCGCTCGTCGGGCATCGCGCCGCGCCTCCGTCTGCAGGCGGAGGCGAGCGATTCGTCGGCCGGCTTGGCTCGCGCAGTGCCTGGTCGTGGTCGCCGCCGTCGCAGGCCCGCATGCCGCGTTCGCCGCGGCGGGTGTGCTCCCCGAGGTCGTGATCGCAGTCGACACGTCGGAGTCCATGCAGACCCCCCTGAGCCCGGGTCCAGCGCCGGATTGCTCGACGCTCAACCCCGGTGGCACACGTTGGACGGCGACACTGCAGATGCTGCTGGGCACGATCGGCGCCTACAAGTGCATCAAAGACACGGCCGCAGCGCACCCGGACGCGACGTCGCCGCCCAAGCAGCTGATCGGCGCGAAGACTTGCATCGGCGGCATCGCTCATGTGATCGCAGAGAATCACCTCCTGTCGGCGTCGGGGTCGCTGTCTGAACCCATCGGGGTCAAGAGCTGGTCCGGCACGATCGCGAACGCCAGCGCGTATTTGCGGCTGCTCACGACAACTAACGACGCCGCGGTGCCGTACTTTGCCTATGACGCAGACGCGGTGCCGACGGGCGAGACGTGGGTCACCGGCGCCCTGAAGGTCGTGACCAAAGACAAGTCCACACTCACCAGCGCCGATGTCTGGGCCTACCTCGTGAGCTTCGACAAAAACCCGGCGGGTCAGAACGGCAAAGTCTTCGTTTGCGATCTGATGACGCAACTCAAAAGCAAAGTGGTCAGCGCGCCCGTGAAGATCGCCAACACAGGCGGCGGCGTGACGGTGTTTCCGCTCAGCTTGGCCTATCTCAAGGCGATGCAGACGGCGGCGAAGGGTGGCCAGAAGGCGTTCTACTTCGCCGTGATCACCCAGAAAGCTTGGTTTAAAGCGGACTGCTCTGGCCGCGGCGATGACCTGAGCGAGCAGGTGGATCTGAGCTTTCACGGTCCCGGAGCGCCTTGGTCGGAGCTGCGGCCGCAATTCGCGATCGACGTCGGTAAACAGTGCAAGCGCGAGGGGCCGGGTGTGCACTACGCGCCCGTCGGCGCCTTTGGCACCGATGGTGTGCTGTCGAAGTACGCCAACGCCGCGAAATTCAGCCTCCTGGTGTCCGACACGGTGCTGAGCGTGAACAAGGACGCGACCGGCGGCTACTCGTTTGGCAATCCGTTCGGGAGCTACTGGGGCAACGTCAACTTGGGCGGCGCGGATCCATTTGTCTCCGGCACGGACAGCGTACCGATGCCGCGCGCTGACACGTCCGCCGCGCGCCTCAACAGCATCGCAGCCATCACGACCAACCTACCCACCATCAAGCCGGTCGGCGGCACGCCGCTCGCCGCCTTGATCGAGGACATCGCGGCGTATTTCGGTCCGGACAAGAATCAGGATCCGCACTTCCAGTCGTTGAGTGTTGACCCCAAAAACGGTGATCCCTACTACGAGTGCCGCACGCGCTTCGCCTTGCTGATTACAGACGGCGGCGCGAACCTACACACGGGCGCTTCGGACGGTCGCGCCGCCGCGGTCCAAGCGGCGGCGTTGCTGCTGACACGGGGCGTCGCGCTCTACGTTGTGGTGCCCGGCTCGAAGAACATCTCGAAGGAAGACTTAGACTTTGCGGACGAGATCGCGGCCGCGGGTGGCACGGCGAACGCGTGGCGCGTCGAGACGGCGGCCGACCTCACCAAGGCGCTGAAGGGTGTGTTGCAGACGGCGGGCACGACGGGTGAGGTCCTCACTCCGACGGTATACACCTCCTCAACAGGCAGCGATCAAGACGTGCAGCATAGCTTCCACGCGATGAGCAACTTCGACATCACGGAGCCGATGCAGAGTTGGGGCGTGCTGGAACAGCGCTTCTTCGGCTGTGAGAGCGCCTGCGTCGACGCGAAGACGCCCGGTCGCGCGCAGGTCTGCAGCGTGGTGGACTACGGCTGGAAGCTGGAGAACCGTTCGGCGGCGCGTCGGATGTATACGCACGTCGGCGGCGCGCGTCGCACGCTGACGTCGACGTCCATTTCACCGGATGATCTGAACATTACGAAGGTCGGCTTGGCGCCGAAGCTCCAACTCGATGCGTCCAACAACTGCACGACGAAGCCGAACACTTTTAACCTCTCCAACCCGCTTGAGCGGGCGCAGTACGCGGTGGATGTGCTCGCTCAGGTTCGGGGCGACAAGGGCTCATGTCGTGCGAATCGACAGCTCGGCGCGGTCGGTTTCGCGCGACCGGTTGTGCTCGGCGGCGCCGACCAGATCGCGCTGCGCGACCCCTCCTTTCGCGCGTTCGCCGCGCGCGACGCGCCAGGCTCCGCCGACTACTCGACCTCGGTTCGTCCTGGATCGACCGGCCGCCCAACGCTCCTCTTCGCCAGCACACACGAAGGCATGATGCACGCCTTCCGTTCCGACCGTGACGCGGCGGTGACCACAAAGGACAGCTTGGTGGCGGGCGACGAGCTGTGGGGCTGGTTGCCGTTGTTCAACCTACAACGCGTACGGCAGCTGAAGCTCGTCGCAGACGCCGATCGCTCGTTTCTGGGCGGAGGTCTGGTGGCGGGCCACGTGCAGCTCACCCGGCTCGGCAACACCGTGTCAGAGCTGTCCGACAACTGGCGCTCGGTGGTGGTCGCCGGCGCAGGCGAGGCGGGGTCGGGGTACTTCGCCCTGGACGTCACATCGGCCGACGATCCGCGGCTCTTGTGGGAGATCTCGCCAGCCCATCACTGCTTCGGGTCGGGCTCGCTCGGCGCCGCGAAGGGCCCCAAGTGCCTGCTCGTCAACACGTACGAAGGGCTTGGACGGTCGACGGCGACACCGGTGCTGGCGTCGGCCTACGTCACCTTCCAAGGCGTCACGACGCCGCGGGCCGTCGCGATTATCGCAGGCGGCAAGCCGCCGCTCGACTCAGCCGTCCAGAACGCCGGCGCAGACGGCACCGGCGAGCGGGCGGTCTGGATCGTTGACATGGCCACCGGCGCCCTGATTCGGAAGCTGACCACGGCTGACATGGACCTGACCGGCACGACGGTCACCGTCAACAGCAAGACGAAGGATCTGGGCTATTTCTGGACTGAGCCGGCCTGCTACGACGTGGCGCCGGGGCAGCTGGTTTCGCGCTGCTTCATCGGCGACTCCAAGGGCATGGTGTGGCGTATCGACGTCTCTGACGCCAACCCCAGCAAGTGGAAGCTGACGTTCTTTCACGACGCCTACTCCGCCGCGGATACGCCGTCGTCACTGGTGCAGAACATTAAAGGCAGCGGCCGTGTGCCGGTGTTGTCACCGCCCGTGTTGTCGACCGACACAGACGGATCGCTGGTGGTTGTGTATGGCACCGGCGGCCTGAAAGACGCCGCGAAGCTGTCGCGACGGCACATCGTCTTCTCGGTCAAAGAGAAGCTCACGCTCGGCGCCAACGGCGTCGCCGCGAAGATCGAGGCGGGGGCGCTGTGGATGAAGGTGATGACCGAGAGCACCCGCTACGTCGGTCCACCGACGATCTTCAGCCGAAACGCGTACTTTTCCAGCTACACGATCTCGGCGAGCGGCGTTTGCTCGACCGGCACCGGTCGGATGTGGGGGGCGCACTACACCCGGCTCACGACGCCGACGGATCCGGAGAGCATCGTCGGCGCGTTCCCGAGCCCGACGTCGGACGCGAGCTCGCCGAGCCTGAGCGGCAAGACCCTGACCAACCTCGTGGTGGGCTCAGATCCACCGTCGCCCATCGAGATTGTGCCCGTGCCGGCGTGCGTGGCTGGGTGCACGCCGACCGACCTGAAGTGCCTCATCAAGGCCAAGAAAAGCGCCGCTTCGGCCGGAAAACCAACGTTTGAGGCGAACGTGAGCGTCGCCACGAAGACCCAGGGCAAGTACCAGTCGCCGACGTCCGGCTCGCAACCAAAGGTGGGGACCATCACACGGGGGCTGTCGACACCCCGTTCGACCACGGTGATTACGGGATGGGATCTGCTGCTCGATTGATCCGGTTGTGGTGCGCGACGCTGGTGCCTGCGCTGCTCGCGACGTGCGCCGGTTGCGCGGATGTACAGACGCCGCGGCTCACGCCGTCGCGGTCGCATCGGGCCGCGTCTCTCCAACCCAGCGTCACGCCGCCATCCACGTGGTGTCCGGCGGGCTTGCTGTGTGAGGC
>ERZ889078.1142-NODE-1142-length-21830-cov-17.736670_pt1 | contig 21830 bp, 16 predicted proteins | sample MGYA00521266_ERZ889078 | MGnify/ENA primary metagenome ERZ889078 (study PRJEB32303, sample SAMEA104408618) | aquatic metagenome | biome: Brackish water; feature: Pelagic; material: water | place: Baltic Sea | collected 2014-06-16T06:34:00 | depth 76,534 m ...
TAATACGTTACTATAGGAACAAGTCTGTTTGAGTTCAGATATTTTCCAAGATTATCCATTATTCCATTTATGGATATTTTATTCTTCTGATGTATATATTATTCACGATATGGCCAGTACAAACTATTAGTAATTCATTTCTTTGATTAAACAATTCAAGTAATCAAGAAAAAATTTAAGTACAAATTTCAGGATAGTATTATTTGTAAATCATAAAGCTGTTTATGAATAACTAGTTTGCTATATAATTGATTATCTGGAGAATTATTAATACAAAACAAATAATGAAAAGGCGCCCGAAGAAGTATAGTGATGAGGAAATAATTCTGGGAATAAAAAATAAAGATGAGTATATAATCAAATATATTTATAATAGTTTATTGCCAGTTGTAAAAAGTTATGTTACAAAAAATAGCGGTGATGAATTTAATGCTGAAGATTTATTTCAAGAAGCGTTAATAATAATATTTGACAAAGCCCGTAAAGATGTAATAAATTTGACATGCAATTTTAATACTTACTTTGTAGCAATTTGCAAAAAATTATGGTTAAATGAATTGAGGAAGAAAAGTTATAGATTTGTTAGTCATTTAAATGATATTGAACTTTATTTATGTGATGATAGCTACAATAGTACATTGCATGAATCAGAATTTAGAAGGTTGTTCTTTAAACACTTTAATAGAATGAGTATTAAGAGTCAGCAGATACTAGTGCTGCATTTTAAAAAGACACCACCTGCCAGAATTGCTATAATACTGGGCTATAAAAATAAAGAATATGCAATAAGTAGAAAGTACAAGTGTTTGAAAAGTTTAATTTCGAGTATAAAAAGCGATCCTATTTTAAGCAGTATTAACATTGATAATGAGAGAATTGAACTATTTTGATCTAATCGAAAAGTATACTAACGGAGAACTGCATGAAGAAGATAATGCAAAGTTCGAAAATGAACTGCTTATTAATTCAGAGTTGTACGAAGAATTTGAATTGTTTAAAAGAGTAAAAGAACAATTAGAGGACGAGGACCTTATGAGTTTCCATCAAATGGTACAAAAGGTATCAAAGGAATCTTTAATGAAAAAACCTAATAGCCGTAAATTTCGTGGTGCAATTATTAATAATGAAGTTTTTTATTTCCTTATCTTCTTTGCTGCATCACTTGCTATATTTCTTTTCTATATCTTTTATTTGAGATAGAAGAGTAACACACTGATTAAAAGTATTATTTCCTGGTTAAATATGTGATTGCATCATATTGCTTTTTCAGAATTATCTCTTTTTCCTTTTTGAATTGCAGAAATGATAACTCAAGTTTATTAATCAATCCTATTGTTACCAGATTATTATCAAGTTTGAAGTTTAGACTTTGAATATCAATATCAATCGTATCTGATATATTTTGTGTATTAATAATAACAGAAGTTTCTGAAAAAATATACTCTTTTTTGTTTTCTTTAAAAAAAAATGAAAGATTATTCCCGGTTGCTAATATATATTTACAATCCACAAAATCCTTTTGCAAACTTGATATTAGGTGAAGCTGTTGTATTCTTTTTTCAGAATTTCCATGGAAAGTCATGGAATTTTTAAAAGTTAGATAATAGAGTGACAGTCCTGATAACATTACAATTGAGCTAATTGCCAATGCAATTATAATTTCAGTTAGTGTAAATCCTTTAAGTTTTGTCATTCTGAAATTAATAATAATGGATTATCAACAGATATTGTGTTATAACGATATACTGTCCTGTTTTTTTGATCTTTGAATTCGAGAACAACTAAAAAGACACCGTTTTCTTTGTCCAAAGATATTATTTGTTGCTTAAGCTTGAGATTGTCTAATATCAGTTCATCATCATAATAATTATGTTTTTCTTGTATATCAGAAAGAATCGATTTTGACAATAGAAATGCCTCCATCCTCAATTCATTAATATTACTGGTGTTTATCCTGATGAAGAATGAAAAAACCAAGGCGGTTATCAATAGTATAAGTGTCATAGATATAACGGATTCCACAAGCATCCCTCCTACTATCTTTCCATTGATTATAACCATTTCAATATGTTCTTTTTTCCATCTTCAAATATTCCCGGAAGGATATTTAAATAGTGATAATTATTGTTTGACGACAATTTTGTGTTTAATAAATAATTCCCATGCACAGACGATGGAGTAAATAATATGGTATTTCTGCAAACAGTGCTCCCAACAACAGTTCCTTTTGCTTCGAAAATACCATTACAATATAACTGACCGATTATTGTTGCTCCTTCATTTAGTGTTAAAAGAGTAGAATTATTGTTCATATTATCAGGGGCAATAAATACCAATCCGTTAACAATACTTGATTCTGAAATTATTACACTTTTAAAGCTCTTGGCCTCATTTTGAGTAATCAGTGATATTACTGAAGGATACTGAAAGCTGCAATTTTCACCAATGTAAATTGAATCACTTGCTATACATTGTACAGATCCTTTAAAATTATCACCAATTTCAATATAAGGAGCCTTAATAATTACATCTTCCAACCTAGCAGAGCTATCAATGGAAATTGAAGTTTCAGACTCAAACAGAAATTTTCCCTTAAAATTCACATTGCTTAAAATTATGGTTGATTCATTATATATAATTTTTGCAGAACTATTAAAGGGATTTACCTGTCCTTCTTCTCCAGTTCCAAGTGAGATAAAGCTATGTAAATCAGCACTGACTACAATATTAAAATAGTTGATAACTGAATCAAGAGTACTATAATATATTGCCGGCATCGTTGATTCACTAATGTTAACCATACCATCAATAAGATTATCACTTTGGTACGGATTATTTCCCAAATTACCTCTTTTCACTCCTTTTCGGGGTAAATAAACATCACCCTTAATTTCAGTGCTACCACATAAACTTAATGGTGTTCCTTCATCTACAAGATATAGACATATGTTTTTTGACTTAGAAATGGAATATCCCGGAAACGCCATACTAGAGTATTGGTTGTTGCGAAATTGTTTGTAGGCACCTATAACATTTAAAAATCCCCATCTGGATTTAAATACTGTAACGGGATTTTGATTGTCATTTAGTATTGATGATAACTCCGGCACGTTTCCATTTTGCAAGTTTATATCATATAACAGATAATTAATACTGGTGCTTATGTCGGTATTAATATTAAACGTTTTGATAACTTGTGCCTGATAATATACGACTATACCGGACTGAAGTAGAATTGTACTAACAAGTATTGTAATGGCTATTAATATAAAGGTAGTGAAAGCCAACACAGAGCCTGTGAGTTTATTTTTTCTTTTCCTCCTTGCTATCTGTTGAAACCACTTTATTTTCATCACTGGAGTTTATACTTTCGTCTTTTTTTGATTCATTCGGATTTTTTATTTTATCTTCTTTTCCCTTTTTTCGGAATAACTTTAAATTCTTAATTCCCAGAAATCCACCTTCATAAGGATGATTATTTTTATACTTTACCTTATCGGTTTGTTTACCGTTTTTGTAATTATACTGCCAACCATCAAGCATTCCTTTTTTGTAGTGAGACTTCAATATTATTTGTTGATCGTGATTATAGGTTATTGACTCACTATCCTTTTTACCATTTTTCCAATTGTCAACTAATATGAGCAATCCATTTTCTGACCATTTCATCCATGTTCCAGATTTCAACCCGTTTTTCAAATAGCCCATTTCTAGTATATCTTTTGAATTCTTCTTAAAATGGATGTATTCACCGTGCAGTAAATAGCCTGTATATGCGCCAATGGTTATATTCACCGTCCCTTTGTCATACCAATGATAGAGAAGTTCATAATCAGTCTTATCTCTTTTCTTTTCAGTTAATATCTCAAAACTATATTCACCTTCGCTTGTTTCCACACTAACCCTCCGGGTATTGTTCAAATAATAGACTGACTGACTTTGTGAGTGTAGACATGTAATAATAAGCAGTATAATATGGATGTATTTTAGCCGCATACTTTGTTTTTTTAATTAAAGAGTTTAATTGATTTTGTATGTTTTTCAAATGTAAGGAGCACTGAGTCGTAGCAAACATTAACTAGTTTTACACCGTTTCGTTCGTTTCCTTTGGAAAGGATTACACTTTTACCATCAATAACTAAATTTGCCGAATAAATCCCACTAGTGTTGTTCTGTAAAGCTCCCAAATAGGAAATTTTAGGCCATTTTATTGCTTTTTTATTTTGTGATAATTTATTTTTGACGGATTTATTTTGTTGACTTTTTTTTCTTTTGGAAGATGCGTTGTTAGTTAAAAACGGATCAGGATAATTAAGCAGCAAGTTGAAAGATTCCTGCTTTAATTCAGTTTGTATTGGAGTTAATTCTTTGTTGTTTTTTACTGGTAACGGACTATTATCATCGGTAATAACACTAAACACTTTATACATAATAAATACCCATACTACTATTGTAACCGGCAATAAAAAACGTATTAACTTTATTTTTTTCATTTTGCATTGAGTTCGAATGACCAGAGATCGCTAAATACACCTCTGTTTCCTGCTTTATCTATTCCTCTTACACGCCAATAATACATTTTATTGTTTAATATTGCATCATACTGATTATCTGCAACTTTGGCTTGCAATACAGGATTAAGCATACTTTGGTCAGAATAAATAAATATAGAGTCGTATTCTGATGATCCTGTTATTGGTGGTGAGTTCCAAACAAATTGTACTAATGAATCAATGATGACTGATTGATCAGTTGGACTTATAAGTGTTCGCTTTGATGGTTTAGTAGTATCAATATAGTATTTCCTTTCGCTATACGTTGTTTCAGATATATCGTTCATGGCATTGACTTTCCATGAATATGCCCCCTGGTTGTCAGGAACCGAAAGAGTTATACTCACCATTGTTAGGGTTGTGTCTAGTATTGGCACAGCTTCATGAAGCACTACTAAGTTATAGCTATCTGCATTATATAGATTTCCCCAGTAGTAATTTTGCGTTAACGAATTCGTAGTATCATTTTGAGTTGGAGTGTACAATATTACAATTTCGTTAGTAAGGTCTGGAGTTGAGTCAACCACCAATGAGTAAACTGTAAACTCTGATGCATAAACAGAATTTACAGCTCGCACACGCCACTCGTATTTATTGGGAACAAGGTTAAATAAAAATTGGTTCATCGAAATGGTTGTGTCAAGAATAAGCCTTTCGGTTTGAATGAAGTCAGGCGTTGCAATTTGAAGTTGATATCGGGTTGCATCTTCAACATAATTCCACCAAAATGTATTCGTACTTATTGTAGTTTCCAGATTGTTGTGAGGTGCTAATAATTCAACATTACTATCTGATATATCCATTACAAATATGTCGTTGCAAGCAGTAATTATTAAAAAAAGAAGAATTGATATGTATATGAATTGCTTTTTCATTTGCTCTGCTTTGTTATGTTTTGGATATAGATTTCGCTGAATAGATTTTTCTTCTTTGTTTTTCTGTTCAGATATGTTGCAAACCGCACTGATATTACTTTACCAAATGATTTTTCCTGTTCCAGGTTATTAAGTAGTTTTACAAGGTTGGTAAATGACCCCTCGGTTACTATCGTATTTGTTTCGATTGTAAATGTATTTTCCACTTTAATCAGTGATGGTGTTAACTCGCTTACAATTAGTGAATTTGAATCACAAAAATTACTAACCCTATTGATAATTAGATTTCTTTTATTAGACACTTCTCCATTGGAGGATTCTATTGTACCGGCAATATTATCTAACTCATTTTGAAGTTTTAATAATTTATCAGGTAGGTTATGTGCGTTACTCCTTTCATCCAACATAAGCTTATATTCATTAAACAATAGAATAGTCTTTTTAAACGAAAACTGATAGCTCACAATGAGTATCAAAACCGTTATCAGGCTTGTGTAAACAACTTTCTTTTTTATTTTGTCAGACAGTTTCATTAACTACGAATGGTTATTTCCAGAATGAATTCTGTTAATTTTTTACTGTTCGAGTATTTTAGATCAAAGAGTTCTACAGATTCTACAAATTTCAACTCACCAAGTACAGCTACCCAATTGTTAATTTGTAAACTTGAGTTGGAATTTCCAACAATGCGGATAGTATTCTTTTGAACTATCAAATTCTTTTTGTACTGATTTACCTCAACAGGATTAATTATCATCTCCTGAAATACCATATTCTTTGGTCGCAACGATGCTACTATATCAGCATAATATGCCAAATGTGATTTAGTATCTAAACCTGTTCTAGCTAACAATTGTTTTTTTTCAGCTAACTCTTTCTTTAATTCCTTCTCTTTCTTGAGTAATGACCTGTTTTGGAAAACATCAAGATTAATGGAATCTACTTTTTTACTATAGTGGCTATAAGCCAAAAAGTTTATGGTTAACAGGACAAAAAGTAATGCAACCCCCGTCTTCATAAATAAGGTAATTACATTATTTGTTTTATAGTCATTTGCTGAACAAACTATACTACCTATGTTGCTCGTTGTTCTACATTGATTAATTGATAAATGAGTGAATGAAGATGCCAGAGCCAATAATTGGCTACCCTTAACGGTTTCCTCTGATAAATAGTAACAGATATCATCTCCATTATATTTATCAATTCTAGTTATGTCATTGTCAGAGAAGTCAATCTGGTACGACGACGTACAGTATGATGAAACAGAATTATCAAGTATAATCTTTAATTCAGTAAGATTAAACGGACCAATAAACACATCAAGTACAATTAACCCTGCTTCCAAAAACGAATTGGAAGTTTTCTCCAATTGTTCGTTTCGGATTATTGCTGCCCATGATTCTTCATCCTTTTGAGGATGATGTGTATTAAATGAAAATTCATTATCCTTTGCAAAAGGCAGTATTTTCTTTATTATTGATTCTTCGTCGTCATTATTTTGATATTTCTTTATGATAACACCTTTACCTGTAAGTGTTAGACAAACAGGGATATTTGGTGGAATAACTTTTAATAACTGTTCTATATTTCGAATTTCTTGTTCAATTGGATCAGAAACTAGTTTACCTTTTTGAATTTTTACAATAACTACATGATAAACTATCTCATTATCAGATATAAAGTTTACTTCTATACCTGCAATTTGATTGTGAACTATGAGATTTCTTAAGTTGGTCATTGGTTAATTAGTTATTGGTTATTGGTCATTAGTCATTGGTTATTAGTCATTGGTTATTAGTTTATTAATCAGTAATCATTGGTCATTGGTTAATTAGTTATTAGTAGATAATTGTAGGTTTTATAAAGACGTTTAATTTGTCGAATGAGTTTTCCTTTGTCCGGCTTGAAAACAACCATTTTATTATTGGGATTCTGCTCAATACAGGAATGCCGCTACTGGATTCGCTAACCTTTTTTTCTTCTAATCCACCGAGCAATATCATTTCTTCATTTTTTATCCTTATTAGTGAAGTAAAACTTCTGGAAATATTCCCCGGTGGAGCTTCCTTACTTATTCTGGAAGTAAAATCGGATTGTTCAACAACAATATCCAGAGTGATTTGTTCATTACCAGAAACTATCGGATTTATCTTCAAGGTAAAGTCGACTTTTACGGGTTTGTAATGTTGTGATTGTATGTTTTGCGGGTTTTGAGTTCCAACTACGCTATTGGTTTCTTCCAGATAATACTCGGTATTCCCTATTGAAATTGTAGCTTCATGGCCGTTTAATGTTGAAAGTTTTGGTGTGGATCTTACTTTTATTAGTCCGTTACTCTCTAAAGCTTTCATTGATACATAAAAATTTGGGCTTACTTTCCCCATATTGAACCATCCAAATCCATTGAAACTACCAATGAGATTATTAATTGATTCAGAGCTCAATGTAAAATCAACACCTGGGAGCAAGGTACCTCCGGTAGCAACAGGTGCATCGCTTAATCCGGCACTTATACCGGTGGATATGGAGTAATTTGATCTGGAATCAACAATCATTACCTCTATTAATACCATTGGAACAACTTTGTCAATATCAGCGATAAATGCTTCCAACTCTGTTATAGCTTGTGAGGAACCACAAATAATTAAGCTGTTAAGATCTGGAAATTCACTTATTTCAACCCCTTCTGACAACTTGGAAGGAATAGCTGCAGTGATGTCGACCACTGTCCGGGATTTAAGTTGAATAACCTTGGTTAATCTCAGTTTTTCAATATTACGATCACCTATAAGGTAAATATCATTTACAACCTTAAAGGTATATGATGAACCGCTTAGTAGTTTTTCCAGGAAATCCTTATATCCAATATTTGTAACCTGTATTGATCTGTTACCATCAAGCTTTGAATAGATATAGTAGTTGATTCCTATTTCGTTTGAAACAGCAGCCAGAATATCGCCAATTGAGACATTTGTTGCTGCTACAGATATGTTACTTGAATTTGTTGCTGTAAAATCAAAAAAGCCTTCCTGATTAGAAGAACTACTTTTCCCATTTCTACTATTTGATTTTTTAGTGTTTGCAATAATGTCTTTATTTCGAAGGATATAAAATCCTTCGTCATTTGAGACTTCCATATCATTTGCCAGTGCAAACTTTTCTAACGATAAATCAAAGGGTGAGCTATCAATGTATGCACTTACACGCTTGTCCTGCAATCCTGGAGTAAAAATCACATTTTTACCTGATTGAGTTGTTATTTCTTTGGCGACGAGATAAAGTGAATCATACTTTAAATCCATGGATAATGTATTTTTATCAGGATTATAAACTATTTTAGGTTTACGTGACACATAAGGTAATATTGGTTCCTGGGGAGGCTCATATTTGGAAAGTGATATTATTGAACCAGTAATATCCAGGGATAAGCTGTATTGTTTACACAGAAATATGATTAGTTCTTTTGCTTGTACTTCAGCGAAATTATTTGTTACATCCTCGTGGATTGCAGGATCGATAGTTATATTCAACTGGTTTAACTTTGCCAGATTTCTTATTAATTCTTGTATGGGAACATTGCTTACAGTAAATGACACTTCCTCATTGAGTCCTGGAGCAATTGAATCCATTTGGTTAAGATGAACTGCTATTTCAGCAATCCGATCCTGACCGTGAACCGTTTTATGTGTGGATGCTATAGTTAATATAACTATAGCAATGCCAAGTAGTAGTTGGAGGCCAACATGAGATATTGATGAATGCTCACTGGTATAGCTTATGGCAGATGTTACCTCTTTTATGTTACCTTTTTCCCTCATAGTTACCAACTAATTATCATTACCTGCTTTGTTCATAATACTTTCATCATTAAGTAATAATGGAATAGCTTCATCAATGCTTGTTTCACCATGCACAACTGCTTCAAGTACCAAACTTGAGATTGTCGCAATCCCCTTTGCTACTAAATAATCATCAATTTCAGATGCCTGCTGTTTTATTAGTTTTTCCAGTTCTTTATCAACGGGTAGTACCTCATATAATGCTCTTCTTCCTTTGAAGCCTGTAAAATGGCATTGATTACAGCCAATTGCTTTATAAATCTTAATGCCTGCAATGGTATTACTTAATGCCAATGGTACTTTTTCGTCAGCCTCATTATCAATTGTTTTGCAGTGTGGACAAAGCAGTCTGATTAGTCTTTGTGCTACGGATAGCACAAGTGTGTCGGCAAGGTTGTATGCCGGAACTCCCATGTCGATTAATCGGCTAATTGTTCCCCAGGCAGAGTTTGTATGCACTGTAGAAAGCACAAGGTGTCCTGTTAATGCAGCTCTAATTGCCATTTGAGCGGTGTCAACATCACGTATTTCACCTAACATTATTATGTCAGGATCCTGGCGAAGGAAGGTACGTAATGCTCTGGCAAATGTTAACCCTATTCCTTCGTTTAGCTGTACCTGGTTAACACCATCAATTGTGTATTCAACGGGATCTTCAATGGTTAATATGTTGGAATCATCCGTATTTAGGATTTTTAGCGTTGCGTATAGGGTAGTTGTTTTACCTGAGCCTGTTGGCCCGCTTATTAATATAATACCCTGATTTCGCTTTGTGCCGGTTAAATAATTATTAAGTTGGTTTTGATTAAACCCCAGGCTTTCAATATTAATCTCGGTGGTGTCGTTGCTTAGCAAACGCATAACTATTTTTTCACCATAAATGGAAGGTAGCGTAGACACACGAATGTCGAATTTGCCAGTAGCAGTATCATGCACCATTCTTCCATCCTGAGGCAAACGCTTTTCAGCAATGTCGAGATTCGATTTTACTTTTATTTTGTTAAGCAGACTTGGATATTCCTTTGGATTCAGGCTGTATTTTTCGATGAGTTTACCATCAATACGAATTCTGATTCTGCATTTTTGTTCCATGGGCTCGATATGGATATCACTCGATCTTGATTGGTGAGCATCATTAATAATACGCCCCAAAAAATCATCAACATCCTGATTGGCAAGCTTGTGAACTTTTTTTACAGTGCTACCATTATGACTTCTGTAATATCTTGCCAGGGCATGCTTTATTGTTTCATCATCTGCATAGCTGAATTTAATATCTTTTCCCATTACAAGTTCCAACTCATCTTCCACAATATCTACATTATTTTTATCTGAATAAAAAGTAATGCTACGTCCGTTTACTTCTTTTGGAATTACTTTGTAATGCCAAGCTTGCTCAGATGTTATCAGCTGCTGTATTTCTATGTTTATGTCGATATTGCTCATAATAAACTACCAGTATGAATAGAATCCCCCAATAAATCCAAGGGTTTTAAAATCGCTTGTAAGATCGATGAGATTTAGTCCATCCTGTAATACAATTACTATTGACAATAATACACCCACAATACCTGCCAATGGTATAAACTTGGCTTTTTTTGAAAATGGTAATGCGATGAGCTGATATATTGCGGCACTTAGAAATGATAAGAGTAAAAATAGTACTAGATTTATTGGTGAGAGAGCAATGGATATTAGTCCAAACGCCAGTATATCGGCAGAACCAATGGAACTATCGAGTATATATGTTATTTTACCATTCTTAATGCTAACTAAGATCGTTGTCATTAACAGCAAGAACACTATGACCAGAAAATTCATGACAATATTTTCAAGCAGGTTGTAGTATTGCTCACCCTGCAATGATTTTAAGAGCAGCAGTATTGCAACTATGGGGAAGTAATACCAACTAATTAATCTACTGGTAAAATCCTGATAGCTAATAATCAGCAATATGCTTACGGATAGAATTGTCAGTAGCCACATATTAATCTTTTAACACTTCCAGTAGGTTTTTTTCCTGATCAATTTCCCAGACATTATACACACCATCTCCATCAAAGTCAACCACGGATGTTGCTCTAGCCAGGAATGCATTATTACTATAATCCACAATTTCGATTAGGTAATTTGCTTTACCACCTTCATCGACGGTTTTAGATTGCTCAAACCCCAACTCTATCAAGTCATCGCTATATCGAGAGTGCATGTAAAAATGACTTTTCTCGAGCATATGGAGATGCCCAAGTTGCATTTGAGCTTCGGTACTTTTGGCTTTGGTAATTAATGGTAATAAGCTTGGCAGTACCATAAGGATTAACACACCAATAATTATGAGTACCACCAAAAGTTCGTTTAGGGTGTACCCTTTAAGTTTCTTCGTAAAGATTTTCTTCATGATTGCGCAATTTGAACGTTCTAGTTATTAATTGCACAATGAGCATAAAAATGTCTTTGTTTGAGTAAGTATTTTTTGAAAATAAAAAATTAATGTCAAAGAATTACTGCGTGCAGGTATCTTTGAGGGCAATTAAATATATTCGGAAAATGTTCTTGTCGGTGTTTGTATTTTATAATAAACAGGCGTCTTATTTGGGTTTTTACATTTGAATACTGGATTTATGTTGCTAAGATCCAAATTATTTAGTTGAATGGGCTACTGTCTTAAAAACATATGATTTTGCTATTCAAATCGAAACTTACTATTGCCAATTTGAAAATCGAGTAACTCGACCTATGTCACCATAATTTTGCACAAACCACATATTACCATCTTTATCCTGACAAATATCACTAATTGGGTATTCTTTTAAGTTTTCATCATCGTAATGTATGAGATTTGTGCCATCATACCTAGCTACACCTTCGTAGGCGAAGCCAATCCAAATATCACCATTGGTACTTTGGTATAAACTTTTTACCCATTCATGAGGTAATTCTAGAAAATCAATCCAAGCTCCTTCTTCATACTTTTTTAAGCCTTCATAATATGCTGCGGCGTACACATCACCTTTTTCTGTAATTAATACGCATTCCATATATTCACTCCATAATTCTGGATTTATATCATAAAACTCCCAGTTGCTACCATCAAAACTATATAGTCCATCCCAACCCCCTATCCAGAGTAAACCTTTATGATCAACAACACTAAATTTTACAAACCCATCATTTAACGTTAAGTTATTTGGGATTCTGTATTTTTCCCATATGGAACCGTTGAAATTATAAAAGTCTTTCCCAGCTGTACACACCCATATTGAATTGTTTGTTCCTTGGGAAATATTAATAATATTAGAAATATCCTCATTAGGAATAATCCATTGATTGTTTTCTAATCTCATTAATTTATTATTCTTTACTCCTGCCCAAATTTTTCCGGTATTGTCTTGAAAAATATCAGCTATGATTTGATTCTCGAATTCTTCCAAATGGAAATTTCCATTTTCATATGTTGTAATTCCACCCGTTTGTCCAATATATATTTTACCATCTTTATCACAGGTAACACTGTGTGCGGCTGAGTTCAATATACCATCCCCACTATTGAATATAGTCCATTGATTCTTAGGGGTGTTGTCCTCTTTATTACATGAGCATATTATTAAACTAATAATAGCTAATGTGAAAATAATTCTTTTCATAGTATCTGATTCTTTAATTCCTATAAACTTTAATATTCTTTCGGGGTTATATCCATGATGCTCATAAAGTTAAAACGGTGAGCACTCAATTGGGCTGTTACTCCTTTGTCGTGGTGCCATAAAATTACTGCCCCCTTTTTTGTTGATTAATCCTATATCATCAAACTCAAACACCAATGATATCTCATGGGATGGACCGGTGAAGTTATGCATTGCATTGATATTCATTTCGTAGGAGTACATTACCTTAATCCTCGATTCTTCGTTGAATGGAACGTTAATACCTGCCATAGCCGTGAATGTGCTGAACTCATCATATTCCAAGGTCTGGTTCTTGTACCACAAACCCAAATATACATGCGACATATAAATGTTCATTCCCAATGTGTATAACATCATACTCGACTGATGCTGAACCATAATACCGGGATTTAACTTAAAGCCCTGCCGCTTGGAGTAATATCCCTGATCTTCTCTGATGGTGATAATGAAATCCAGATTGTATACATACTTTCTGGGTAACTTTGCAACTACCTCGAAAAAAGATTGGTTGGGAGTTGTTATATGATGTACTGCAGCTCCCAAAGTTCCTTCCAAGTCATTATTACCTTTGAACTGAAAAACTCCTCCAAAGGCAAAGTCAGGGAAAACTACCTTGTCTCGGGATGCTCCTGTAAAGGCAGTAGGATAAACATTTCCCCATCGGGGATCCAACTGATCGGAGAATACCAAATTATCCCAGTTTAACTGCTGGGTGACGATGGATGCCAATGCTCCCAACTGAAAGATGGTATTCTTACTGATTGGAATACGTACACTTGGCATTATACCAATGGTATTGGTCTTTAATACTCCCTTGCCTGCTCGACTCTGATTTGCTATTATTCCTATTCCACCTGCTCCTGGTAAACTCCTCTCCGCAACATCTGCACTGAAGCTATAGGTATGATAGTCTCCCGACAATCCTGTCCACTGCCTACGATAGTTGAGCCTTGATTTTAATCCGGTTGTTAAGCCAACATTGGCCGGATTGTAATAGGTGGGATTGTTATAAAACTGTGAGTAGTCAAAGTCCTGAGAATAGCTGATTTGGGGTAGAGCTATTACTATCGTTAGTACTAGTATTAAGGTTGAGATTGAGGTTGAGATTGAGGTTGAGGTTGAGATTGAGGTTGAGGTTGAGGATATAGTGGAGAAAGAGTTTGATGTTATTGTTGTTGTCATGGTTTTCGTTGTTATCATTGTTCAATTCTATCTAATCAAAGTAACCGATCCACTGGTGGCGTTGTTTCCATCACCATTGTCGGTGCCCTTCCATATAGTCCCGTCTTCAAATACTGCACTTACCCTCCAAATGTATGAGCCGGTGGGCATGTCCTTGTTTTCATAGGTGCCATCCCAACCTTCTGCTGGTACACCATCAACTAGCTTGGTGCTCTCAAAAACTAAGTTGCCCCACGCACTATATACTTCCAGTTTGTAATTTTTTAAGTTTATGCCCAGTGGCTTGAACTCCCTGAGCTCTGAATTGGAATTGTTTGGTAAAAATGCATTGGGTAAGAATAGATTTGTGAATAGCAGATCGTAAATCTGATGTACAGTATCCGGACATCCATAGTCGGTGTAACTTACTAACATTATGTCATAGTTGCCATCTACTTCATACTGATGGGTTGGACTTTCTTCTGCGCTGCTTTCTCCATAGTCGTAATCGAAGTCCCAGTAATAGCTTGTAGCATCCTGGGAGAGATTTTGCAAATAGATATTTCCCTGTTGTACAGTGTCAATGATAGTAAAGGCTGTTGTGGGAATAGGCCAGATTTCTATCGCATGGCTTGTGTCATCACTACAGTTGTTCTCATCTATTACTATCAACTGTGAACTATATGTTCCTATTGTATTATAGATGTGTATTACCTGAGTGGACTCCATGGTTGTATCTGAATTTATCTCTGATAGTGGATCTCCATAGTCCCATATCCAATAGGCTATGTCAGAACTCTCACTCACCGACTCATCATTGAAGTAAGTGTAGTAAGTCATACACTGATCTTCAAAGCTGAACTCTGCAACTGGTAGTTTGTAGATGGTGATAGTGTCTGTTAAGGTGTCCCTGCATCCAAAAGCATTTGATACTATTAACTGTGGTATGTAATTGTCATACCTCTGGTACAAGTAACTTGTGTCTTGTACATTGGCAGTGTCGCTTATTGTTAATGTATTGCCAAAGTCCCAATGCCACATGGTTATGGGGGAGCCATTGGTTAGGCTGCTGTCAAAGAACATCGTCGTGTCGTTTAAACAACCGTTATCAACTAACATACCCGCAACAGGGGTTGGATTGACAGTGAAGGTTACTATGACCGTGTCCTGCAATGTTATCCCTGATACCGTTGCAACTATTATCAACTGTACATCATAATCGCCATGGGCGATGTAGGTATGACAAATGGGATTCTGATATTCTGTGTAATCATAGGTAGTGCCATCACCAAAGTCCCAGCGCCATTGTTCTATTATGGTTGTATTGCTGGTTAATGCAGAAGAATCTACAAAGCATAACTCATATCTTGCGCAGTTGGTACTATCGGGTAATATGAAGTCGGCCATTACACATGCCTGAACAAATACATCCTGAGTGATTGAGTCTATACATCCATTATAGTTGGTTACTATCAGCTTTACCTGATAGATGCTGTCATTTGGTCCGTATAGATGTGTTGGGTTTTGATCTGTGCTGGTGTTGGCTGCTCCTGAGCTTGTGTCGCCAAAGTCCCAGTACCAGAATTCAATAAACTCTCCACCTCCCAATGATATGTCAGTAAACTGGGTTGGGGTGCTACATGAGCCTATGGTATTTGTAAACTGTGCTGTTGGCAATGAGTCTACTCTTACTTCTTTGTAGATAATTGTTTCACAGTCGTTGGTATCGATGGCCATTAGCTCTACTATATATAATCCCGGATTGGCGAAGGTATGTAGAATGGTATCATAGAATGTGATCTCCGGTGGTGATCCATCATTAAAGTTCCAGCTATAGTTTACTATACTGTCCGTTTCTGGTTCATAGGTTACCTCGAACAAAGTACTCTGTTCTAAACATTCCTTTGAGGATGTAAAATTGATTGATAATGTACCATGCAAGCATATCTGATCATTTGTATCTGATGCACTACATCCATTGTTGTCGGTTACCTCCAGTATTACTGTGTAGCAAGTGTCGGTTTGTGGAAATATATAAGATGGATCGATTTCTGTGGAATAATAATTTTCATATAAATTCCAGTTCCAACCAATCACCGGACTACCATCAACTCCTGGTAGGGATTCATCAAAAAAGTTTAACTGACCTTCGGGATCACATACCTGATCGTAACTAAAGCCTGGTATAGGTAATCCGAAAATATGTATAAACTGTGATAAAGTATCTGTACAACCATAGTTATCGGTAACGATTAATGTTACCTGATAATCAGTGTTGTTATTGTAAAGATGTGTGGGATCTTCAAGTGTTGATGTTGAACCATCGCCAAAGTCCCAATTCCAGCCTGTGATAAAGCCATATTGGCTATAGCTTAAGTCTGTAAAGTAGGTGCTGTCACCAATACAGGTATTTTCATAATTGAAGCTTGTTTCCGGAGTTCCGTTTACAACTATTTCATGGCTTACCGAATTTTGGCATCCCTCTGCCCCTGTTTCAGTTACTGTTAGTGTTACATTATAAACGCCCGGGGCAGCATACATATATGTTGGGTTTTGATCTATTGATGAACCTCCATCACCAAAATCCCAATACCATGTGCTGATGTTGGTACCTGTTGCCTCAAATTGCGCAAACTCACCAAGACAGATACTATCATCTAGTATGGTAAATTCCACTTCAGGTAATGGGGCAACTATTATTTCCTGCTCAGTGGTATCAGTACAACCCAGAGTGCTAACAATTATAAGTGTTGCTATGTATGTTCCGGGTTCTGTATAAAGATGTGAAGGATTTTGTAATGTTGAATGGTCTTGGGTTCCCGATCCCGGATCGCCAAAATACCAATCCCATGAATAGATATCATAACCTCCTGCAGGTGTACTTAGATCAGTAAATAGAACGGGTATATTGTAACAGGTTTCTTCATAGCTATAGTTGGCTATTGGTGAACTAACTACTTCTACTTGTACTATCAATTCGTTTTCACATCCATCTTCATCAGTTACAGTTAAACTAACTGAATAGATCCCATCCAATGCGTATTGGTGAGATACATCCGGGTTATCAGGTGCAGTGATAGTTGTTGTGTTTCCATCTCCATAGTCCCAAAGCCAGGTTACAATAAGTCCATTTGGTGATGTTGATAAATCGGTAAATTCCACAAGATCGTTTAAACAAGCCGGGGCCGAGTGGTCGAAGTTTGGGTTTGGTAGTGGATTAACTCTTACGGTATGACTTATTATTGCAGTGCAGTTATCGTTAGTGACTATGGATAGTGTTACCAAAAAATCACCTGTGCTATTGTATATATGGGTTGGACTTTGCTCACTGGAAGTAGCTCCATCACCAAATGTCCAGGCATATGTTAATACATTACTGGTAGTTACGGCATCAAATTCTGTTTCGTTGCCATAACAGGCATCAGTATAAGTAAAGTTGATAACCGGCTCTTCTGATACTGTTACCAGATTGTTTGCGGTATCGATGCAGCCGTTAATATTTGTAACAATCAGAGCAACATTGTAATCGCCTGCTGTACTAAATATATGTAATGGATTTTGCAGATTAGAAGTATTTTCTGATCCCGAGGTTGGATCATCAAAATTCCACAGATATGTCACAATTGTTCCTCCTCCGTTTTCGATTGAGTTGTTGGTAAAACTCATTGGATTATTGGCACAACTGCTATTGAAGTCAAACATCGCCACAGGGCTTGGATTTATGGTGATGAAGTTCTGCGAGATATTTTCGCAACTATCGGAATTAACGACGGTTAATGTTACTATATAAGTACCTGTATTTGAATAAGTGTGCATTACATTTGGGTTATTGGAAGATACTACTGTTTGGGTATTGCCATCTCCAAAGTCCCAGTGCCACTCTGTAATAAAGCCTGTTAGGGTTGTGCTAAGATTATTGAACTGAACCTGATTATCTACACATGTTGGTGTGTTATAGCCGAATAGTGATATGGGTGGTGGGTTTACTGTTAATTGTTTTATGAGTGTAACTGTTGCGGATGATGTATCGGTTATTGTAAGCGATATATTGTAATTTCCTGATAGGGCATAAACATGTAATGGTTCCATCTCATCGCTGATACCTCCATCGCCAAAATCCCAGGCCCAGATTGCTACTGCTGGAATATCTGTGGGAGGGTTTTCGATGGAAAATTGAATTGGTTCTGCTTCACAGCTATAATTCCAGCTAAAGTCAAGTTCGGGTTGATTAACTACTGTTACCTGATGGACTAATGAATTTTGACAACCATCGATATCGGTAATGTTTAATTCTACATTAAATATTCCGGGGGTTGTAAAACTATGCGTTGTATTTTGAGTTGTGGCAAAGTTACCATCTCCGAAGTCCCAGTACCAGTCAGTGATAATGTTTCCAGAAGTACCAAAGAAGTCTGTTGCGTCTCCAAGCATTGTTGGTTCTGGATTCCATGTGAAAAATACTGAAGGTAGTCCCGGTGTGTAGATGGTTTGTGTGATGGTATCTGTACACGAGTAGCCTGCTGAATCAGATGTTACAATTAATGTTACATCATATACTCCCATACCTGTGGTATAGTTATGTGATGGATTTTGTACTGTGGCAGTAGTACCATCGCCAAAGTCCCAATCCCATGCTGTTAGGAAATAGCCTGTTGGTGCAATACTTAGATCCTGGAATAATACAGAGCTACAGGTTAGATTTTGATATGTGAAATCTGCTGTGGCGCCGGGCAGGATTAGTACCTGATTGGTTGCTGTGGCTGAGCAGCCTGTTGAGTCGGTTACTGTCAGGCTTACATTGTAGGTACCTCTCTGGGGGAAGTAATGGATTGGGTCCTGATCGTAGGAGAAGGATCCATCGTCAAAGTCCCAGTACCAAACTGCTACATTTGGGCTGTTGGTGCTGGTAAATTGTATTTCTGTGCCATGGCAGGCTGTGGTGTCGCTCATGGAAAAGCTTACCGTTGGTACGGGGTTGACTTCTATAACATTGCTTAGGGTGTTTACGCAGCCGTTTGTGTCGGTGATGTTTAACTCTACGTTATAGGTGCCTGTATTTGCATATAGGTGGCTGGCATATTGATCGTTGGAAAAATTACCATCGTCAAAGTCCCAGTGCCAGATAGCTATGGGGAAGCCTGACTCTCCAAAGAAATATGTACTGTCACCCAGACAGGTTGGATCGGGAGTGTAGGTGAAAAAGATATCCGGTAGGGATGGTACGGTTATGGGCAAGACTATGGAGTCGGAGCACATAAAGCCATTGCTATCGGCTACTACGGTTAATGTTACGTTGTATACTTCTCCACCAGGAGTGGTGTTACTTGGATATTGGTGTGCCGGGTTTTGGAGGTTTGATGTAATTCCATCGCCAAAATCCCAGTACCAAGTAACGAGGTTATAACCTGGGGGGCTTAGGGACAAATCAGTAAACTGCATTGAATCACATAAAGCTATTTCATATGTAAAATCAGCAACAGGTGGTTGGGCAATGGTGATATTATCATAGGCCGTATGTGAACATCCGTTTATATCAGTTACTGTTAATGAAACTGTTAATGATCCCCAGGTTGTAAAAATGTGAGATATGTTTTGACCTGTTCCGGTTTGTCCATCACCAAAGTCCCAATACCAGCTTTGTATATTTGAGTTGCTTACTCCGCTAAAGTTAATACTTGTATTAATACAAACATTATTCATGGATGATGTAAAGAATACATCCGGCAAATCAAATACGGTTGCTTGTTGAACAGCAGAATCACTACATCCGTTTTCATCAATGAATGAAAATATTACATCATAAATTCCTGATGTAGCATAAGTATGTGTTGGGTTAGGGTCGAAGGAAGTGTTACCATCTCCAAAATCCCATGACCATGTATTAAGATTTGCATTACCAGTTTGATTGAAAATACTTGATTCTCCCAGACAAATGGAATCGCCTGTTGAAATGATAAATTCCTTATCTATCTTATCTCTTACTGTGAAGTTTGTTACAATTACACTATCACATCCATAGACTGATTGCAGAGTGTCAAAGAATATTCCGGAACTATAGCGCCATGCACCCTGAGCATAAACTGAATCATAATAACATACTGTTATATCAATAGGAACTTCATAAGTTGGTCTGATAGTTAATATCATTTCATCGATGGAATCGCAATTGATGATATTTGCGGCTACCATGGTTAGGGTTACAGAGCCTATCTCGCTTGGTCCCGGGATATAGATTGGTTGCATTGCTGTTGGATCAACAAATGATCCTGTACCACTTGTGGTCCAGTTTATTGTTGCATAATTTGTAGCAAATGCTGAATCTGTTGAATTGGCAAAATCATAGGGCAACCCAAAGCATGAATTTTCATCTGAACCTGCTTGGGCATAAGCACCAGGTATAACTATTAACTCAGCATATGAAGTGTCGTTTGCACATGGTGAAACTCCATAGCCTATCATTGTCATAATGATTGTATCATTCTGGATTAATCCTTCGGTTGGATGTGGGAAATATGTGGGAGTTATCAAAGATGCATTATCAAATGTTCCAAGACCTGTTGAATACCATTGTACCGCTGAATAACCATCTGCAGTTGGAGGTGTTGCTGAATTTGCATAATTAAAATACACATCCTGACATGTTCTTTGCAATCCTCCTGCATCTACCTGACAAGATGCGTTGATTATCAACTGTTGAATAACTTGTTCGGAGCATACATCCAGTTGCACATTAACAGTATCGGGAATTGTATATGTATGAGAAACATTATGACCTATGTCAGGTGATGATCCATCACCAAAGTTCCAATCCCAAGGGGTGAATGTTACCAAATCACCTACTCCAACAAAATCAACATTATAGCTCTGACAACTCGGACTTTGATTTATATTGAACCAAATATTTACATCTTGTACAATACGCTGTTGAACAACAGTATCACTGCATCCCTCACTATTTGTAAAGATGGATAATATATTCATATTGCCCTGCTGGCTATAAGTATGCGATACATTTTGACCATTGCCCGTATTACCATCACCATATTGCCAATCCCAAGCTGTGATATCACCAGAGATATCTATGGCATCGAGATTAATTAATTCACCCAAGCAACTTGTATCGTTGGGGGAGATTGTGAAATTGGACTCGGGTATTGATTTTATGTGAACTAATTTTGAATGAATTTCTGTACAGCTATTACTATTTAATACGCTAAGTGTAATTGTGTAATCACCCGGAAGTGCGTACGTATGAATAAAAACCTGACCAGTTCCCAGGTTTCCATCACCAAAGTCCCATTGCCAATCTGTAATTTGTGTTCCCACTATATCAAACCCATCAAATGTTATAGCTTGATTAGCACAGACAGTATCGTTGGGAAGTATGTTAAAATCAGGTTGAGGTAGTTGATTTACCTCAACAATTGTGTTTAATGAATCTACACAAGTGTTATTATCAGTTACAATTAATTGAACACTATAATTTCCTGCGGTTGAATAAATATGGCTAGGGTTTTGGATTGTACTACTATTACCATCATCGAAATCCCATTCCCACGATTGAATATTTGATGTACTAATATCGGTAAATGAAATAAGTTCATTTACACATATTGAATCGTTGGGTAGATATGAATAATCGACAAGAGGCAGGGGGTTTATTAATACAGAAAATGAGCTTGTGTCAGAACAACCATCCGAGCTGATCACCGT
>ERZ889078.1144-NODE-1144-length-21817-cov-11.863018_pt1 | contig 21817 bp, 23 predicted proteins | sample MGYA00521266_ERZ889078 | MGnify/ENA primary metagenome ERZ889078 (study PRJEB32303, sample SAMEA104408618) | aquatic metagenome | biome: Brackish water; feature: Pelagic; material: water | place: Baltic Sea | collected 2014-06-16T06:34:00 | depth 76,534 m ...
CTTCCAACCGATGCTTTGTCTGAAACCATCCGAAAGAATTTGAAGGAATTGTATTAAAGAAAAGCCCCATCAACTTAAAGCTGATAGGGCTCAACTGAGAGTAAAACCGGTTTAATTTCTGCCGAGATATGCACTTAGCATCCAAACAGTTTTTTCTTGTTCTGTGATGTAATCACTCATTTGAGAATTGGTTCCTTCATCTCCAGCCTCACCAGAAACGACAAGAATCTTTCTTTCCATTTCCAATAGCGTTTTTAGATTGGAGAGGGTAGTGGTTACCGTGCTTTCTCCATCTTTTAAATTGGAAGCCTCTTTAATAGTAGAATGCTCCAAATAGGATGTGAATGTGTGGTGAGGTGTTTCACCTAGTGTAAGAACTCGCTCCGCAATTTCATCCACTTTTAGAACGGCATCACTATATAATTCTTCAAACTTCACATGCAATTCAAAAAAGCTTGGGCCTTGAATGTTCCAATGAAAACCGCGAAGGTTTTGGTAAAACATCTGATAGTTGGCCAAAAGCACATTCAACTCTTTGGCTAGTTTGTTTGATTGTTCGGTTTTAAGTCCGATTTGATTCGTTTCCATTTTTTTTTGTCTTTAAAAGTTAGTCAACGTACGAGTTGCGATCTTCTGGTTTGTCGGTCAAATACTGAATGAATTCGTACTCATTTCCATCAGCGTCTAAGTAGTAATCGCGTAATCGGTATTTATGTTCAGTAAACGGATAGTTGCTTTGGTATCCTGCTTCGCGAAGCCTTTTGCCAACCGCTCTTACATCGCTCACAACAAATCCCATGTGGTTGAATCCGTGCTTCAAATAGCTATCACTTCCTTCTACCTCAGCCGTGGTTTCGGTTAATGCTAAGTAAGACTGGTCGGTGCCAATATGCGCCCATCTTCTTTGGTTGTCAGCGCCTTCTCCTCTTATTTTGAATTCTGGCATAGCGGTTTGAATAAATCGTACGGCCTCCTCCAAATTATTGACTGTAATGTTGTTGTGTTCTAAATATGATTGAGTGTTCATCTGTATAGATTTTGGTTAATAATTTTTGCTGAAACAAAGGTGTCCCTCAAACCTATATCAGTCAAATCAATAGTTTCTATATTCGTATAGATAATAACTATTAAATGACATTACAGCAACTTGAATACGTCCGTGCATTGGACATTGAACGCAACTTTGTTCGTGCCGCAGAAAGATGTTTTGTTACCCAGCCATCTCTGACTATGCAGGTCCAAAAGTTGGAAGACCAGTTGGGCATCAAAATCTTCGACCGTTCTAAAAAACCACTTATTCCAACTCCTTTAGGCGAAAAACTCGTTGCTCAAGCATATACCATTCTTCGCGAAGCCGAACGTTTTAAAGAGATTGTAAAAGAACAAGAAGGCAAACTTTCTGGCGAGTTGAAAATTGGCATTATTCCAACTTTGGCACCTTATTTATTACCGCTTTTTGTTCCGAAATTTGAGTCAGATTTTCCTGATATCCGCTTAATTGTTCAAGAACTTCAAACCAATGTAATGGTGGAAAAACTCAGGAAAGACGAGCTTAACCTTGGCATTCTGGTTACGCCTCTAGAGGAAAAAGGCATTCATGAATATCCACTTTTTAATGAGCCAATGGTGGGCTATGTAGGAGAAAGCCATCGACTTTCGTTTAAGAACAAAATTGATGTTGCCGACCTCGACCTTGATGACATCTGGTTACTTTCTGAAGGTCACTGCATGCGTGGACAGGTCCTCAACATCTGCAAAGCTCACCAAACTAATAATGAAAGCAATTTTGTATTCGAAAGTGGATCTTTAGAAACCTTAGAACGTTTGGTGGAAAAGCATCGGGGAATGACAGTTCTTCCTTTCCTGGCCACCTTGAATCTCGACACGAAACAAAGAAAATTGTTGCGTGAGTTCAATGGTATTCCTCCTGTTAGAGAGGTTAGTCTAGTTACCAATCGTATTCACATCAAAACGGCAATGATTGAAGCACTTAAGTCCGTTATTCTTGCTTCAATCCCTCAAAATTTGTTAAATCTAGAAGGCAGTATAATAGCACTCTAAAATGGAGGTTAGTAACTAATGCTGAGTTGGTCATTCTGTGACATATGCTCAGCAATAAACAGCGACCTTTGGGCACCCACATTACTAAAATAGCCAAATGGCTCAAGAACTTATTCAGCGAGTAAAATTTCCACCTCGAGAGGCTGGCGAAAGCTTTTCCAAAACCTTGAATAGCCGAGTAAATGCATATTTCAAGGAAAATGGTATTTCCAAGTTTGCTGATGGAAGAATGTATTTGAAGTCTTTCATTATTCTTTCCGCCTATATCGTTCCGTTTGCACTCATGTTAACAGGCATCATTACATCAACGCCTGCAATTATTGCATCGTGGATGTTGATGGGAGTTGCAACCTCTGGCATTGGAATGTCTGTAATGCACGATGCAAATCATGGGTCATATTCTGAAAGTAAATTTGTGAATAAGGCAATGGGCTACTTGGTGAATTTAGTTGGTGGAAGTGCTGAAAACTGGAAAATTCAGCACAACATTTTACATCATACATATACTAATATTGATGGGCTGGATGCGGATACAGTAACGTTTCCGATGCTACGGTTTTCGCCTTTCGCTAAGAGAAGAGCGGTCCATAAATTCCAGCATATTTACGGTTGGTTTTTCTACGGATTAATGACCGTTAGTTGGGTTTTCATGAAAGACTTTAAGCAATTAGTGGATTATAAGAATTCTGGAATGACCACCAACTACGATACTGGATTTGGTCAAATCATTCTGCGAATAATCTTGTTCAAAGCAGCTTATTTGTTTGTCACGCTTGCCTTGCCTATTTACCTGCTGCCGCTTCCTTGGTATGGAACGCTAGGATGCTTTTTCTTGATGCATTTCATTGGAGGGTTAATTCTAGGAATGGTGTTTCAGGCTGCACATATTATGGAAGTATGCGAGTTTACTCAGCCAGACGATAAAGGCGTTATGAGAGATTCATGGGCTATTCATCAGCTTAAAACAACCACAGATTTCGCCCCTAATAATAAACTAGTTACTTGGTTTGTTGGCGGGCTGAATTTTCAAGTGGTGCACCATTTATTCCCTAAGGTGAGCCATGTTCACTACCCCGCTTTGTCTCCAATTGTGGCACAAACGGCAAAGGAGTTTAACCTTCCTTACCATTGCATTCCAACGTTTGCTGAGGCAGTACTGGGCCATGGAAAAATGCTTCGCGCACTTGGCAGAGAGGACGTTCCTTCGTCTATGGTTGTTCATATGTGAGAATTTCTGTTTTTGAAGTTTTGATTTAGCTCCGCTCAACTACCTTTGCGCCATGCTTAAAAATGACCTTTTACTGCGCGCTGCGCGAGGAGAAAAAGTTGAAAGAACTCCAGTTTGGCTTATGCGCCAAGCTGGTAGAATTCTTCCAGAATACAGAGAAGTACGTTCTAAAATGGGTGGCTTCAAAGAGTTGGTCGAAACCCCCGAATTTGCTTGTGAGGTTACCATTCAGCCTGTGGATCATTTAGGCGTTGATGCGGCCATTATCTTTTCAGACATACTTGTAATCCCGGAAGCAATGGGTTTGCCATATCAAATGATTGAGAAGCAAGGTCCGTGGTTTGAGAATACCATCAAATCTGCGGCTGATGTGGATAAAATGGTTGTAGCAGAAGCAGAAGGTGTTAGGTATACAATTGATGCCATTGCAATGACCAAAAAGGAACTGAACGGAAGAGTACCGTTGATTGGTTTTGCTGGCGCACCTTGGACCATTTTTTCCTACATGATAGAAGGAAGCGGTTCGAAGACTTTCTCAAAAGCAAAGAAATTCCTTTATACAGAGCCAGTTTTAGCACATAAATTACTTGAGAAAATTACGCTTAGCACCATCAATTATTTGAAAGGTCAGATTGAAGCAGGCGCAGATATCGTTCAAATATTTGATAGTTGGGCAGGCATTCTTAGCGCAGAGCAATACAAGGAATTTGCCCTGCCTTACATAGCCAGAATTTGCGATGCTATTGATGAAGTTCCGGTTACGGTTTTTGCAAAAGGAGCCTATTTTGTGAGAAAAGAATTAGGCGAGTTGAACTGCCAAACAATCGGGCTAGATTGGAACATGGACATTGCTGAAACAAGAATGCTAGTTGGTCCAAATAAAACCCTTCAAGGAAACCTTGACCCATGTGTTCTTTATTCTGACGATGAAGAGATTGTCAGTAAAACCAGAGAGATGCTTCAAGCATTCGGTCCACATAGGCATATCGCAAACCTCGGTCATGGAGTTTATCCAGATATCGACCCAAGAAAAGTAAAGTTGATGGTTGATACAGTAAAAGACTTCCGCTTTAGCTAGCAAATAGCTTTTCTAATGTTTTTCTGAATTCTGCAGGGTCCAATTCAAACGATTGGTCTGCTTCTGCAACGCCTCCAAGCAGCATATTCCAATTGATTCCAAGGGCAGCACATAACCAATAATACTGGGTGCCAATTCTGTTGTTAGAACAGAGTTCCAAAACCTTTGTGTGCTCATAATTGCAGAACATTACATTGGCTAAGCCAGCACCGTGAATTCCAATAATGTGAGTGGCGCCATTAAACACCTCAGCTTGTTCTCTCATATTCAGTTTTCCGGGGTCAAATTCTTCAATCTGGAACTCGTTTAGTATCGGCTTAATTACGGCCAAGTTTGAGATTCGCCTAGTACCGGTTCTGTTGACAAAGAGCGCTTTTTTTTTGCCAATCGGCTTGTTGTTTTGGACGAAGAGCTGCTTTGTCTTTACCCAATACTCCTTTTTATAAGGCAACGGACGGGCAACATAAAGTTCCTTAATTAGCATCGGTTCTTCGATGGGCATCCAATTGTACTTGCGCAGGTCGGTTTCCTTAATTAGGAATTGAACGAACGGTTTGTTAAACACCTGTTTCCCAATCAGTAGTGGACAATCTATTGAAATGTGCTCTTCAAATAAATAAATCTTGTGCAGCACATCGGAAAGAAAATGAAAGTAGTTGATGCCCATACTGCCATCAATAACAATGGCTTTGTCCAACTTTTGGCAACTGCTAAATAATTTAGCCTTGAGTGTTGGAAGGGGAGACGGAAGATTGTTTCTGGTTCTAATACTCACTCCATTAATCGTTCTCAACCCCTCAATAACGTATGCGTATTGCGGTTCTACCAAACCATTTTCAACCTTTATTGCTATCTCGTTGTGGTCCCATTTTTTGTTGTGATAACCAACCGCCTCATTTACTCTAAGGTCTTCAAAATTGAGTGGATGATTTACAAACGGTTTGTATGATTCGCGATAAATGACACCGCGATTGGAGTCGTCTATTTTCCAGAAGAATGATTTGATGCGATTATTGAGACTCATGCAGCTGTTTCCGTTTCAAAGAAAGCACAAACAAAAGCATTTTCGTGTTTTGAAAACTCTTTCTTTCAGATTGGTAAGTGTTACGTATTGCTGAGTAAATTCGATTATGCCTTTTTCATCAATCATTCAAATTTTGGTGATGCTGGGTTTCCCAATTCTGGTTATCGAGATTGTGAAACGCAACAAACTGGCAGGTATGGTTGGTCCTGTAATCTTATGCTATGCGGTTGGTTTAGTAGTTGGAAACCTGCCAAACTCTCCGGTGAACATGAAATTGAGTCAAGATGTAGCTGAAGGCTGCGTACCGTTGGCCATTTCGTTGATGTTGCTTTCAACTCGTTTTATGGCATGGCTCAAGTATGCGAAGCGCACAGCGCTGTCTTTTGGATTGGCCGTTATCGCTGTACTTGTTGCCTCATTTTCAGTTTCGGCATTTTTTCATTTACAAGAAATGGGTGTTGAAGACGTTTGGAAACTATCTGGAATGATGGTTGGCGTATATACCGGAGGAACTCCGAATCTTGCTGCAATCGGTACTGGGTTAGGAATATCGAATGAAACATTCATTATTCTAAATGCTTGCGATTTAATGTTGAGTGCCATGTATTTAGTTCTACTTCTGTCGGTTGCTCAAAAAGTGGCGCTCAAATTCCTACCGTCTTTTGTGCCGATGGAAAAGCACGATCGGGACGAAACGTTTCATTATCAGCGTTATCAGCAAATGGCGTCTAAAACCAAGGTTGGAGTTTCGTTATTAATGGCGTTTGGTATTTCAGCAGCTATTGTTGGGGCAAGTGTTGGATTCTCCATGTTAATTGATGGGAAAATCACTGCTCCATCCGTAATTCTTGCAGTCACTACATTAAGCATCGGAGCTTCCTTCATTAAGTTTGTTCGGTTTCTGCCACGCACCTACGAGTTTGGAGAATACTTCTTGTTGGTGTTTTGCATGGGAATTGGCTCCATATCCAACTTCGCTGAAATGATTCAGGCCAGTCCGCAAGTGCTGTTGTATGTTACGTGCGTTTTTGTTGGTACGCTTTGCATTCACTTTCTTCTTTCATGGATTTTCCGAGTTGATGCTGATACAATGCTTATTACCTCGGTAGCAGGAATTTTTGGACCAGCCTTTATAGGCCCAGTAGCTAGCGTTTTAAAGAATAAAGATATTGTGGTTAGCGGCCTAACAACTGGGCTTGTTGGTTACGCAATTGCCAATTATTTAGGATTGGGAATGGCGCATTTCTTCCACGTGGTGTTTCCGTAAATTCGCGCCCGATGGCCGAAAATAAAGTTTACGATTTATGTATAGTTGGTGGTGGAATTGTAGGTGCTGCCACCGCATTTAGTTTTCAGCAGGCTTATCCTGATTTGAAAGTGCTTTTAATTGAGAAGGAAGGTCGCCCAGCACCGCACCAAACAGGTCATAATTCGGGTGTTATTCATTCTGGCATTTACTATAAACCGGGCTCTTTAAAGGCGCTAAACTGCGTAAAGGGTAAGAATCAACTAATTGATTTTGCCAAGCAACATGGCATCAAGCATGATGTCTGCGGTAAAGTGATTGTTGCCATGGAGGAAAGTGAATTTCCTCATATGGAGAAGGTCTTTAACAATGGCATTGCCAATGGATTAACCGACAATAGATGGATTAATTCTGAAGAGATTAAAGACATTGAACCGTACTGTACAGGCATAAAGGGAATTTGGGTGCCCTACACGGGAATCATTGATTTTGTGGGAGCCACTTCGAAAATGTTGGAGATTACTGAGGCTTTAAACGAAGAAAGTGCAGTGGTTTTTAATGAAGAAGTTTTGTCTTTTGCGGAAGAAGGAGAGTTGAAGCAGATTAGAACAAATAAAGCTTCTTATCGGGCTAAGTTCATGGTTTTTTGTGGTGGATTACAGGCCGATAGATTGGCTAAAAAAGACGGAGTGAAACTCGATATGTCTATTGTTGGGTTTAGAGGAGATTATTACGAATTAGCTGAGCACGCAAAGCACAAAGTTCGCAACCTCATTTACCCAGTGCCAAACCCAGAGTTTCCCTTCTTGGGAGTACATTTTACTCGGATGACGGACGGAAGTGTAGAGTGCGGTCCGAATGCGGTGTTCAGTTTTAAGCGGGAAGGCTACGGAAAAACGGACTTTGATTTAAGAGACACTGTAGATGCTTTGACGTTTAAAGGAACGTGGAACCTGCTGTTCAATCATTTTGGGTTTGCCTACAACGAATACCGAAGGGCGTTTTCTAAGCGTTTATTCTTAAAAACATTACAACGCCTAATTCCAGATTTAACAATGGACGATTTGGTGCCAGGTAGAGCAGGAGTGCGTGCCATGGCGTTAGGGATTGATGGAGAAACGATTGACGATTTTCGTATTGAGCAAAAGGGAAATTCTCTACACGTGTTAAACGCGCCAAGCCCAGCAGCCACTGCAAGTTTGGCAATTGGAGATCAAATAAGGGAAATGGCAGAAGAACGATTTTCGCTCAAAGACAGCCTTAGTCTGTAATTCGGTACTTCTCAGTAAGCGTATCCCATTTAATAATGAACTGCTCCATTATTTCATCAATATTCTTCAATAGAATAGGGTCTGGGGCTTTTAGTTTTCGGAAGTAATCCTTCTGAAATTCGTTTAGGTTATACTTTAAGAAAACTGCCCGACTCATAGCATAATGCGTGTTTTTAGACGGGTAATTTATTCGGCCGAAATAAGAATTTAAGTTATCTAGAACGGTGCGCATGCTCACGGAATCAATTTCATAGACTGCCGCAAGTCGTTCAACAATAAGCTCTCGAATACGGTCTTCCTGCCCTTCGTAGAAATAGTCGTCCAGCAATTTGAAATTTCCAGCAAGAACAATAAGAAGGAAATCGTCCTGATTGTTAGGGTCTACTTGAGCTTCGGAAAGAAGGTTAACATCATTATTTAGTATCACTGAAACTTCAGGAAAACTAGTGTCAACTGCATTGAAAATGATGTTGACGAACAGATCCGCTACCTTTTCTTCTGCAACTTTCTTCTTAAATAAGGAGGTTAGGCCAAGCGCCATGTAGGTGTAACTGTAGGTTTGGGTAAAGTTAGCCTTGGGTATTGCTAGATCAAAGACAATCTTATGTACTTGTTAACATCAGTTGGTTAAAAAAGAAAGCCCCGAAACCAGAGGTCTCGGGGCCAAAATCGATGATCTATGATAACTCGATCAACCAATAAACCAAGTAAAACGACCAGCATTTGCGTATCACTTCAACACCGACTTATCTATAAAACCCTCTAACCCAAAGGTTTGTTCAGATTAAACGTTAGAGTTGAAAATTATTGTGTGAGACAATAGAAAAAGCCCTTGAATCATGGATGATTCAAGGGCTTTTTGAAAGTCGTTTATCGAGTTACTTATTGCTTGATAAAGTGAGCTGTACTAATCACATCTCCAATAGTTCTTAGCGTGTAAGTTCCGGCTGGAAGTTCAGATACGTTTAAGGTATTCTGTCCCTTGATTGTATTTGATGTGAGAACGGTACGTCCAATTGCATCAATTACTTCAACCAGAGCAATTTCTTCTGCATTAAATGTGATTTCGTCCAAAGCAGGATTCGGGAACAAAGCAATTTTGTTTTGGTTTACTTCGGAAATTCCAGAAGAAAGTTGGGCGCAGCTGTTTGTCTCTGATCCACAAACTAAATCAGCTAAAAATTCGGTCACGAAATCCATTGCAGCTTGATCAATTGGGCTCAAGTAACCCACGTGATTGTTTACACCAGGATAGCTTCTCAGTTCGTGGTTTAAGCCGATGTTTTCTGCTCTCACATGAACATGCCCACTTCCAGAAGCTATCAAACCTGTTGGGAAACCAGATACAGAAACTTCTTGAGTTAGGAATGGAACTACGCCATCTTGCTCTTCATGAACACTCACAATGGCGGCATCACCTGCTTCCATCCAAGTTGTATCTCCTATCGCCCCACTAAAGCTAAGCACACCTAAGGCATCGCTCGAGTAGTTTGGTGTTCCGCTGTTTCCTTCTACACCGCCAAGTCCTGCTGTATCATTCACCATATAAGCTGGAACTTCACTTAGCTTATCTAAATAGGCTGAATGAATAGCTGCAATTGCTCCAGCAGAAATTCCTCCTACAATGATTTTCTCACAATCTATGCCGTAAGGATTTCCATCTTCAGCTGCGGTTTTCTTCAGGTATCTTACACAAGCATTCATGTCATGAGCACCTCTTAGAACTGCCAGAGTAGTGGTTACTTCGCTTGGCAAGAAGAAACCAACTCGGTAATCTGGGGCAACAACTACGTAACCCATTTTAGCAAGAATGTTACACATAAAGGCAACGTCTGCACGGCTACCACCTATGAAAGATCCACCGAAAGCCATTAGAATTACCGGTCTATCAGTTTGTGTGTCTCCAGCTGGAGCGTAAACGTCCATTTTTAAATCTACAGCGCCTCCGCCTAAGGCAGTGTTGCTGCCAAATGTAACTGCGCTTGTAACGTCAACATTCTGAAATAGATCAAACGTAGTGTATCGTCCTCCAGAGCAATCGGTTTGGGCAAAACTTGCGCCTACAGCTGCAATCATTGTTAAACAGATGGTAAAAATTCTTTTCATGGTAATCAGGATTATTAGATTGTTAATGTGTGATCAAAGATAAATTAATCATAATGCAATTTCGTGTACACCATCTGACGGAATACATTGATAAAACGAAGGGGCAAAGCCAAACGTCTCAGTATAAGTTGACGCTAATTTTTGACTGACCTCATCCATAGATTCAGTTTCAACAAGCGCTACGCAACAGCCGCCAAAACCAGCGCCTGTCATTCGGGCTCCTAAGCATGTGGGTTCAGTCGTAAGGGCCTCAACTATATGATTCAACTCAGGACAACTTACTTCGAAGTCATTTTGTAGAGATAAATGAGAGGCATGCATCAGTTTGCCAAAGGAGTTCAAATCTGACAACTTTAGCGATTTGACTGCTTCCTTAACATGCTCATTTTCAGTAAAAGCATGACGTGTTCGTTTTCGTAAAATTGGACTGTCTATCAAATTCAAATCTTCATCTAATGCATCAACTAAGTTTGAAATGTCTCGGTGTGAACGAATAATGTCTAACGACTCCGAACACTCCTTTATTCGCAGATTATACGCGCTTGTGGCCAATTCTCTGGACTTGTTCGAATTCACTAGCAAAATGCTGTAATCGTTCAGTTTTAGAGGCACTATTTCATTTTCTAGACTGTTGCAATTAAGCAGGATAGCCGCAGATTTTTTTCCGTTTGCTACTGCATACTGATCCATAATTCCACATTTCACGCCTATAAACTCATTCTCAATTTTCTGACAATCTAGCGCCATCTGTATTCGATTTGGCTCTAAACCTGATTCTATTTTAGAAAACATATAGAAACAAAGTACTTCTAGAGCCGCAGAAGAAGAAAGCCCCGATGCCTTAGGAAGTGTGCTAGAAATGTGAATGTCGCAGCCAGATATTGAGATTCCATTTGTTTGAAGATGTAACACCACTCCAAGAATAAAATCGGACCAGTGACTTTGCTTTTTCCTAGGGAGTGAATCAAGGTTTAACGTGGTTAATTCATCGAAGTCTGACGAGAAAATATTGATTTCTCTAGAGTCATTTTTTCTAATTACAGCAGTGATTCCAAGAGAAATTGCTGCTGGTAAAACTAAACCTCCTAGGTAGTCAATATGCTCTCCAATGAGATTAACCCTGCCTGGACAGAAGAATCCACGCAGATTATCAGACTTGCCAAACAATTTGTGAAAACGGGCAGTTAGTTTCTTCATATAGCCGAAAATTAATCTTTGTTGAACTGATAGAGTCAATCAAGTCGCTAACTTTACGTGAATTCGAAAATTATTCCCCTTATGTCTAAGATTGAGCGCCTTTTTGCCGAGTACAGCGAAAGCCATCAGAACGAAACAAATCAGTTCATTCATTGGATTTTTGTTCCGCTCATATTCCTAAGTGTTATTGGTCTGTTATGGGATCTGAAGTTGGGAGTAGAACTTAGTTTTCTGGGTGGAGAGCAGCTTAATGCCGCCATGGTGGCAACTGTTTTAGCTTATGGGTATTATTTGTCATTGTCTTTTAGCATATCTCTTGGAATTCTAATCATATCTGGCCTAGGGCTACTAGGATGTTTCCTTTATGGGAGTCAATTACCATTGAGTGTTTGGAAAATTTCGTTGATCATTTTTGTGTTGTCGTGGATAATGCAATTCGTTGGACATAAAGTGGAAGGCAAAAAGCCTTCGTTTTTCAAAGACATTCAATTTTTTATGGTCGGTCCAATGTGGGTGTTGGCCAAATTGTACAACAAACTCGGTATTAAGTATTGATTATGGAAGAAGCAGTAATGGAAAAACCAGCAACAGGTACGGCCTATTCGGCTGTCGTTCAGAAGCAACGCGATTATTTTTGGTCGCATGTTACTAAACCAATTGAGTTTAGGAAGACTCAACTTAGGAAACTGAAGGCTGCCTTTGCGAAGCACGAAGACAGTCTATTAGCTGCACTCAAAGCTGATCTTAATAAGCCAAAACAAGAAGCATTCACAACGGAGCTTGGAATTACGGTTGCAGAAATCGACCATTACATCCGTCATCTAGAAGATTGGATGGAGCCAGAGCGTGTTCCAACTCCATTGTTTTTCCAACCAGGGACTTCTATGATTATGCCCGAGCCATTTGGAGTAACCCTAATAATTGCGCCTTGGAATTATCCAGTTAAGAACCTCTTTGGACCCTTGTTGGGAGCAATGGCTGCTGGTAATACTGCAGTGGTTAAACCATCAGAAATTTCTCCGAATTGTAGTAGGGCTATCGCTGATTTGATTAAGGACACATTCGACCCTGAATACATTGTAAGTATTGAAGGTGGAGTTCCTGAAACTACCGAGTTGTTGAAGGAAAGATTCGATTATTTGCTGTTCACCGGAGGAACTGAAATCGGTAGAATTGTATACCAGGCGGCTGCTAAGCATCTAACACCCGTTACTCTTGAGTTGGGAGGAAAGAGCCCTTGTATTGTAGATACCAACATCAACGTGAATGTGGCAGCCAAACGATTAGTTTGGGGCAAGTTTCAAAATGCTGGACAAACGTGCATTGCGCCAGATTATATCTATGTAAACAACAAAATCAAGGATAAATTTCTTGGTAGAGTAAAGCATTACATCGGAGAGTTTTTTGGTGATGCAAATAAACCATCCGATGACCTTGGGCGTATCATTAGCGACCGTCACTTTGAGCGCGTAAGCAAGATGCTAACAGGAGATATACTGGTTGGAGGAGTGACAGACGCTGCTACGCGATACATCGCACCAACGATTATCGATAACGTTACCACGGATCATCCTGCCATGCAGGAAGAAATATTCGGACCTGTTATGCCGGTTATGGGATACGATAATTTCGATGAGGTAATCAATCACATCAATGCGGGCGAGCGTCCGTTGGCTATGTACTTATTCAGCAACGACTCTAAGTTGAAAAAACGGTTGATGAATGAAACCTCTTCGGGTGCCATCTGTGTAAACGAAACAATGGTTCATGCAGGCCAGCCTAATTTACCGTTTGGCGGAGTAGGGAATAGCGGAATTGGCGCCTACAATGGCAAGCTTGGTTTCGATACGTTTTCACACAAAAAGCCAGTTATGGTGAGGTCTTATTTGGGTGATGTTGCGCAGAAATACCCTCCTTATACAAGCGGGAAACTGAGCTTCATTAAAATGGCGTCAAAGTTTCTACTTCGTTGAGAATAATCCTGATTAGTCTATTTCTTATTCCTCTCTTCGGAGGTGCACAGGGAATTCGCCCCGACATAGACCATGTAATAGTTATTGGTGTAGATGGAATGAGCCCTGATGGGATTCAGAATGCCAATACTCCAACCATCGATAGCATATTAAAAGTTGCCGCATTTACTTGGAAATGCCAAGCAGTATTGCCTACCAGCAGCAGTCCCAATTGGGCTAGCATGATAATGGGAGCAGGGCCAGATAAGCATGGAATTACTTCAAACGCTTGGCAACCGCACAAACAAACACTCGAATTAGAATGTGAAGGAACCAAACGGAATGGCAAGCCCAGCGGTATGTGGCCAACCATTTTTGGTGAGTTGAGGAGACAAAAGCCAGATGCCAAGATTGCGTGCTTCAACGATTGGTTGGCCTTTAATAGACTGTTTGAAAAAGGTGTAGTTGACAAACAGCGCGATGCAATTCTGTTGCAAGCCGCCTCACACCACGGCTACAAAGGAATTACCCGAATGGCTTCTAATTACTTTAAAAAGAAGAAGCCCAATTTCATGTTTGTGCATTTAGACCATGTAGACCATGCTGGTCATCATGATGGACACGGAACACAAGCGTATTATGATGCAGTTGGTGTGGCAGACGAAATGATTGCCAAGATAATTGAAGCGGTAAAAGCATCTGGGGTAGCAGAAAGAACCATCATCATCATTACAGCCGACCATGGTGGAAAAGGACATGGCCACGGAGGAGATTCTCCAGAGGAGGTAAACGTACCTTGGATTCTTACTGGACCAAGCGTTGTAAATGGAGAATTATCGGTTGAAGTAAACACATACGATACAGCTGCAACTATAGCCTATTTACTAGGAATTAAAGCCCCGGATTGTTGGATTGGTAAGCCTATTCTTCAAGCGGTTGCTCAATAGCGGGCTGACTTAATAGAATTGCTTAATCGATAACATGGCTGACTAACTATTTTGTCTCTCGGATTATAAATTAGCCAGGTCATACTGATATTCTGTACCTCTACTCACCTGGTTGACCATAATAGTCTATTACCTTATTGACAAGTAAATTTACGTTGCCAATAACCGCTTTGAGGTGAAATTCGTTATCATTTAGGAATAACAAATCGTGATTTAGCAACTTTTGATTTTGCAACAAATCACTCTCCACTTTTAATCCGACCCAAGACTCTTCTTTCTCGACTCTTTGGATACTTTTAATTTGATAGAAAACGTCATTTTGTAACGAAATTGGAACAAAATGCTGAAGAAATAGAGCGAGTGTATAAACGTTGTTTAATTCGGTTCGGGTTAGATTGGTTCCATGTTCTAAAGTCTTGTCAGTTAACTCGTCAAGATTTGCTCTTCTAACAGTATTCCTGAGCTTGTAGGAATACAACATGACGTTTTGAATATTCATTAACAGGCTGAAAATTATTCTTGGCTGAACTGAATTTCGATGATCCTTGAAATCATCATTTAGTTTTTTTATGAATGCCACGGGTTTCATTGTGCAGCTTGTCGGATCATTTGTGATTGATAAATCGTGATATTCAATCTTCTCTAGGCACACGAAATTGTAAATGTCCCCGAGTCGCATTTTTATGTGAAGGCGAAAGCTTTCTTTGGTTTTTCTTTCCTCATATTTCTTTTGAGCAAATGGAATAAATATGGCCGCGAGGAGAGAAAAGAATGCAACCGATAGAATGGAAATAGAAACCCAGTCAAAGTTCGATTCTACCGGATTGGGGTAAACATGCAACGAAATATTTTGGGCTGCGATTACAGTGTCGGTAACCCCAAACACTGAAATAGTATCCATCATTGATATGGTATCAGTCATTTGAGAAAGATATTGATTTAGGCCTCATGTATCAGAGCCTATAAATTGTTCATTAAAATTTACCAAGTACAGCTTTTCTGAAGCACGGGTAATGGCGGTATAGAGCCAACGCACGTATTCAACACCTAACATCTCAGCAGTTAAATAACCTTGGTCTACAAACACCGCAGGCCATTGACCGCCTTGCGCTTTGTGGCATGTGATGGCATAACCGAATTTGATCTGAAGCGCATTCAAATAAGGATCAGTGGCAATCTTCTTGGCTTGTTCTGATGCGGTTGGAATATCTGCATAACTCGCACAAACCGAGGTGTACAGTTGCTCCATGTCTGGTTCAGGTAGGGAAGGAGCTTCTACATGCAATGAATTGAGTAAGAGCTTAACATCCAAAGAGTCCTCATTCGGGTAGTCCATTAAACGCACGGTAGCATTCGCAAACCGAAAGCCATGCATTTCTTCGGTATAGCCCAACCTCATAACCTCAATCATATCGCCATTGGCAATAAACCCAGCACCCGATCCTTTTGGAAGCCAGAAGTAGTTGTTCTTAACAACCATCAGCTTATCAGTAGAAGCAATCTCGTCTTCCATGTATTTGATCCGTAAACGAATCTGCTGATTGAACTGGTTGGCGCTTTTGTTTGAACGCGTAATCACCATTGCACAGTCTTCGCCATAAAAGCTGTAGGCCGAATTCAATTCGTCCTCCAAATCGAGCATGTCAATCACCTTTATATCTGGGTAGTTGACTTTTAAAGCAATGTCTGATAGACCTTGTAAAAGCAGATTTCTGAGTTCGGTGGCGTTATTGAGAATTCCCGAATCTGCATCTTGCCGAACCACTTCGCGCAATTCGTGCTGCATTTCCCACTTAAAATCGAAATTGGTTTGCAAAACTTTGCTGTCTAGCGCAGGGCTGTCTAAAGAACCTACTGGAGGTAATTGTGCGGTATCTCCAATTAAAATGAGCTTGCAATCCTTGCCATCTTCCATGAATTTCATCAAATCTGAAAGCAGGTTTTTAGACTGAATTTTGCCAGAACCAGTGTCTCGTGCGAGCGAAATCATAGACGCTTCATCAACTATAATCACCGCATTCTTTCCACGATTCTTTCTAAGCGCAAACCGAATGTTGCCAAACTCATCGGTAGTTATTTGGTAAATGAATTTGTGAATAGTGAAAGCTCTTTGCCGCGTGTACGAAGCAAGCACCTTGGCGGCCCTTCCCGTAGGGGCTAGCAGGGCAAATTTCCTGTTCATCGATTTTAAGGTTTGCACCACGCTAATAACCATAGATGTTTTGCCGGTTCCTGCATATCCGCGTAGAAGAAACACCTTCCCAATGTTCTCTTCTGTAAGAAACTCAGACAGCCGATAAACGAACCCTTCTTGCCCGATAGTAGGCTTGAAAGGGAGCTCAGAAATAAGCTTATCGTAGGCGGTTTTTGGTGTAATCACTTTTTGTCGAAGAAAAACTTGGCTTTGCCGAATCTATAAATAAGATCGTCTAAAACGGCTATGTCGTTTGTCGATAACCCATTCAAAAACCAAACCTAACATTTCGCATCCGAGTTAAAATAGCTGAGACCAGAAACCTTATTGAACATGAAAAAGATTTTACTCCTTACAATTTTAGCTGCTATTTCAACAGCATCAGTTGCTCAAAACGTTGGCATTGGCTCAACTAGTTTTGTTCCTAATTCGGATGCGATTTTGGAATTGCGATCCACTACTTCGGGGTTTCTAATGCCTAAAATGACTTTCGCTCAAATGAGTGCGATTGCTGGTCCTACTGAAGGATTGCTTGTGTACCAGTCTAATCTCACACCAGGGTTTAAGTATTTCGATGGATCTGCTTGGGTTCCGTTTGGTGGTTCAAGTGGAGGTGCTGACAATTTTGGCAGTCATGTAGCTGAAATGAATATTGCCTTGGACGACTATTGCCTTGGACGACTATTGGTTAAGTAATGATGGAGATGCTGAAGGAATTAGAGTTTCAAACAATGGATATGTTGGAATTGGTACAGGATCGCCAACTGCTCCATTACATGTGGAAGGTGATGTGAGAATTGGAGCTAACGGTTACATTGATGATGATGCAACGGTTGGTGGAGATGTGGATGACTGGATTAGACTGAATGGATATGTGGAGGTGAAAACGAATTCTGATGACCACGGCTTGGTTATTAGAGATAAGGACAATAATGACTACGCAGCCATCACCCAAAAAAATGGATGGAGTTATTTAAGTGACAATGGAGTTTCTGGATCATATTTTTTGAGAGGAAATGATGCTGATGTTGAAATTAGAGGAGACTTAGATGTTAAGGGAAGTGATGTGTACGATAGCAGTGGCGAAATAAGGGTTAGCGGAGAAGATGATGTATTTATCACGATGGATTACAATGGGGATGACAACGATTCTCGTGCTATCCGTTTCGGAAAGAACAGTATGACGGCCCCAACTGAATTGATGAGATTAACCGAGACTGGAAGATTGGGAGTTGGTCATAGCAGTCCTCGAGCTAACATTCATATTTATGGTAATAGCGCAAGTGGTTTTGTGCCAGCTGGTCTTGGAGCTGCAGCTGGGCCTGAACTCGCTTTTTCAAGAGGTGGTTTTGCTAATCCGGGAGCTAGTATTCAAATGATAGATTACAATGGGTACTCATCTGGTCTCTGCTTTAATGTTCACAGAGGAGTAAACTATGGAGGAGGTGGCACATTTGCAGATAACTGGCCTACTGATGTTGTTCAGGCAATGACCATTCGAAATAATGGAAATGTTGGTATAGGTACCGCTGACCCAGCAAAATTGCTGCATGTGGCAGAATCAAGTGGTGGCAGTATCATGGTATCGAGAAATGATGCAAATACCAATTTGGGAGAAGTTTTGGGGGAGTTAGTGTTTGACAGTTCTGATGACACCACTCCTTCTACAGTAGATGGCAGCGCGGTAATCAGAGCAACTGCTTCAGAAAACCACGGAAACAGTAATAAAGGTGGTGAACTCTTGTTTTTGACCAAACAATCTGGGAATGGCGCAAATTCGGCTGCAACCGAAAGAATGCGCATCACAAATAATGGTCGAGTAGGAATTGGAACAACAACACCATTGGCACAGTTACATACCAAGGGTTCTGTTCGTTTAGAAGGTTTATCTGGTTCTGGGTCTCGAATGGTTGTTGCCGATGCCAATGGAGATTTATCTACCCAAGCCATTCCTGGCGGAAGTGGAGGTGCTTCTGCTTACGGTGTAAACGGAACAGGAACTCAAAATACAAGCTCTTCATCGTTCTCTAACATCAACAGCATGAGTTTAAATTTGACTGCTGGAACGTACATTTTACAATTTAATGCTGAGGTAACTTCTAATAATTCAAGCACGCTTGCTGAGTTTCTGTTTTTCGCAAATGGAGCCACAGTTTCGGCATCAGCACGTACAATAGAGCCAGATAATGCCGAAAACAAAACAGTAACAGTTACTTGCGTGGTTACAGTAAGTTCTACGCAAACGGTTACCACACAATTTAGAAAGAGCTCTGGAAGCGGAAGTATAACCGTAGCAAACCGCTGCTTTACGGCTATCAGACTATAATATTCACATCCACCACCAATTGAATACAAAAAGGTCGCTCTAAATAGAGCGACCTTTTGTATTTTAAACCCATTATGTGGATAGAAAAAGATAATCGATTAGTGGGAATTTTTGAGTTCAACGACTTTGGTGAGGCATTCGCCTTTATGACCCGAGTTGCCTTGGTTTCAGAAAAATTGAATCATCATCCAGAATGGACCAATGTTTACAACAAGGTTGAAATTCGACTTTGTACTCACGATGCTGGAAATGTAGTCACAGCAAAGGATAGGACACTGGCTTCAATGATTGAAAGCATATATCAGCGATGAACTATTCACTACTGTTTAAAATTGCGAATGGATTGGTAATTCCAGCTTGGCTTATGCTAGTGGCTTTTCCTAGAACAAAAATCACCAAAATCGTAGTCCAATCGTATTTGTATCCTATCCTATTGAGCGCATTGTATTTGTCGCTTTTCATTATTTCATGGGGAGGAGAAGGTGGAATGGACACCCTTGAAAACCTGAAAACATCATTCGCCAGAGATGAAGTATTGGTGCTCGGTTGGGTGCATTATTTGGTGTTCGACCTATTTATTGGCGCATGGATGGTCAGAGATGCAGAATCTCTTGCCATTCAACATTTAAAAATCGTTCCATCGCTAATTCTAACCCTGTTTGCGGGCCCTGTTGGGCTGCTTTCTTACCTCATCATTAGATGGACTATGACCAAAAAACTTACGTTATGAACAGTGAAAACTGTTAGTAAGCCTACCGTTTTGTTAAAAACATGCGCTTTTAGAGGCTTCTATATCGTCTAACTTTGCTTTCCTAAATCAGCAGAAGAATATGAGCAAGATTATAGCAATCGCAAATCAGAAGGGAGGAGTAGGGAAAACCACCACCGCCATTAATCTCGCAGCTAGTTTGGCTGTATTGGAGTATAAAGTGCTGTTGGTAGATGCTGATCCGCAGGCTAATTCAACTTCGGGCGTTGGGTTTGATCCTCGAAACATAAAGACAAGCGTATATGAATGTATTATTGGTGAGGCTGAACCGAAGGATATCATTCTTCATACAGAAACGCCAAACCTAGATATACTTCCTGCACATATAGATTTGGTAGGTGCAGAAATTGAAATGATTAATCTACCGAATAGGGAGATGATGGTGAAATTGGTGTTGAATAAGGTGAAAAATGATTACGACTTTGTGGTGGTGGATTGCTCTCCTTCTCTAGGTTTAATTACCGTTAACTGCCTTACCGCGGCCGACAGTGTTCTTATACCAATTCAGTGCGAATACTTTGCTTTAGAAGGATTAGGGAAATTGCTGAATACAATAAAGATTGTTCAAGCACGCTTAAATCCTGACCTAGAAATGGAAGGGTTGCTTTTAACAATGTATGATCAACGACTAAGATTGGCAAACCAAGTAGTGGAGGAGGTGAAAATGCATTTCCAGCAATTGGTTTTTGACACGGTAATCGCCAGAAACACCAAATTAGGCGAAGCACCAAGTCATGGTAAAACCATTATTATGCACGATGCGGCTTCTAAAGGAGCCAATAATTACCTCAATCTGGCGAGAGAAATCTTACAGAAAAACGGTATGACAAGATTAAAAGAGAGCGAAAAAATATTGAGCTAATGACAAAGACAAGAGCATTAGGCAGAGGACTTGGAGCGCTGCTCGATAACCATGACGGAGATTTAACTTCAAAACCATTAGCTACCGATCCAGGAGCGGCTGGTTCAATAAGTGGTATTTTAATTTCAGAAATTGAGGCAAATCCGTTTCAACCGCGGTCTCGTTTTGACCAAGAGAAATTGGATGAACTCGCTGCTTCCATTACCCAACTTGGGATTATTCAGCCACTTACACTCAGAAAAGTTCGTCCTAATAAGTATCAGATTATTTCTGGAGAGCGAAGATTTAGAGCTTCTCAACTAGCGGGTTTAACCGAGGTTCCGGCATACATCCGTGTTGCAAATGATCAAACAATGCTAGAAATGGCCTTGGTTGAAAACATTCAGAGAGATAATCTTGATGCCATAGAGGTAGCCATCTCATACCAGCGCTTGATTGATGAATGTAAATTGACGCAAGAAGCGCTTGGAGAACGAGTAGGGAAAAAGCGATCTACAATTACCAATTACTTGAGGTTGTTAAAACTTCCGCCTCAAATACAGAAAGCAATTATGGATCGTGTGCTAACAATGGGGCATGCACGTGCCATCATCAATGTTGATGATGAGAATGAGCAACTCCTGCTGTTTAAGGAGATAATCAAGGGAGGCTTGTCGGTTAGAGCAGCAGAACAAGCAACACGAAATGCTAAGAAAGATTCTAAGCCGGCAAATACAGATTTGCCATTAGAGTATCAACGCATTAGAGATAACGTAAAGCAGCAGTTGAATGCGGAGGTTAGCCTAAAGGTGAATTCTAAAGGGAAAGGAAGCTTTTCTATTGCCTTCGACAATGAAAAGGAGCTCAAGCGCGTTCTATCCATCTTAGATCTTTTGCCTTAACTAATTTGCTTTCTTGAATAGGTATCTCATACCATGCATTTTCTGTCTGATTTTCTTATCGGCCACAACAGCTTTTGCCCAAGACATTAAATCTGATGTTGAAGTAGTTGAGAAGGATAGCGTGGTGGTGAAAAAGCATTCTCCGCTTAAAGCAACTTTAATGAGTACGGCTTTGCCTGGCTTGGGGCAGGTTTACAATGGGAAATGGTGGAAAGTACCAATCATATACGGAGCCTTTGGAGGACTTATTTATTCTTCTGTTTTCAATGATGCAAAATGCCGAACCTATAGAAATGCCTACCTCGTTAGAATTGATGACGACCCGGCTACTACGGATGAATTTGAAGGACGCTATTCTGATGCCAACCTGCGGGAGTTAGTTGATTTTTACCAACGTAACCGCGATTTGTCCCTTATTTTCACGGGGGTCATTTATGCGTTAAACATTATAGACGCTACGGTGGATGCTCACCTTAAAGATTTTGATGTGAGTGATGACCTCACGCTAAAAGTTAGACCGACCATGCAGCAGATTGGTCCAGGGGTGATGCCAACCCCCGTTTTGGCTCTAACTCTTCGACTTAAATAAAACTCTAATTTTGCGCGTAACCACTACAACAGCAAAATGAAAATTGCCCTTTCTGGATATGGTAAAATGGGCAAGGAAATCGAAAA
>ERZ889078.1145-NODE-1145-length-21815-cov-8.755561_pt1 | contig 21815 bp, 15 predicted proteins | sample MGYA00521266_ERZ889078 | MGnify/ENA primary metagenome ERZ889078 (study PRJEB32303, sample SAMEA104408618) | aquatic metagenome | biome: Brackish water; feature: Pelagic; material: water | place: Baltic Sea | collected 2014-06-16T06:34:00 | depth 76,534 m ...
TTGGCGTAGGTCATTGTTGCCATTGCATCTTAGTGTGCCATAGACAAACAAAAATTCACAAGTAGGACGATTTTTATCGGTCACGGTAGCTAAACTGTATTGGTGAAAATTAGTTACGTGTATAACGATGTTTTACACCGACCGGAAAATAGTCGGAGTCTGCAAATGAATATAAGGTGATTTGTGGTAATTGTCGTTCTGCCGGTGTGTAATTGGCAAATTCACTATTCAAACGCAATAACTGTGTTTTAACGGACTCGGCTATCTTTTCGGATAACTTTATAGTGGCTTGAATAGCTGGTAAAAGTTCTACGGCGATGTGCAGATATTTATCGCTGTTATCAGTTTCACGAGTTTCCAATACAAATTTGCCGCTTATCCATGAGGTAAATTCTGGCTGTTCCAGACCCACAGTGACATTTTCAGGATAAATATTCGCGCCATAATAGGAAACAGTGAAATCAGCTCGTCCGAATACAAAGACAAAAGGCAAAGATCGTGTTTGACTACTATTATCAAGTCCAAGCTCGGCTAAGGAATGGACGCCATGATTGTTAAGAAAAGCCCACATGTCCTCGAAGCTCACTAAACCACCTTTGTCAGCGATATGATAGCGTAATAACGGGACACTATTCTCTCCGGAAACCACCAGCGTATCATCGTGGAGTTCAAAAAATCGGCTGGCGGGATCGTATTGTACCATGGTAGGCAGTCTTGATTCACCAAACAAGTTTCGAGCTGCTTCAGGGTGAACTGAAAACCACCGACGTATTGCGATACTTAACGGCGTTTCGTTACCCAACACACCACCATCAGCTGTGCCGTAAAGAGAAGCTGAATCGTAACAAGGAGACGTTGATCCGATACGTTTTAGTACAAGACTACGCCATTCTTCACTGAAAACCTCGCCGGCAAAAACCAGTTTGGGTTTGTAGGTGGCCCAATCAATTCCTTCAGCAATTCCTGAATCGATAACATCTTTTACGAAAGGGGGGTAGCCCAGTAATACAGTTTGTTCAAAATGGGGTGCTAAAGCCTGTATCACTCGAAAAATTTCTGCTTTGTTGTTACCCGGTGTTGCCACCATCAGGGGATATCCTTTACTGGTTAGATGCCAACAGCAAGATGTGGTGTACAAACCGCCTACCCAGTTGCCAAGCGCAAAACAAACAACGGTTAGGGTAGTTCGTTCATGGGAATGGAAACTATCTTTAAATACCTGTTCGAAACGGACAGCCACATCTAACTCATCTGCTATAGAGCGAGGCCAGAAAGTCGGTTGGCCGGTAGAACCTGAAGATACAGCTACTCGATCAGAGCTTTTAAGACTTCCGCCCAAACAGCGTTCCGCTAAAGGATAAGCATAGATATAAGAAGCTTTATCCATTAATGGTAGAGCACAAAAGGTGCGGTAGGTTGTTATGTTTGTGGGATTTACGTTCTGCGCCTCCAAGAATTTACGGTAGGCCGGAACTTCAGCAACACAGCGATGAAAGAGTGCCAAAATGTGGTCTTCCGGATTGATGGATTGCTGATCAAGTAGCAACTTATCTAACGGTGTAGAGATAAAGTACTGGCGACATTCATCGGGACGAGGTGTAAGCGCGTGGGACATAAGTAGTTACCTAATGAAAAGTGTATCTGGTCTTGTGTTGGAAAATAAAATGCAGAGAAAACTTCATAATCATCATTCTTTTTATGCTTTGCCCTGTTTATTGTCAAGTAACAATTAGATTAGGTGGATCATGATGCCAATGTTAAGTGTTGGAGGGGGTAAATATCTTTTCAATTCGAAAGATAATGGTTGGCATAATAACAACTTATCTTTATGTTCGAGTAAGATCTATGAGAAGATTATGGCAAGATCAAGGTTGGGCGTTGGAGGTTTATTGTGTTATATTAGCCACTGATTGGCTTTGATGATGATAAGGTCAAAAATTAATAAATCACTTAGTTTTAGCTCACATGGGTCCGTTTTATATGAAAACTTGGACCATTAAAGCAGATAGAATATATGACTTTGTTGAGTCAATAATTTCTGCTCCTAGGAAGGATAAATTACCCCAGAAGCCTACAATATTTTTTGCGAATTAAGATGAATAACTGTTCTTAACTTGCGTTCTTATCCATAAATTCATTTTACATCCAGTGCTGCAACATACATTAAAAGCAGCCATCATTTGAGATCACTACATGCCATTTTCCAAACTCGGTTTATCAGATCCACTATTACGTGCTATTGCTGAAGCCGGTTACACCACACCATCACCTATTCAATTACAGGCTATCCCTGCAGTATTAAACGGTCATGATCTTTTGGCTGCTGCGCAAACCGGAACGGGTAAAACCGCAGGTTTTGCTTTGCCCATCTTGCACCGCATGTCACAACATTCTTACGGTGCCAACCGTCCGATTAGAGTATTAATATTAACGCCAACTCGTGAGCTGGCTGCACAGGTAGGTGAATCAGTTAGTAAGTATGGCGCCCATATCCATCCGCGCTTAAAAACTGAAGTTGTTTTCGGTGGGGTAAAAATAAATCCACAGATGATGCGCTTAAGAGGAGGTGTCGACGTGTTGGTGGCAACTCCAGGTCGATTGCTGGATTTGGTTAATCAAAATGCAGTCAAATTGGATAAAGTTGAAATACTGGTATTGGATGAAGCAGATCGAATGTTGGATATGGGCTTTATTCGCGACATTCGTAAGCTAATTGCTTTGTTGCCTAAAAAACGTCAGAACTTGCTGTTCTCGGCGACTTTCTCTGAAGAAATTCGCAAGCTCACTTCAGGGTTATTGATTAATCCGATAAAAATTGAAGTCGCAGCTCGTAACACCGCTGCAGAAACGGTAGAGCAAATCGCTTATCTATGTAATAAAGCCAATAAAGCCGAACTACTTTGTCATTTAATAAAAACCAATAACTGGCAACAGGTATTGGTTTTTACCAGTACCAAGCATGGTGCTAATCGACTGACTGAAAAGCTTAATAAGATTGCCATAAAAGCGGCTGCTATTCATGGTAATAAAAGTCAGGGTGCCAGAACCAGTGCATTGGCAGGATTCAAAGCAGGTGAGATCCGAGTGTTGGTAGCAACCGATGTGGCCGCGCGTGGTATCGATATTGCCTTACTTCCGCACGTGGTTAATTATGAATTGCCACGTTCGCCGGCTGATTATGTGCATAGAATTGGTCGTACAGGAAGAGCCGGAGAAGAAGGTCAGGCCATCTCATTAGTATCCCATGATGAGGTCTCAGCCTTACGACTGGTTGAAAAATTGATAGGTGCACCGATTAAACGTGAACAAATACAGGGTTTTGAGGCTGCAGATGTCGCCCCTCCCATGCCACCAGAGCCACCACGAGCCCCACGTCCGCCCAGAAACTCAAGCCAAGCTCGTAGGCCATCCGGTAATTCAAACAATAAACCCAGAGCAAGGGGTAATGTTTAGTCTAAGCAATAACTAACTGAGGAATTGTTGATTTTTTAACATGAACGAGTTGAGCTCTCAAGATATGCTTGAGCTTGCTTTGAAGATTAAGCAGTGGGGTCAGGAGTTGGGCTTTCAACAGGTTGGCATCACTGATACCAATTTATCAGCGGCAGAAGTTCATTTACAAGATTGGCTCGCCAATAACTATCATGGCGAAATGGATTATATGCAACGCCATGGACTTAAACGCAGTCGTCCGGCTTTATTACATGAAGGAACTGCCAGGGTAATCTCTGTCCGCATGGATTACCAGACGGAGTCGTCAGTTACGATGAATCAGGCATTGGACAATCCTACTTCGGCGTATATATCACGCTATGCTTTGGGGCGTGATTATCACAAAATGATGCGTAACCGCCTACAAAAGCTGGCGGATAAAATTCAGACCGAAACGGCATCAATATCTCAGAACCCAGCTGTTAATGTAGGCATGCGAGCTTTTGTTGACAGTGCGCCGGTATTGGAAAAAGCGTTGGCTGAAAAAGCCGGCTTAGGGTGGATAGGTAAGCATTCTAATTTAATTAATCGAAAAGCAGGTTCGTGGTTTTTTTTAGGTGAACTCTTTATTGATTTGCCATTACCTGTCGATAATTCCACTACTTCCCATTGTGGCGACTGTGTTGCTTGTTTAGATATCTGTCCAACGCAAGCAATTGTTGCACCTTATCAAGTCGATGCTCGTCGTTGTGTATCCTATTTAACCATAGAGCTACAGGGCTCAATTCCAGAACCCTATAGAAAACTGATAGGTAATCGTATTTATGGTTGTGATGACTGCCAGATTGTCTGTCCGTGGAATCGCTTTGCCAAATTAACGGCAGAAGCAGATTTTAATCCCCGTCAGCAACTTAATACGCAGCAGTTGCTGGATGTGTTTGCCTGGAGTGAAGAGACCTTTTTAGCTAAAACAGAAGGGTCTGCGATTCGTCGTATTGGTCATCAGCGTTGGTTGAGAAATACTGCAGTTGCCTTGGGCAATGCTCCTGTATCCGCAATTATTATCGACGCCTTGAAAGCCAAGCTTAATCATCCATCGGAAATGGTTAGAGAACATGTGCAATGGGCATTGGCTCAGCATAATTTGTAAGACAGCGATAAGTTACGATTTTAAAAATGGCTTGATTGTTTCACGGGCTTTTTCAAATTCAAACGTCTTCATCTGCCGGTTGAGGTTATTAAAGGCTTTGCCTAGAGTGACTTGAAAGTCAATGGCATGTTCTTCAAATAGTGCCAGAGCAGATGAATCGTTTTGACTCAATAATTGATCCAGTTTGCCAAGTAATGCGATTACATTACTTTTACTGGTTCTGACGCTATTAGCTTGTGCCGTAGGCACCGGTGTTTGGGGCAAGACAGCATTAATGGCATTGAACTCAAGGGTAATTGCCTTTATGGCCTGATCAATGGCATCGCCTGGTAGGCTCTGGTAGTGATTTTCCTGTAATAGTTCTTCCAGATTTCTAGACATTGTCTCTAGTTTCTCTAAGCCCAGCGTTCCTGTCGTGCCTTTAAGATTATGTATCAGTCGCTTGGCTACCATTTGATTATCCGTGCTAAGGTCTGCCGACAACAGCGACATATCATTAACGTGCGTTTCGATAAAAATAGTCAGCAACTCCATATATTTTTCGGCATTACCGCCAAGTAATGATTGGCAATAGGGTATGTTTAGCCCCGGAACTTTTGCCATTCGTATTTTGGCTGTTTCGCTTGCAGTAACGGACTCTAAATTCGTTGGCGTGGTAATTGTTGCAACCCTACGGTCATGCTCACTAACTACCCGTTCGGGCAACCATTTCAGTAGAGCAGAAAAAAGTAAGTCAGGATTAACAGGTTTGGCAATAAAGTCGTTCATGCCTGCTTCAAGGCAAGCACGGCGATCTTCGGTAAAAGCATTGGCGGTTAAAGCAATAATGGGAGTTGTCGCCCATTCCGGTAAATCCCGAATAATTTTGGTGGCTTCAAGTCCCGACATATTAGGCATTTGTATATCCATCAGAATAAGATCATAGCGGTTGCTTTTGGCTTTTTTCACTGCTTCCAAACCATCTTTGGCACAATCGCCTAGTAAACCTGCAGTATTGAGCAGTTCTTGAAGCACTTCGCTAATAATGGAATTGTCTTCTACTATTAGTAATTTCGCACCTTCATGTTTGAGGCGTAATTCCCTTTCCATGTTGAGATGCTCAAGAGGTGCAAGCACAGGGACCTTATTTTGATTGTTGTTACGTTGTAGATGTGCGGTGAACCAAAAGGTGCTGCCAACCCCTGGCTTACTAGTGACGCCGACTTCCCCGTTCATCATCTCTGCCAAGCGCTTGTTGATAGCAAGGCCGAGTCCTGAGCCACCATAGCGACCGTCAGTGTCTGTATTAACCTGTTCGAAGGGTTGAAATAAATTACCAATCTTGTCGGATGGAATACCAATGCCGGTATCTTCGATCTCGAAGCGCACCAGCAAGTTGTTGTCACTCTCTTCCAGTAATTTGGCACGCAGACAGATAGAGCCTGTTTCGGTAAACTTGATGGCATTGCCGATATAATTTAGCAAAGCTTGTGACAAGCGTATCGGGTCTCCTAGTAAGTTTTGCGGGACGGCGTCATAGTCAACTTTAATAGTGAGTGCTTTGTTCTTGGCTGACTCACCGATAATAGCTGAAAGATTATCCATGATATCGGAGAGTTGAAACTCTACTATTTCCAGCTCCATTTTACCGGCTTCAATTTTGGAGATATCGAGGATGTCATTGATAATGTCTAAGAGATGATTCGCTGCCGTATCAATTTTAGCCAGTTTATCTGCTTGTTCTGGCTTAAGCTCGGAGCGCTTAAGTAGATAAGTGAGACCAATAATGGCCGCCATGGGTGTGCGAATTTCGTGACTCATACTAGCCAGAAAACTGCTTTTGGCCAGATTAGCAGCTTGAGCGATTTCCATGGCTTGCAGGAGTTCGGCAGTTCGTGAGCTCACCAATCTTCCAAGGTTTTTACTGTGTTCTTCGAGTTCAGTTTCCGCTTTTTTACGATCTGTAATATCACTCAAGACAATATAGTAAATGGGGTTACCTTTGGGGTCTTGGTTAATAGTCGCTCTCAGTATAATCCAAATTTGGCTGCCATCCTGCTTAACCAGTCGTAACTCGCAGGCTTGTGGTTTATGAGTTTGCTTGAGTTGTTGGTTTTGCAGATAGAAAATATCTTGATCCCTGTTGAAGATGTATTTGGATATCGGCTGTGAGATAAGCAAACGTCTGCCTAAGCCCAGTAGACTGGCTGCTTTTATATTAGCTTCCAAAATTAAACCCTGTTCATTCAGGGTGCAATAACCGACAGGCGCCAAGTCATAGAGATCGAAATAGCGTCCACGAGCTTCGTCAATTAATAATTGTGCCTTACGCAGCTCTTCGTTCTGCATTTCCAGTTCGATTTGATGCACATAGGGTTCGTGCAGCATTTTCCGGATATCTTCGTGAGTCAGGTTGTCGAAGTTTTGAATAGAACCCCTCTGTAATAATAGGGCTTCGGCCTGTTCCCGTAAACTCGTTAGTTGAGTTGTTGGCAGAGGGTTATGGTCAGTATTTTTATCGTTATTATCCATTTGAAGAGGTCCTCGGTAGATCATTTTCTGTTAATCCTCGTGCCGTCGTTGAAATGGCGTACATTTGACCGAACTCATTGACTAAGGCGGTAGCGGTTATGGAGACAGGGATTAGCTTCCCATTTTGGTGGATCCGATGTGTATGGTATGGCTCCATAACCTCAGCGACACTCAGTCGTTGAACCGTCAACAATTCTTTTTCTTGTAGTTCATTTGGAATGAGTGAGCGCATGTTCATGGATAACGCTTCTCTCTCGCTCCAGCCATAAAGTCTGGTTGCACCAGAATTCCAAGCCGTAATAGCGCCATTTAGATCCTGAACAGTGATAGCATCGTGGGCATCTCGAATAATGACGGCCATGCGACGCAGCGTTTCGCGCGTTTGTACAATTTCCGTGATTTCCGCAAAAGTAATGACGACACCTTCAATGACATTATCGATAGTACGATAAGGCTGTATGTGCATGGCAAACCATTTTCCATCAGTTGTTTGTACATCGATTCCTTTGGGAGTCAAGTTTGTTAGGACACTTTGGGTGTCTTCTAAAAAATGGTCATAATTGATTAGATTGAGAGCAAGGTGACTGACGGGTCGGCCTATATCGCTTAAAATTAGATTCATGATCTTACTGGTAGCTGAAGTAAAGCGTAGGATGCGCAGTTGTAGATCCAAAAAAATGGTGGCGATACCGGTTCCAGCCAACAAGTTGTTCATATCGTTATTGCTCTGTGATAGTTCTAATAACTTGGCGTGCAACTCCGCATTGACAGTGCCTAGTTCTTCATTGAGGGATTGTAATTCTTCCTTGGAAGTCTCCAGTTCTTCATTGGCAGATTGCAATTCCTCGTTGATGGATTGCATTTCTTCATTTGAACATTTTAATTCTTCGCTGGTATTTTCCATATCTTCATGGAAAGATTGTATATAGTCTTCTTTTATTTTTAATTCATTTTTAAGTTCGATGATGCGGGTGTCGGTACTTAAGCTAGAATCTTCCTGAGTACCCTGAGTACCCTGAGTACCCTGAGTACCCTGAGTATCTTGATCCTCCTCAAGGGTAATGAGGTACATGGAAGTCAGATGGGTTTTGGCAGGTTTTATGTTGACTGGGCGTATGGTTAAGTTGACCAAGGTAAAGTGACTGTTGGTTTTTACGCGAACACCTGGACAGAATACTATATCGTTGGTTTTTATAGCTTTGTGCAGGCTGATTCTCAGATCACGCAGGAGGCCTTCCCTGCCCATTTTCAGGATATTATTGATACCGGACTCGCCAGGTGCTAGCTCTAAAAACATACCGGTGCGTCCATGTAAATAAAGTATATCGCCGTTTTCATTGACCAGTGCGCTGGCTGGTGCAACTTGATGCAGGATGGTTAGTTCGGTTAGTTCGCGTAGCGACAGTTTGGAGAGTTGGTCAGTCTTGTCGATAGTTTTTAGGGGCAGTATATCAGCCCAAATGGGGAGCTTAAGTTTAGATTGGAGGGTTTTAAACGGTTTATTGTCAACAGAGTCTATGCTCTTATACAGTTTGTATTTTTGGTCAAGGGTCATGAATAAATCGTTATGCTCACCGATAGTTTCAGCGCTCCCTAAAAACAGAATGCCGCCCGGATTTAGCGCATAGTACAACAACGGGATTAGCTTATTTTGTAATACAGTGCCCATATAAATAAGTAGATTACGACAACTAATGAGATCAATTTTGGTGAAGGGCGGGTCTCTGACGACATTGTGTTCAGAAAAGATCAGCATATCCCGTAGGGTTTTGTTGACACGGTAGCCGTTGCTATCAGTATCCAGTATAAAAAATCGGGCAAGACGCTCCGGTGAAATATCTTGGGCGATATTGGTTGGATAGAATCCCGCTCTGGCGATGGCGATTGCTTCACGGTCAATGTCAGTCGCGAAAATTTGTATTTTGAAGTTTTGTTTGAGCAGATCCAGATATTCTTGAAAAAGAATGGCAATAGAATAGGCTTCTTCACCAGTAGAGCAGGCGGTTGACCAGATGCGAATGGTCTTCTCTTCAGATTTTACGGTAAAAAGTTCAGGAATAATCAGTTTTTCTAGTGCCAAGAAGGCATTGGGATCACGAAAAAAACTGGTCACACCGATTAACAGATCGTTAAATAGCGCGGTTACTTCAGCCGGATTTTGTTGTAAATATTTAAGGTAAAAGTCGATAGCGTCTATCTGATGGACTGTCATGCGTCTTTCAATGCGACGACAGATGGTATTGGGTTTGTATAAAGAAAAGTCATGGCCGGTCTGGTTACGTAACAGAATAAAAATCTTATTCATAACATTTTCAGCGGGTACCGTATTGTTTGTTAACCGTAAAGGCTGAGCAAAAAGATGCTTGGTATAGGCAATGATCTGGGCGGGCATTTCCGCAGGTGGCAATATGTAATCGACCAAGCCGGTGGCAATAATACTGCGAAGCATGCCATCAAATTCTGCAGTTTTTATTTCCTGTGCCAGCACAATGCCACCTTCGGCCTTGATGGCTTTTGCGCCTAAAGTGCCATCACTGCCGGTGCCGGAGAGTATGACGCCGATGGCTCGCTCGTGCTGATCTTGGGCGAGTGACCGAAAGAAAAAGTCAATGGGTAAGCGTTGGCCGCGTGGTGTGGTCGGTACCATTAATTGCAGGTAACCATTCAGTAATGCCATATCGCGGTTGGGCGGAATGATATAAGTGCAGTTAATTTGCACTTGCATGCCATCTTCAACTTCAAAGACTTGCATACGGGTGTAGCGCTGAATAATATCACTGAGTATGCTGGTATGATCTGGTGCCAAATGTTGCACCAAAATAAAGGCCATACCAGGCTCGGAGTTAGCCGGCATGCCAGAGAAAAAGGCTTCAAAAGCGGCTAGTCCGCCAGCTGAGGCGCCAATGCCGACGACAGGAAAACCGGTTATATCGGTCTCCGGTGGCTGGCTGACTATTTTATTGCTATCTATAACGGTGGTGTTTTTACTATCGTTTTTGAGCTTTGAAGGTTTGGTAACATCTTTTTTATGTGTGGTCATCACAGTCTCATGGCTAATGTAAGGTAGTAATCTTATTATTAACATGGTATTTTTCGGCAATGGCGACAAAGTCATCAAAACCTTCAAGAAATTCACTAACCAAGTCGGGGTCAAAATGTTTACCACTTTCAGCGGCAATTATATCGCGGGCTTTGTTATAGGGAAATGAGGGTTTATAAATACGTGCTGAAATAAGGGCGTCGAAGACGTCAGCCAAAGCCATTAGACGGGCAGAAACAGGAATAGCATCTTTGGCCAGTTTGTCGGGATAGCCACTACCATCCCATTTCTCATGGTGCCAGTGAGCAATTTCTTTGGCAATAGCAAGAAATGCCGGTTGTATGTTTATGTCGCGTTCCGCTTGCTCGATGGCATCGCTACCTATTTTGGCATGGGTTTTCATGATTTCCCATTCGTCAGCTGTAAGCTTGCCGGGCTTTAAGAGGATGTGGTCGGGGATGCCAACTTTGCCAATATCATGCAACGGTGCTGACTGGGATAATAGATCTATATACTTGTCATTAAAGGTATTGACAAAGCGGGGGTGTTCTCTTAGTCCGGTGGCGAGTCTTTGGACATAGGCTTGTGTGCGTAAAATGTGATTACCGGTTTCTTTGTCACGTGTTTCAGCCAAATGCGCCAGTGCGCGAATGCTGACGCGCTGAATCAAATTGTTTTCGAGCATTCGTTTTGCGACTTCAGCTTCAAGGAAGGTGTTTTGATTTTTCATCCAGTCACGAGCCTGCTTGGCTTCCAGTTGAGTGTGAACTCTTGCCAGTACTAAAGAGGGTGTAATGGGTTTGCTGATATAGTCGGCGGCTCCAAGTCGTAAGCCATACTCTTCGTTGGTGGGTGTAGTTAATGCGGTAAGAAAAATAACCGGGATGTCGTGTGTGGCTGAGTTTTCCCGAAGCTGGCTAAGGACTTCGTAACCGTCCATAACGGGCATCATTACATCAAGCAGAATGAGATCAGGTTTGGGTAGTTTACAGGCAGTTTTTAAACAGGCCTCTCCCGAGGATACTGCCAGTACCCGATAATGGGGATGAAGAACGTCATTTAAAATGCGCAGGTTTTCAGGACTATCATCAACAATGAGAATGGTCCTGACAGTTGGGTTGGCCATATTGAAGTACCTTTTTATTATCCTAACGGATAGTATAGGTTTTTTTAATAAGATAATGTTTTATGCGACATTTATTAGGCTTTCCAAGGTTATCTTTGGAAAGCCTGAGCTCACTATTTTAATAAGTAACTTATTAATTTTTAAGTGGAATATTTTGATTGTTCGCGTATTTTTGAACGGTAAAAAAATTTTTAAAATAGGGCATAAAGCTAATAGTCGTGGGTATCGAATAAAAACAATAGATAGCGGCTGCTTCACCTGTTGAAACACCTAAGACCCATTGTGGCATAAATAATGTCATAAGCGCCATAAAGCAGTGGTAACTGGCAATTTTCCAATTATTTTTCCAGAGAAAGCCACTTAATGCCAATGCAAACAATGAGCCGTGCGTGACGTAGGTTCCAAAGGCGCTAGAGATATGATAGCCGATATGATAAGTCCCCATAAACAAACAAGAAACCATACTACCAATAAAATTGGGTGTAGTACCTAATAGTTGCCAAGTATTGGGTAGGAAAGAGCAAATCAGGAATGTAAAGCTCAATGATGCACCGATGGTGGTTGCTCGTTTAAGTGCGGTTTTGTCAGAAGAGTATGTTGCCAGTGCCGGCATAATGGCTAGTGCCTGCAAGGCAATGTGATAAGTTGACATTTCACTTAAATAAAGATTAAGTCCATAGCCGCATTGATCAGCAACTGGATAAGCAAAATATTGAATGAATTCCATCAGAGCGAAATGAAAAATAGCATAGGCTCTGGCAAATCGTACCCAAAAAGTTTCAGTTTTATCTAGAAAAGTTACCCCTGAGGCCGCCATTCCTATCACACCAAGACTCAGCGACATATCAGCACTAAAACACATAATTTCTCACCAAAAAAAATGAATTATTATAATAAAAAAACCATTAAAAAAATAGTCAATTAATCGCTTTGCTATCATTGAAGGATAGTTTAAGAACTTAAAGTACGTTTTGCGTTTAGTTAGTTATTCGAGTTTCCCTTGTTGTGCATTTGTCTGAGTATCCAGTTTTGTCTTCTGAGGACATAATTTGAGGGGCTGGCGGCTCGAAGTCGAAGTGGATTGGGAAGGGTTGCTGCAAGTATGGCAGCTTGTGATCGGGATAAGTTTTTTGCAGGACTGCCAAAATAATGTTGGCTTGCGGCTTCTATACCAAATAAATGATCTCCAAATTCGGCAACATTAAGGTAGACAGTGAGTATTCTTTGTTTACTCCACAATAGTTCGATAAGCAAGGTAAACCAAGCTTCCAGACCTTTACGGATAAAGCTTTTAGACGGTGTTAAGAACAGGTTTTTAGCGACTTGTTGGGTGATGGTACTGGCTCCTCTCAGGCGTCGCCCTCCATGCAGGTAGGCTGTAATGGATGAACGAATGGATAGTAAATCAAAGCCAAAGTGTTGGTAAAACTGTTGGTCTTCTGAAGCAATCACGGCGGCAGAGGCATTTGAAGAAATATTCTTGGCGCTGACCCACGTATAGTTAATTGATTTAAACGACAGATCATCGATTAGATCTTCATAATGTCGATATAACATGAAGCTGGTCGTCGGCACAGGTAAAAAGCGTAGCATCATGACCGCCACAACAGAAAGTCCGGCAAACAAAAGCAGGCCATTTCGAAGTATGACACTTATTGACAATGACGGGGATTTGCCGAGCTTTATAGGGTTATATCTATTGGCCAAGTTGTAGCAATGATTGATGATTAATAGTGGTTCTTTGCGCTCGGCGAAGATATTGTCAGTACATGATAAAGCTTTTGAATAAGCTTTGATACTAAGTAATTTCGCCAAGGCAGGTTTATTATTACCCAGACATTGTTTAAGGAGCATTATGTTTTGGCGGGGTAAAGACGCCGTCCAGCCACAATTCTTTTTGTGGTTTAATGTTAACATCATCGGCTACGCTGGCTTGATTTTGCCAGCCTCCGCCCAAGGCTTTGTATAAGATAATCAGATCAGTAGAAAGTTGCGCTTTACTATCTGCCAAGTTGCGTTGTGCTTGAAAAAGACTCTCTTGGGCTTGCAGTACATCCAGAAACATAGTTAAGCCATGGTCATAACGTTCATTGGCCATTTTTACTGACAGTAAGCTAGCGTTAACAGCCAGTTCAAGAGAGCGGAAGCGTTGTTGTTCATTAGCATAAGCAACAAGCGCATCTTCTACTTCTTTAAAGGCGGTCAAAACGGATGACTGATAGGTCAGGAAAGCTACGTCAAATAGCGCATTTTTGCTTTTGATGTTGGCTTTAATTCGTCCCCAATTAAAAATAGGCAAGGTTAATGATGATGCGGTATCCCAAGACTTTCCTATAGGGGTGAAGTCTGATATTTGCGCATTCTGCAAGCCGATGAAGGCTGATAAGTTGACTCTTGGATACAGCTCTGCTGTCGCAACGCCGACATCAGCGTTGGCCTTGGCCATTAGACGTTCAGCGCGACGAATATCGGGTCTTCGTAACAGTAATTCTGACGGCAAGTCAGTGATTGCCACTGTCGGCATGGCGGGTATCGGACCTATATTTTTTAGTCGGGAAGCCAGTGCATTGGGTTCTCGATTTAGCAATATACTTAGGGTATGAATTGATTGTTTAACAATGGTTTCATACACCGGCATAAATGCTTCGGTGGTAGCGGCCTGTGATTCTGCTTGTGCGACTTCCAGCATGCTTGAAAAACCGGCTTGTTGGCGAATTTGGTTAAGCTTGACGGTATCGCGTTGAGCGTTGACGTTGTCACGTGTTATGACAATAAGTTGTTGATTGGTACGTAACTCAATGTAATTGCCGGCGACTTCGGCCAGCAGGCTAATGAGTACGTTGCGACTGTTCTCTATTTCACTGTCGATATTGGCGTCAGCGGCTTCTATGGCGCGTCTTTCACCACCGAAGATGTCTACTTCCCATTGTGAATCAAAACCAAGTTGAAAAATATTGATAATTTGATCGCCGATTCCAAAAGCGCCGCCGGTAGACTGGGGTCCAGCTTGACCTGATGATGAGGCGTAATTGTTAAAACGTCTGGTGGCATTGGATGCGCCAGATACTGTAGGTAAGCCGGCGGCAATGGTGATCCAGCGTTGTGCGCGTGCATCTCTAACTCTTGCTAACGCTTGTTTTAAATCCAAATTTGCTGCGATGGCATCAGTAATAAGTTGGTCGAGCATGGGGTCATTGAAAGATTTCCACCATTGCTCTGGTTGTAGTGATTTTTTTTGCTCAATTTTTGGCGTACCGGTCCATTTTTTGGGAACGTTTACAATCGGCGCTTTGTAGTCAGGGCCTACATTGATACAGCCCGATAACAGTGAGGTTATCAGTATGACGGTAAAGCAACGTATCATGAAGATGGGCCTTGAGCCGGCAGGGCTACATCGATGTTTTCATGTGTCGAGTAATCAGGCGCTTCGATAAATACATCCATCTGTTGCCCTACATAGATAGGCAGTTGCGCGCGATCAAAACTGTATAAGGCTTGTAGGACACGGGTATCAACCCTTTCATTGCTGTCACCGGTGAGTGATTTTTTGGGCACAACAAAGGGTTCAACATATTCCAATTGTAAATTAACTTTGAAGTTTCGATTGCCACGGAGAAAAGCTACGGCTTTGCTCTTTTTATTGAATCGCCAAGCATCATTTTCATCTATGTCAACACGGACATGTACCTGTTCCAAGTTACCTATTACCAGTAATGGGGTATTTAGAGAGCCAGCTTGGGCAAACTCACCTGCTCTGATGTTGACCTGTAAAACGTGACCATCAACCGGAGCAAGAATGACAAGTCGTTTTAATGTGGTTTCAGTCTCGGCTACGTTTGCATGTGCTTGCTGTACCAGAGCAATTGAGCTTTCTAGCCTGGCTTGTGTGATCAGCATGGCGTTGTGGCGCTTAAGCAATTCTTCTGAGCTGATGGCGCGTCTATCTATAACTGCTTCAGCCATATCGCTGAGCGATTTGGAATCGTTGAAAGTTGCTTTGGCAATTTCAACTTCTGCTTTCGCTCTGGCAAGGTCCGCCTGTTTTATGGCCAGATTGGCAAGTGTTTCTCGGTCATCCATATAGAAAAGTGGATTACCTTTTTTGATTTTATCACCTACATCGACAGTAACGATCTTGACGATGCCGGGCAGAGGAGTGCCAATGGCGATATTATGGCTTTGCGCCTCTACTATCCCAGCGCCAGCAATAAATGTTGTAAAAGGTGCGGAAGCTGGTTCCGTAACTGCCGGCGCAACAGGTGTAGGTTGGCTGCTATTGATGACTGTGAACACAGCAAAGGCAATTCCAGCAATGGCAAGCAGGGGTAGAGTGTATTTTATTTGCATAATGTTAAGATAAAAGGTGCAAGTATTAAGAAGCCAGATTTAGGGATGTGTCTTTAGCTTTTATCCCTTCCACGCTAACAATATGACCATCGTCCATTTCTGCGATGCGATTGGCAAAATCAAAAATACGTGCATCGTGAGTGACAATGACCAAGGTGCGTTCTTTATGCATGGCTACATCTTTAAGCATAGTCATCACATTTCGGCCGGTTTTATGATCTAGAGCACTGGTTGGCTCATCACAGACAATCAGTCTGGGGCTATGCACCAAGGCCCTGGCAATAGCAACACGTTGTTGTTGTCCGCCAGAAAGTTGAGAAGGTAAAAATTTCCAACGATCACCTAAGCCGACTTGTTCAAGAACAGTTACGGCTTTACGTTCAGCTTCAAAACGTTTCATGCCGTTAAGAATAAGTGGAATCGATACATTTTCAGCCGCATTAAGAGAAGGTAGTAGATTAAATGACTGAAACACGAAGCCAATATTACGTGCTCTGAAATTTAATTTATCTTTGCTGGACATGTTTCGCAAATTTTCACCAAACAATTCACAGATGCCTTCGTCCTGATCGAGAATACCCGCAACCACAGAAATTAAAGTGGTTTTGCCGCATCCCGACGGCCCAACCAGCATCATCAGTTCACCGATAGCAATATCCAGATCAATACAGTTAAGGGCGGTAACTTTTTGTCCGCCGGTATCATAAACTTTGCTGACGTTTCTGCAGCTTACGGCTAGCGTCATGATCTAACCTTTAAAAACAATGGCAGGTTCCAGACGAATTACTTTTAGAATGCTGATGAGCGCGGCAAAGATGCAAATCAAACTGACACCCGCACCGCTAAATAAGAGTAATTGCCAGGGAAATTTGAATGCCAAAATGGTATCACGCATGGCGAAGCCAAATAATCCGGTTAGACCAACACCCAAACCATAGCCGATGCTGCCAACCAAGACGGCCTGTAATAAGATCATTCGGAGTAGTATTAAATTACTGGCCCCCATGGCTTTTAATACGCCGAATTGACGCAGGTTTTCGAGCGTAAAGTTGTAAAAAGTTTGGCCGGCTATCGCTGCACCAACGATAAAACCCAGCAGAACTGAAATTCCGAAATTAATAGGGATGCCGGTGTTATGCATAAAATATTCATAGGTAAGTTCTTGAAATTCTGCTTGAGTATAGGCTGCTAATCCGGTTGCTGTTCTTATACGGCGAGTTAACTCGGTAGTGTTTTGACCTTTTTTAGCCTTTACCAAAATAAAAGATAACAACTTGCGTTCTTTAGGGGCATAACTCTTGGCGCGAGAATAGGTTGTGTAAATCACGGGCTGAGATTGAAAGGTACGAGTGACTTTGGCGATGCCTGCGACAATTGCCCGGCGATCATTTATTTCCACTGTATCACCTATTTGAAGGGGAATTCGAGCTTCGCCCGATAGTGGAGAGGGCTTTCCCAGTTTGTCTCGGGCGCCATCAATATCGACGATCACACTGTCGCTATGTCTTAAGTTATCGATCTTTCCTTCTATCATGACAGGCGGGCCGCCTATTAAGGTAGAGTCATCCAAGCCTACGACAATGCAGGTTTGGAAAGTTCCATCGGTGAGCCTTACTTTCAATAAGCCTTTATACATTGGCATTGCCCATTCCACGCCAGATATTCCTCGTACCCGATAAATTTCTGTGTCCTGAAGGGGTTTAATGTCATCAACGAATTGCACTTTAGCGTCCATTACCCAAATATCCGGTAAGCCGACATCAGAAATAAAGCTATAAGAACGCGACATTAATCCGACGAAAATGGCGGGCTGTTGAGTCATGATTAAGGAGGCAAATGTCAGCCCCATAATAATACCGATATATTTGCCTTTATCACCCATTAGCATTTTTAAGGCAATGTGATTCATGAGATTGAGTTGTTATGTTGTTGAGCTAGTTGGGTTAACGCAATTAATGAGAACTGGGCTATATGTTCGGCGCAGGCTTTTATCGCTAATTCGTCAGCAATTAATTCAGGATATAAGTGGTCAATGATTGGGCGAGAGTGTTTAAACAGCAGACATTGGCCAAAAATACTGAGTAGGCAGCGATGCACAATTGTTGTATTAATGATATTTCCCAAGATCGGTTGGATGATTTCTTGAAGGAGTGCAATTTGGGGCGCAATAGCTGTTGCAATAATGCCATTTAATGCATTAGTGGGGTCGGTAATTTCACGGGTAATAAGTTTGCTGTGGAGCCCCAAGTGGCTATTGTCCAGCAATTTATGAAGAAAGTTGTCAATAAATAATGAAAGTCTTTGTTCAGGCGGTAAGGCTTTGTTAAGAATACTATCTTGTGGGTATAACTGATTGGCTTCGTGGAATGCAAAAGATAGGGCTTGTGTATAAAGAGCCTCTTTGCTACGAAAATAATAATTTATTGAGGCTACGTTAACATTGGCGCGCTTACAAATTTCTCGTATGGTTGTGTCGCGAAAGCCATGTTCTGCAAAAACCTCTATAGCAACATGGAGTATGCGATCAATTACGGGTTCTATAGTGGTTTTAAGCATGACCCTAACGATTGTATTAAACAGTTGTTTTAAATTATAGAGGTTCTTTGTTAAAAAGCAAAAGTTGTTTTGTTGATGAACGTGTGATGAGTGATGGATTTATAGTTAGGAGAAGGCAAGATTCAAAGAGTATTCAAGGAGTTGCGGCGTAATTAAAACAGGAGGTTGAGCTTGAGCCGCCAAACATTAGAGTTAGGCGACCCATTGCCTCAATTTATATTTATTGCATTTGGGAGGGGAAGTTTTCTCCACTCAGTTGTGCATCACTATTTTTTGTCTCAGTCATCGTTTCTTCAATAGCTGGTTCAGCAACAGATCCCGCTGAACCGGTAGGTATATTGTTTAATTCATTATCTTTAGTTTTTAGCAGATTTTTTACATCAGGCCCCAGTGTTACTGAAAAATCTGTTGAGGCAATGACATGTTTGGTGAATCTATCCACTGCGCGAAGAGATACATAAGCGGTTTGTTTTCCTGGTGCATAAACCCCTCCAACCATTACTGCTGCTTTATACTTTCTGAGTAAGGCTTTGTTTTCGTCTGAAAGGTCAAGCTCACCGTCCTCTTCCATTTTAAAAAGATCAATAGGTAAATTAAGGGCAATAATTTGATAGCCTCCATTGTGCAGGGCCGTTGCAATTTGATCTGAAATTATGCGACCAAACGATGAGGTATCATTGGGATTCTTTTTTACATTAAGTAAAGTGCTAACAATGATTAGGGAGTCCTTGGGTATTTTTTTAGAAAGTTCATCTTCAAGTATCTCTGTTGCGTCATAGCTAGCTTCGATTAAATCGGTATTTAGGTAGGATTGAGTTTTGATAAAGCGAAAAGTCGAACTACAGCCGCTTAATAAAATTATTAAGCATAGGGGGGTAATGAGAGTGACTTTTTTTAACATACTATATTTCCTTAGGTCTAGTTTATCCAAGGCATTGACTTAAGCCAATGCCTTGGATAGTTTTGTATTGATTGGTTGGTAATAAAGAAGGCTGTTAAAGAAAGACTAGTTGATAGGTTAATGGGTGACAAGGAAGCTGACTATTTTTAGATTTATGACTAAAGCTATAGAGGTCGATTTTTTTGGGCGGCACTATTTAATTATTAGCCTGATTGTCGTTAGGGGTTGGGTGGGCAGAATAGTTGAGTTGGCAGGTTTATAAGCTGAAAGGAGCTATGCAAAAAATTAAGTAAAAGCGACGTAAGTAAGTAGAATAGGGCAATTAAAATCATTCCTAAGTTGAGATATGACGTCAAAATTGACAACAACCAATCATTGTTCTGATATTGTTGGGTTAAAGTATGTTTATCCGGTGATATCAAGGCGTATGGGTGGCTTGTCTATTGGTATAAATTTTAATACCAATAATGCCTGTAATTGGCGCTGTATCTATTGTCAAGTAGCAGATTTAAAAATTGGTGCTGCACCTGACATGGATTTCAAATTATTGGAAGATGAGTTGAGATTTTTTCTCAATGATGTATTGAAGGGCGATTTTTATGAGCGCTTCCAGGTTGACGAAGATAAGCGATCAATTAAAGATATCGCTATCGCAGGTAATGGTGAGCCTACTAGCTTAAAGGAATTTGCGAGGGCGGTAGAGTTAATTGGTAAGGTAGCTACAGAAGTGGGAGTGTTTCCACGTAGTAATTACGTTTTAATTACTAATGGGAGTTTGGTGCATCAGCCTCGGGTTCAGGCTGGTTTAAAGATTTTAAGTGCTTATGGTGGAGAAGTCTGGTTTAAGTTTGATAGTGCCAGCGAAGAGGGCAGGGCTTTGGTTAATAACACTGCACAAAGCTGCCTAACAAGTGTAAATAATTTGATGATTTCGTCAAAACTATGCGCAACAAAATTACAAACATGCATATTTGATTATGATGGTCGAGGGTTTTCTGAAAAAGAAAAGCGTGCTTATCTCGATTTAGTAAAGGATATAAAAACTAGAGGATGTAATTTACAAGCCGTTTTATTGTACACCATAGCAAGGCCTTCCCAGCAGCCAGAGGCAATAAGATTAAAGCCCATCTCGGCTGAAATATTAAATAACTTAGCGGCTGATATTCGTTTTTTAGGGTTTGATGTATCTGTGAACTTGTAATTGTTTATATAATTTAAATTTTTAGCTTGTTATCTAGGGCTCTAATAATTATAATAATCCGTTCATTATTGTGCGAATGTGGCGGAACTGGTAGACGCGCTGGATTTAGGTTCCAGTAGGTTATCCTGTGAGAGTTCGAGTCTCTCCATTCGCACCACCCAATTCTATATATAGAGCATATTTACTCTATCTTCAGCTTTAAATTAGACCGTCTAGCGGTATCAAATAAATCTTCTATAAAATGTGTGAGGTAAAGAAATGCAAGTTTCTGTCGAAAAGACATCAGAATTAAGCAGAACCATGACTGTTTGTATCCCGGAAGCCGTTGTTCAGAAAAAGATGGCAGATCGATTGAAGTCGTTAGCACGCGAAATTAAAATTGATGGTTTTCGCCCTGGTAAGGTTCCGCAAGAAGTCGTTAAGAAAATGTATGGCGAGCGGGTGCGTGGTGAAATTGCCGGTGATTTGATAAAAGATACTTATTATGATGCCTTGGAAGGACAGGACTTAAAGCCTGCTGGACACCCACATATTCAGCCGCTGGATGAAATTGACGGATTTAAATATACAGCGGTTTTTGAGGTTTATCCTGAAATTTCACTTAAAGGCATTGACGAGCTTGAAATAGTACGTCCTCTTTCGAGTGTCAGCGATACTGATGTTGATGGCATGATTGAGAAGTTAAGGGTTCAAAAGCAAACTTGGCGCGTTGTCGATCGTCCAGCTCAAAATAGTGATAATGTGACTATCAGCTTTTCAGGGACTTCTGAAGGCGAGAACTTTACTGATGGAAAATTGGAAGATTTTAAGGTCATTTGTGGCCAGAAAAAAATGATTTCAGGATTTGAAGATAATCTACTGGGGCTTATTGCAGGCGCCCATAAGTCATTTATTTTGAATTTTCCGGAAGACTACGGTAACGAAAAGTTAGCAGGTAAAGCTGCTGAATTTGAAGTTGATGTGGTCGAAGTTGAAGAGCCGGTATTAGCTGAGATTGATGAAGCTTTTATTAAGACATATGGCATTGAAGATGGTCTGATTGAGTCTTTTCGTGCTGACGTTAAAAATAATATGCAGCGAGAGTTGGATCAGGCATTGCGCAGCAAGTTAAAAAGCTCGGTGATGGATGCGTTATATGGAAAAGTTAAATTAACAGTGCCTAATACATTGGTTGATGTCGAAATTGAAAGTTTGATGAAACCTTATATAGAAACTGCTAAAAGACAGAAAATGAAGTTGGAAGATTTAAAGTTACCTAGAGATTCTTTTGAAGACCAGGCTAAGCGCCGTGTTGCATTGGGTCTAATTTTAGGTGAAGTTATCCAAAAAGAGTCTATTAAATTAGATAATGATAAAGTTCGCTCAACCATAGAAGATATGGCGAAAAGTTATGAGCGTCCTGAAGATGTCGTGGCTTGGTATTACTCTGATGAAAGTCGTCTGAATGAGGTTCAACAGATGGTTTTGGAAGATCAGGTGGTTGAGTGGTTGGTTACGCAGGCAAAAGTATCTGATGAGACGGTTAATTTTAATGATGTTATGGATAAGCAA
>ERZ889078.1148-NODE-1148-length-21768-cov-15.658500_pt1 | contig 21768 bp, 34 predicted proteins | sample MGYA00521266_ERZ889078 | MGnify/ENA primary metagenome ERZ889078 (study PRJEB32303, sample SAMEA104408618) | aquatic metagenome | biome: Brackish water; feature: Pelagic; material: water | place: Baltic Sea | collected 2014-06-16T06:34:00 | depth 76,534 m ...
CCAGTTTGTTCATGCGATTTTCCATCGGATTCCTTCAGATCTTCCCAACAATCTATGAGTGAACGTTCTTCCCAAAATTGCGACTCATTCTTTCCACATTCAAATTCAGAAGTCTGAATGAAGCATTATTACTTAGAATAACGGCAGGTCTTTTCTTGCGGATTTCGCCTCCAACGGATGGGTCAAAACTAATCCACCACACTTCTCCTCTCTTCATCATTCACATCTCCAAAGGTGGCTTCAGCCCATTCCAGTGCTTCAGATTCTCTGACTTTATCAGCGGCCATCTCTTTATATGCGGCATAGATATTTTTTTCAGTCACATGAGGTCGAACTAACTCCTCGATAAAACGGCTTATTTTCCCCGGGCCTATAACTTCCCGCAGGCCCTCATAAACCTCTTCGCCGATGGTCACAGTAAGTTTTTTTTGCATAATTCATCTCTCCTTCAATTATGCACGTATTCATCCAAGGTGGAGATTTTTTTCAATATGAGGGTTTTGTCAACCATGGAGGTATCGTTGCTCCAGAATTCGGGTTTCAATTTTTGAAAAATCTATACAGGCCCGCATCGTCCACGACTCGAAGAGGTGACGGGAAAAAGGAAGGTTGTCGGCAAGACCACTCTATTTCTTATTACCCTGGCCCTAAGGCTTTCTGACGCAGTATTCAAAAGGATGAGGTCGACATTGTCCAGGTGTAGGGTATCGATCAAAGCTCCCAGAATTTCCATTCGTTTATCTGAAAAAGGCCCTTCGGTCAAATACACGGCGATGTCTTATCGCTTAAAGGGCTGAGCACCCCTTTGGCCCGGCTTCCAAAGAGATAGGCAAAGGCGACATCTTCTCTCACTGTAAGATACCTTTTGACCGCAACCATCGCCTCGACCGGAAGCCCCATCCGATCCAACCGACATTTCCCATCCTTTGTCATTTTCATCCCTGTTCAATCCTTCAGGAAGGATTTCGTGAGCCCGAAGCACTTGGCCCTTGCGGGCAATCTCGTCAGCCTCACCCATCGCAGCGCGAGCAATAAACATCATACCGGGTGTCAAACTTCAGGCTGTCCCCTAAACAGCCAACACGGATTCCTGATACTGCAAAACAGACGTATCAACCGTGAGCAACAACATTCCTTCCGTACGAGCCTGAGCCAGCAGCAAGCGATCAAACGGGTCTCGATGAAGCAAAGGCAGCGTCTCAACCGTCAAGACATGCTCCGCGGTGACAGGGAGCTCTGTATATCCATGGACAACCAGCATCTTTCTCAAGCGGCGAGGATTCACCTTGAAATCCTCCCGTCCCAGCCCTCTTTTGATCACAATTTCCCATAGACTGGCCACACTGAAAAACAAAACGTTCTCGGGTGCTGTCAAGAGACTGCGGGCTGATTCGGAGAGTTTTTCGGGTTGCCCTGCAGCCCACAGCACAATGTGCGTATCCAGCAGCAGCTTCACAAGGTCTTCCCTTCAAAAAGTGTGATGATCTCCGTTGCCTCAAGAGAATCAAAGTCATCCGGCACCGTAATCTCACCCGACATGAACCCCAGCTTTTCGGTCTCTTCCAACTCCCCGTCACTTAGAGGCAAAACTTTCACCATAGGTTTTCCTGCCTTAGCAATGATAAAAATATTTCCTTTCGCGGCCTCATCAACCAGGCGTGAAAGGTGCGTCTTCGCTTCGTGAATATTGACAGTTTGCATAGAGTTCCCCATAAGGTTTAATCCATTAAACTTAGTTTAATGTATGATCAGGAATAGTCAAGATGTTTTTCTGACATCGCGTCAGGAGGCTATGGGGATGAGCTATCCGAATGAGCAATCAATTCTATGCCTTAAGAAGACTTCATGAGACCGAAGGGGGGTATCCAGGATATTTATCTCACCAAATTTTTCAAGGTTTACCTGGAGAAACTACAATGCGCTGCCCGGGATGAATGGGGCTCTTTACATCAATCCGGTTCCAGATGATCAGCGCAGCAGTGGGAACATTAAACCGGGCGGCAATTGACGAGAGGCTGTCTCCTTTTTCTATAATGTAGATCCGCTCATTTTCTTCTGATGAAAGGTTCTTGAGAAGCAAGGAATACCGTTTCTCGAAACCCTTTGCGCTGCCCTTGGGGACAAGAATTTCATGGTCTCCCGCATTCAGATAATGTCCCCTGATTTCGGGATTCAAATCCTTTATTTCCTTGAAAGGACACTTTGCCGCCTGGGCGATGATGCGCAAAGGAATTTCATTTTCTGTTTTAATATGCACCTTGTCGAATACGAAAGGCGCATAGTAATCTTCCTTTTTCAGATAAAACCCAAATTTTTCAGGGTTTTGAAGAATCATTTTGATGGAAAGTATTCGGAACAAAAATCGCTGTGTTTCAAGGGGAAGGTAAAGATTGTAGTAGTCTTTGGTTCCCTGCTCAAGGATCTCCGCCATAAGGCCCTTTTCCCCCATATTATAGGCAGCGGCAGCCAACGTCCAGGAACCGAACTCCTCATGCAGGTCCTTGAAATACTTGGTAGCCGCATCGGTGGAACGAAAGGCATTTCGTCTCTCATCCTTGTTGCGGTCAATAGCCAAACCGTATTTCCGACCCGTTGGCGCCATAAACTGCCAGAACCCCATCGCGCCCTTTTTGGACCCTGCGTGGGGCCTGAGCCCACTTTCCGCCACAGCAACATATTTGAGATCATCCGGAAGGCCATTCTGTTTCAGCATTTTTTCCATATAGGGCAGGTATCTTTTGGAACGTTTTATCCACAGGAGTACCTGGGGACTGTTCCAGACAGAGAGAAGAAATTCTTTTTCAAAGCGTTCCCTGACCTCCGGATCCTTCCATGGCACCGGTTCTCCACAAAAATCTTTTGGAACGGCGTTTCTGAGCGAGGAGATGAGAGATGGAACCGAACCGGCTGTCCCCTTTTCCCCAAATGCAATGGAACACGAAAGGACGAATAGAAAAATAAAAGGCCAGGAAACAAACCATATATGTATTCCAATCTGTCTTCTCATGTTTTTCATTTTCATTCCTGATAGTTGGGTTTGAATCGTTTTGAGATTAGGGTTTTTCGACTTGGTTCTTGAAACAGCTCCCCCCTTTGACTCACATGGAAAGGCTGAAACCGTGCCGTTCAGGATGCGGTATCCTCAACAGGAATTCCCAGTTTTTCCAGGCGATACCTCAAAGAACGCATACTTATTTCGAGAAGCTCGGTTGTTTTGGATTTGGAACCGCCTGCCATTTCAAGCGCTCTGATGAGATACTCTTTCTCAATTTCAGCCAGAACTTCATCAAGATGGATCCCTTCCGGCGATAGATCCAGATGTCTCCGGGTCCTTGAGCCCGCCCCGGATCTCGCATGGGAGAGGGTGAGACTCTCGGGAAGAACAATATTGGATGTCTCGAGAGCAACGCTTCTTTCAATGATATTTTCCAGTTCCCTTACATTGCCCGGAAAGGAGTATCCGCCCAGAATATCCATGGCATAGGCGGATATCTTCCGGATATCTTTTCCCATTTCCCTTGAAAATTTTTCCAGGAAATAATCGGCCAGCAAAGGGAGATCGTTCTCCCGCTCCCGCAAAGGAGGAAGGCTTATGGGGATAACATTTAACCTGAAATACAGGTCCTCCCTGAAATTACCTTCGATCACCTCATCCTCAAGGTTCTTGTTGGTTGCCGAGATAAAACGAACATCCACTTTTTCCATTTCGGTTCCCCCGACCGCAGTGAATGTCCTGTCCTGAATCACTCGCAAAAGTTTCACCTGGATGACTGGAGAAAGCTCACCTACTTCATCAAGAAAAACCGTTCCTCCATCCGCCACGCCGAACAACCCTTCCTTATCCGCATGGGCCCCTGTAAATGCCCCCTTCTTGTACCCGAAAAGCTCGCTCTCGATGAGCGTCTCCGGGATGCCGGCACAGTTTATCACGACGATGGGCAGTTCCCTCCTGGCGCTCTGGCGGTGTATGGCTTTCGCCACCAGCTCTTTTCCGGTCCCGCTTTCCCCATATATCAGGATATTTGTTCTGGAAGGCGCAACCCTTCTGATCAGGTCATATACTTTTTTCATCTGGGGGCTTTCCCCGATGAGGTTGCCGAAATGAAGCTTTTTCTCCGATACCGTTTCTTCCTGCCTCGGCGCCATCGCCGACTTCAGGGCTTCTTTTACCACCCGCTTAAGGTCCTTCACCTTGAAAGGCTTCGGAACGTAATCGAAAGCGCCTTCCCTCATGGCCTCCACCGCATTTTCCGCAGAGGAGAATGCCGAAATCATCACAACGGGAGTGTCGGAATTGATGGCCTTGACCTTTTTCAAAACCCCTATTCCATCCATGCCATCCATACGGATATCCGTGACAACAAGCTGGAAATCTTCATGATCAAGGATATCACAAGCCCTTTCACCACTTTCCGCCGTAACGACCTGGTATCCTTCTTTTGTCAGCATGATTTCAAGGAACTCTCGCATGCTTAATTCATCATCCACAATAAGGATTTTATACGGGTCTTTTCCAGACAATTTTCCCTCCAACCATGGTCAATTCGGCAATTCCCTTGAGATTCATTCCTATAAACGGAGAATTCCGGCTTTTCGACACGATATGCTTTTCCTCAAATAGATACGCATATTCCGGATCAATAATGGTCAAATCGGCGGTTTCTCCTTCAACCAGACGGCCACCACGAACACCAAGAATCCGGGCACTGTTGGAGGTAAGTTTTGCCACGGCTTCGGGCATACTCATAACCCCCTCTCTCACAAGTTGAAGAGTCAACGGCAGAGCTGTTTGAAAACCGACCATCCCGAAGGCAGCCTTGTCAAATTCCACATCTTTTTCCAGATGGGAATGTGGGGCGTGGTCCGTTGCAATGACGTCGATAACCCCTTCCGTCAAACCTTTCCTTACTGCCTCCACATCATAAGATGTCCTCAGTGGAGGGTTCACTTTGGCGAGCGTATTATATCCTGTAACCGCTTCGTGGGTCAGGCTGAAATAGTGGGGCGCCGTTTCGGCCGTTACCGGAATTCCTTCATTCTTTGCCCTTCTTATCAGTTCAACCGATGCCGCAGTACTTACATGAGCAATGTGGACAGGCCTTCCGGTCAGTCCTGCAAGAGCAATCTCACGATACACCATGATACTCTCGCTGGCGCCCGGAATCCCCGGAAGCCCGATCCTGGTAGAAACAGCCCCCTCATGCATAACCCCCTCTCTGGAAAGGCTTCGATCTTCACAATGGGAGATGGGAATCAAACCATGGTAAAAACTATACTCAAGCGCCCTTCTCATCAGTTCGCTGTCTGCCACAGGAAAACCATCATCCGAAACTCCAACGGCGCCGGCCTCTCGCAAATCTCCAAAATCAGTGAGGCATTCGCCTTTCTGGCCCATTGTAATGGCTGCGATAGGGTAAACCCTTACAGACGCGGCTCTTTCAGCCTGCTTAAGAATAAATTCGGTGACGGAACGACAATCGTTTGGAGGATGGGTATTGGGCATACATGCAACGGCCGTAAACCCCCCGGCTGAAGCGGCCCTCGCGCCTGTGGCGATGGTCTCCTTGTATTCTTCTCCCGGTTCACGCAAATGGGTATGCATATCAATCAGGCCCGGAGCGACAATCTTGCCGGAAGCATCGATTACCTTCAGCCGGTCGCCTGTTCTTATTGCACCTGGCGGAATGATTTTCAGGATAATACCATTTTTTACAAGAATATCATATCGTTCCACTGTCAAATTCACAGGGTCGACCAGATCCCCCCCCTCAATTAACGTTACCACCTTTTGCACCTCCTATCAAAAGATACAGCAGTGCCATTCGTATGGCCACTCCGTTTTCAACCTGGTCTAGAATAACTGAACAAGGCCCATCCGCCACATCAGAAGTTATCTCAACGCCTCTGTTCATAGGACCTGGATGCATAATGATAACGTCCTTCCTGGCGCCTCCCATCACGTCCCTGTTTAACCCGAAAAAAGATGCATACTCCCTGAGGCTGGGGAAAAGAGTCTTATTCTGTCTTTCAAGCTGAATGCGCAGTAAAATAATCACGTCCTTGTTCTTCACGGCTTCCCTTGGATCATAGACGACACGCACACCCATTTTTTCAATCTCCACGGGAATCATGGTGGGAGGGCCACATACCGTTACCTGGGCTCCGGTTTTCCTCAGTCCGATGATGTCCGATCTGGCCACGCGACTGTGAGAGATGTCCCCTACGATGGCCACCTGCAATCCCTGGAGTCGCCCCTTCTTCTCACGTATGGTATACAGATCGAGCAGGGATTGAGAGGGATGTTCATTGATGCCGTCTCCGGCATTAATCACGCTTACGTCAAGGCCCCTTGCCAAAAGATGCGGTGCTCCGCTGGAAGAGTGGCGTATGACAATCAAATCCGGCCTCATCGCCTGAAGATTCTTTGCCGTATCCAGCAGCGTTTCCCCTTTAACCACACTACTGCCTGTAGCAGAGAGGCTAAATGTATCTGCGCTGAGACGTTTCGCAGCAATTTCAAAGGAGGTTCGCGTTCTGGTACTCGGTTCATAAAAAAAATTAACAACGCTTTTTCCCCGCAAAGTGGGTACTTTCTTAATATCCCTTCTTGATATGCTTTTTAATGATTCCGCCGTATCCAGAATAAGTTCAATGTCTTCGACAGAAAGGTCTTCCATGCTCAAAAGGTCTTTATGATCAAATGTTTTCAAAGGTAGCTCCCCCAAAAAAAACCCCCTTGTCAATACTTTTGACAAGGGGGTCTTTTTTGTTGCCTATACGTGCAATCATAAGCTAACCAGCAGCTTGGTAATTAAAAAATTCTGTAGCCTGTTTTCTCTACCATTTATATTTATTTGATCATACAGGCTTACACCTACGAATGCAAGACAAAAAGTAGTACCGACCGGCAGCTTCTCCTCTATTTTTCTCCAGCTTCCCTAACGAGCAGCTGTACGATAGAAACAGGCGCTCCATCACCTTTTCGGACACCTTTCTTGACAATTCTCACATACCCTCCCGGCCTGGAGGTTAAACGATCCTTGATCTGATCAAACAATTTATGGGCAACCTCTTTATCCTGCATATAAGAAATAGCGAGCCGCCTTGCATGCAAATCTCCACGCTTGGCAAGGGTGATCATTTTTTCTGCGATCGGCCTCATTACTTTTGCTTTGGCGTCTGTCGTTTCTATCTGCTCATGTTTAAAAAAAGACGTTACCATGTTCCTGAGCATCGCCCTTCTGTGGCTCGTATTGCGACTTAACTGTTTCCCTGCCTTTCTGTGCCTCATTTGCCTTACCCTCTTTCATGGCCATCTTTAGAATCGAGTTTTTCTTCCTCTTCAGTATCCGATTCCTCGGTTATTTCGCTGTCGTTTTCGTCATCATAAACCGTGTTTTCCTCATCGTTATCACCGGGAAAAACCTCTTCATACGATTCCTCATCGTATTCCCCTTCTTCGGTTTCATGCACGGCAGGGAATTTATCCAGCTTCATCCCAAGAGAAAGCCCCATTTCGTCAAGAATTGCCTTGATTTCATTCAGTGATTTCCTACCAAAATTCTTGGTTTTGAGCATTTCGCTTTCTGTCTTTTGAACAAGCTCGCCAATCAGCGTAATCTTGGCATTTTGAAGACAGTTGGCCGATCGCACAGACAACTCCAGCTCAGATACAGGCCTGAAGAGATTATCATTAAGCTTTTCCTTCTCTTCCTCTTCCTCTTCTACCTCAGGTTCAGGCTCCTCCTCAAAGTTAATGAAAGGATTCATCTGCTCCTTCAAAATCTTTGCAGCAAAAGCCACTGCATCTTCCGGAGTTACGCTCCCGTCGGTCCATACCTCAAGTGTTAACTTATCATAGTCCGTGATCTGTCCAACCCGCGCATTGGTAATTCTGTAATTTACTCGCTGAATACAAGAAAATGCCGCGTCGATAGCGATCACGCCGAGTGGCATATCCGGAGTCTTGTTCCTCTCGGCCGGGCTGTACCCTTTCCCCACCCTCACAACCATCTCCAAATCTAACTTACCCTCTTCATTCAGGGTGGCGATATGCTGTTCAGGGTTTAAAATCTCAACGGATCCATCGCTCTCGATATCACCGGCAGCAGCTTCTCCCTGGCCTTGTTTTCTAAGATGGATGACCGCTTCTTCGGCATCAACAAGCTTAAGGCGCACCTCCTTCAGATTCAGCACGATATCTGTCATGTCTTCTAAAACGCCGGCAATCGTGGAAAACTCATGGAGTACCCCATCGCATTTTACAGAAACAATTGCTGAGCCCTGTAGTGAAGAAAGGAGTATACGCCGCAACGAATTGCCTATAGTAATGCCGAACCCTCTCTCAAGGGGTTCACACACGAATTTGCCGTAAGACCCTGTATAGCTTTCCTGGTCTAACTCAATCCGCTTCGGTTTGATCAACTCCCGCCAATTCTTGCTTTTTAGATCTACCAAAAAAAGCTCCCCCTGTTCCATATAGGTTTTCCCATTGACAAATCATCAGGGCCTACCTGCATACCCTGGCCCAGAATGCCTTATTTGGAATACAATTCAACAATGAGCTGTTCCTGGATTGGCATAGTAAGGGCTTCTCTGTTGGGCAGAGCTTTAAATGTACCCAAAAATTTTTCTTTGTCCACTTCAATCCAATCCGGGATACCTCTCCTGACCACTGTTTCCTTTGCTTCTACAATCTGGGGAATCTTCTCACTTTTTTCTTTCGCCTTAATAACATCTCCGGGTTTGATCTGGAAAGAAGGGATGTTTACTTTCTTGTCATTGACCAGAAAGTGATTGTGACGAATCAACTGTCTGGATTGCGTTCTTGATGACGCAAAGCCCATCCTGTAAATCACATTATCGAAACGCGATTCGAGCAAGAGCAACAGGTTTATACCCGTAATTCCCTTTCTTCTCTCAGCCCTGTAATAGTATCCTCGAAACTGCTTTTCCAGCACCCCATAAATTCTTTTTACTTTCTGCTTTTCCCTGAGTTGGACTCCATAATCAGACAGTTTGCCTGCACGCCTTTGACCATGTTGTCCAGGCGCATAAGATCTTCTCTCAAACGCGCATTTATCACCGTAACAGCGGTCCCCTTTCAAAAACAACTTAAGGTTTTCTCGTCTGCACAGCCTGCATGATGAATCAGTATATCTGGCCAAATCAGCCTCTCCTGTCTCCTGAAAATATATTAATTACACCCCATCAGGAATAAGACTTGAGTCTTACTTCTGAGGTTTACACTCGTCTCCTTTTCGGAGGTCTGCATCCATTATGGGGTATGGGAGTAACATCCCTTATGACGGTCACGGTAAACCCATCCACCTGAAGTGATCTCAGAGCGGCTTCTCGTCCCACACCAGGTCCCTTGACGCGAACCTCAGCAACCCTCATACCGTGCTCCATAGCCTTTTTTAAAGCGTCTTTTCCGGCAATCTGTCCTGCAAAAGGAGTGCTTTTTCTTGATCCTTTGATACCACCCCGCCCTGCACTTGATTGAGCAACCACATTCCCGGATAAATCTGTAATCGTAACAATGGTATTATTGAAGGTAGACTGAATGTGGATAATACCGGATGGCACATTTTTTTTCTCTTTCCGGGTTTTGCCTTTTCTTTTTGCTGTTTTTGCCATTATTGTTCCTCAGGTTCTATTTTTTTCTCTTTCCCATCACCGCACGTCGGGGGCCCTTTCGAGTCCTCGCATTTGTACTGGTCCTCTGCCCTCTGACAGGAAGTCCCCTCCTGTGCCGGAGCCCTCGATAGGCGCCCAGATCCATCAACCTCTTTATGTTCATGGAGACTTCACGTCTAAGATCCCCTTCAACCTTGACTTTCTCGTCTAAAATCTTTCTGATAGCTGCAATCTGTTCTGAAACCAGATCATCCGACGACAAATTAAAGTCTATCCCTGCCTCGAGAAGAATCTTTTGTGAAGTGCTTCTTCCTATTCCGTAGATATAAGTAAGAGCAATCTCGATTCTTTTAGCTCTTGGTAAATCAACTCCGGCGATTCTTGCCAATCTCTGACTCCTCTTTTCTTAAAGTTAAAAACGCCCAGGCCACCAACTTCACTGTCTTGCGGTAATTCAGGGTTCGCTCGAAAAAAGCAAAAGGTAACGTAACAAAAAAGGATTATCCCTGCCGCTGCTTATGTCGTGGGTTTTCACAAATAACCCTAACAATACCATTTCGCCTGATAATTTTACAGTTCTTACAGATTTTTTTTACTGATGGTCTCACTTTCATGACAGAAAAGGCCTCCACTCCTACGAAAAGTACAGGATTGCCCGCATACTTTTCCTATTTTTCTCCTCGGTAGATTATCCTGCCCTTGCTAAAATCATAAGGGGAGAGTTCTACAGTCACAGTATCTCCGGGGAGAATTCTGATGAAATTTTTTCTCATTTTACCAGAGATATGCCCTAAAACACGATGACCGTTCTTAAGCTCAACCCTGAACATCGCATTTGGCAAGGTCTCTATGACCACCCCCTGCACTTCCAGGGCTTCTTCTTTGGCCATTGCTTTTTCTCGAGAGTCTTTCAGCAACGATAAAGATGAAAAATCGAACGAATCATTTCAAGCACATCCGCTCCCTTAATACGCCGCACTATCTACTTTTCCCAAATCCCTTTTTCATAAAGCCTTCATAATGTCTTGTCAACATATGGGATTCGATCTGGTTGGTGGTATCCATTGCCACACCGACAACAATCAACAGCGCAGTGCCCCCAAAATAAAAAGGAACGTGAAGGTTATAAATGAGTATATTCGGCAGAACACAGACCGCGGAAACATAAATAGCGCCAGAAAAAGTAAGTCTCGTGAGAACCCTGTCAATGTATTCCGCCGTATTCCTGCCCGGCCTGATTCCCGGGATGAAACCACCGGACTTTTTCATATTGTCCGCCACATCCACCGGGTTAAAATGCACGGCTGTATAGAAGTAGCAGAAAAAGAAAATGAAACTCACGTAGATCAACGTGTAGACGATATGCCCGGGCGAAAGCATATTGACCACATGCTGCAGCCATGGGAATTTATCCACACTCATAAAATTCGCGATGGTTGCCGGAAACATGATAATGGATGAAGCAAAGATCGGAGGAATAACCCCGGCCGTATTCACCTTCAACGGCAGATGGGTACTCTGACCGCCATACATCTTCCTACCGACGACCCTCTTGGCATATTGAACGGGTATCCTTCTCTGTCCCCTTTCAACAAAAACAATGGCTCCTACCACGGCAATCATAACCGCCACAAGAAGAATCATGAAAAACGGAGTAACTTCTCCGGTGCCCATAAGCCGGAAGCTGTTCATCACCGCCACAGGAAATCCTGCGACAATACCTGAAAAAATAATCAATGAGATCCCATTGCCTATTCCCCTTTCCGTAATCTGTTCCCCGACCCACATGAGAAACGCGGTTCCTGCGGTCAATGTGATTACAGTGAGAATTCTGAATCCCCAACCTCCAACGGGAACAATCAGAACTCCGCCGGGGCTTGACATATTTTCCAGACCGACGGCAATTCCAAAGCCCTGCACAACACTTAACACCACCGTTCCGTACCTGGTGTATTGGGTTATTTTCTTCCGGCCCTGATCCCCTTCTTTTTTCAGTTTTTCAAGATAGGGGACAACGACGGTCATAAGCTCCAGAATAATGGATGCACTGATGTACGGCATGATGCCAAGCGCCATCACAGACATCTGACTCAGTGCGCCGCCGGAAAACATGTCAAAGAGCCCGAACAGTGTACCCTGTTTTGAACTGAAAAACGCAGAAAGGGCCGCACCATCGATGCCAGGTGTCGGGATGTGGCAACCCAATCGATAAACCGCAAGCATCAAAAGAGTAAAGAGAATCTTTTTTTTCAGCTCAGGAATTTTGCCAATATTCTGAAATCCACCAATCATAAATTTTTCTCACTGAACAGGAAACCGATCGAAGAGAACAGGAGATCTCAACGATATCAATGCCTAAATGATTTCAACCTTTCCACCTGCCGTCTCAATCTTCTCCCGCGCAGACCGGCTGACCTTATCGACCCTGATAACCACGGGACTATGGATATCCCCACCGCCAAGAAGCTTGATCCCAGCCGCTTTCTTCTTAATCAATCCTGCGGATTCAAGCGCTTCTCGGTCGATAATCTTGCTTTCTTCAAAACCCTTCAGGTCTCCCAGATTCACCAGAAGGTATTCCTTCTTAAAAAGGTTTGTAAAGCCACGTTTTGGAAGTCGCCTGTGTATCGGCATCTGCCCGCCCTCAAAACCAGGACGAACCCCGCCTCCAGAACGCGAGTTCTGCCCCTTATGCCCACGACATGCCGTCTTACCGTGTCCTGATCCCGGGCCTCTACCTACTCTTTTCCGCTTTTTTCTGGAACCCTCAGCGGGTGAAAGATCATGAATTCTCATTCCATATCCCCGTATATCAACCGATCTTAACCAGGAAAGAAACCTTGTTAATCATACCCCTTACGGCCGATGTGTTAGTCAGTTCGACGACCTTGTGTAGACGAGTAAGACCCAGTCCCCTCAAGGTGTCTCTAATTTTTTTGTTTCTTCCGATTCCGCTTTTCTTCAGAGTAACTTTTATTGTTTCCGACATTTCAACTGACCTCTGTCTTCTTCTTGCGCTGTACTTCTTTTTCGTTCCCTGCAACTCCCCGTAAACGGGCCATTACGATCGAACAAGCCCCATTAGGCACTCATTTCTTCAAGTGGTATCCCTCGACGGGCAGCCATTTCCAAAGGGGTTCGCAAATGCCGCAGCCCCATCATTGTGGCCCTGACTATATTATGCGGGTTATGCGAGCCGAGACATTTTGTCAGAATATTCTGCATGCCTGCCGCCTCAAGCACTGCCCTCACTGCACCACCCGCAATCAATCCCGTACCGGGTCCCGCAGGCTTCAATAGAACTCGGCCTGCTCCCCATTTTCCAATGACCGTATAGGGGACAGAACCATCCAGGAGTTTCACATGGAACATATCTCTTTTGGCCTTTTCAATCCCTTTACGAATGGCTTCCGGAACCTGGTTCGCTTTTCCAAGCCCACTTCCGAGCATTCCCTTTCCGTCGCCGACAACAACAATGGCGCTGAAACTAAAACGTCGACCGCCCTTTACAACCTTAGCCACCCGGTTGATGTGAACAACCTTCTCGATTAACTGGACTTCGTCGTTTCCCTGAAACAATGGAATTCTCCCTATCTTTCAAAATGTTGTTATAATCAGCATATTCTTCGTTTGGAGGATCTGCCAAATAGACGCTGAACAAAGACGCAACCCTGCACAGCTACGGTTAAAATTGCAGCCCTGCCGCCCGTGCCGCCTCGGAGAGCGATTTCACCCGGCCATGATACAGAAAGCCATTACGATCAAAGACAACCTTTTTGATTCCCTTCTCCAGGGCGCGTTTGGCAATAGCGTCACCAACCAAGGCCGCACCCTTCTTGTTTGCGCCCAGTATCCCTGATTCGGGACGGAAATCCTTCGATAACGAAGAAGCTTCCGCAAGAGTGCCCCCGAGGGTATCGTCTATGATCTGCGCATACACATGCTTATTGCTCCTGAAAACGCAAAGTCGGGGCATTTCGGAGCTTCCCCTTATTTTTTTCCTGACCCTGCTCTGTCTTCTTACCCTTTTCTCTGCCTTACTTACAGAACTCATGCCGACAACCCCTCAACAGTTCATCATTTGTGTTTACTTAGCACCCGTTTTCCCGGCCTTTTTCCGAATATGTTCACCGGTATACCTGAGGCCCTTCCCCTTATATGGCTCAGGCGGCCTGAGGCCTCGGATTTTTGCAGCAGTTTGGCCGAGAAGCTCTTTATCAATTCCCAACAAGGTAATTTTGTTTTTATCAATGGCTGCACTAATCCCATCAGGAAGGTCAAAATTGACCGGGTGCGAAAAACCAAGATTGAGAACTATCGATCTATCTTTCACCTCCGCTTTATATCCAACCCCGACAATCTCAAGCACTTTCTCGAACTCTTTGCTTACTCCCGATACCATATTGGAAATCAATGCACCATACAAGCCGTGCAGAGATCTGGACCCTCTGGATCCATCTGCAACAGACACCATAACATTTCCCTCACCCACTTCAATCCCAACTTTTGCGTGGGTAAGACGACTGATGCTTCCCTTCGGCCCTTTTACAGTAACCGAACCGTCATTGATTTTGACCTCAACACCCTTTGGAATCGGGATAGGCTTCTTGCCTATGCGTGACATTCATATCCTCCACTAACTTAAATCCGATTATTGGGAACGGCTACCACACAGAGCAGATGATCTCGCCCCCGATATTTCTTTTCCTGGCCTCACGGTCGGTCATCAGCCCCTTTGACGTGGATATGATTCCGATTCCGTATCCATTTAACACATCTGGAATCTTGTCAGAACCTGCGTAAGTTCTACGACTGGGTTTGCTGATTCGCTTGATTCCTTCAATTACAGGGACACCATCTTTGTCGTATTTCAAAAAAATCCGGATAAATTTACGTTGCCCATCCGAAATCAGTCTGAAATTTCTGATATATCCCTCAGTCTTAAGAACTTTAGCGACATTTATTTTCAATTTTGAACTTGGGATGTTCACCAGTTCCTGCGAAGCCATCAGGGAATTCCTTATCCGTGTCAGCATGTCCGCTATGGGGTCTGTCATCGTCATTATCTGCCTGCCCTCCACATTCTAATTGCAGCAGTCAATCTCAGTATATTCTTTAGCGCTATTTCCAGCTTACCAGCTTGACTTGACAACGCCGGGAAGATCACCTCTCGACGCCAGGTTTCGAAAACATATCCGGCACAATCCGAATTTTCTCAAATATGCCCTGCTTCTGCCACAGATAGGGCACCTGTTATACTGCCGGGTTGAAAACTTCTGTTTCCTCTTAGCCTTCACTATCAGCGACGTCCTTGCCAAAACAACCTCCCTCTGTATTCCTAAATAAGCCTAATTCCGAAATGGCATACCCAATTCTTTTAACAAGAACAGCCCTTCAGGGTCGGTTCTGGCAGATGTCACGATAGAGATATTTAATCCTTTCATTCTATCTACCTTGTCATAATCAATCTCCGGGAAGACCATAAATTCCTTTATACCGATACTGCAGTTTCCTCTTCCATCAAAGACCTTGTTTGAAAGTCCCCTGAAATCCCTTACTCTGGCCAAGGCTGCATTAAACAGTTTATCAAGAAAATCATACATTTTCTGACGCCGCAAGGTGACCATGCATCCAATGGGCATCCCCTGCCTCAACTTAAATCCGGCAATGGATTTTTTGGCCTTGGTAATAACGGCCTTTTGACCGGCGATCATACTCAGTTCATTCACCGCAGCATCAAGGATCTTGATATTCTGAATAGCCTCCCCCAGGCCCATGTTCAGCACAACCTTTTCAATCCTTGGGACAGCCATGATGCTCTTATATTTGAAATTCTCCATCATGGCGGGCACAATCTCAGTTTCATATTTTTCTTTCAGTTGAGACAACGATTCCTCCTTAAAGATAAACCACATATCTCGTCAGATTGGGTATTGATCCGGCCATGTCCTGACCAGCTCCCTGATAAAGGACCCCGGTCCGTCCAACAGACATCAACCATCCATCGGCTCCTTGCATTTTTTGCATACGCGAACTTTTGAATCGTCTTCAAGCTGCCTCATTCCGACTCTTGTCGGATCCGCGCACTTATTGCAGACGATCATGACATTTGAAATATGTATAGAAGCTTCTTTTTCAACAATGCCGCCTTGAGCATTCTTTGCGCTTGGCTTTGCATGTTTTTTTACGATATTCACTTTTTCGACAATCACGCGCTGCTTCTCGCCATCCACTTTCAAAACCGTTCCAATTTTTCCGGTTTCTTTTCCGGCAATAACAACGATTTTATCGTTCTTCCTTATTAGGGGATGTTTCTTCCTCACTTTATTGCTCCCTACTTAGAACATCTCTGTTACAAAACATGACAGTTGTGTTAGCTCAGAGTACTTCAGGGGCTAAGGAAATAATCTTCATGAATTTCTTTGCCCTTAATTCCCTGGCCACAGGGCCGAATATTCTGGTCCCGATAGGCTCACTCTGCTGGTTAATCAAGACCGCTGAATTATCGTCAAATTTAATATGCGACCCATCAGGTCTCTTGATTTCCTTTGACGTTCTTACAATAACGGCCTTGGCAACGTCGCCCTTCTTTACCTTCGAATTGGGCATGGCCTCTTTCACCGCAACGACAATTATGTCTCCAACACCAGCGTACCTTCTCTTGGATCCCCCCAGCACCTTAATGCAGGCGACCTGCTTGGCCCCGGAATTGTCCGCCACCCTTAACCTGGTTTCCGTCTGTATCATTTAGTCAACTCCGATGAATCCATCCACTGCGGGATTATTTTTCAACGTAACTTTTCTCTACAATTTCGACGACCTGCCATCTTTTCCGCTTACTCAAAGGCCTGCTTTCAATGATTCTCACCTTGTCGCCGATCTGGCATACATTCTGAGGATCATGCGCCATATGCTTTGACCGTTTCCTCACATACTTTCCATATATCGGGTGTTTTGTCAATCGCTCAACGAGGACCACGATTGTCTTGTCCATACGGTTACTTACCACGTTGCCGACCAGCCTTCTTCTAAGTCCACGTTCTGTCATCGCTACCTCATCCTATAGCCTGACCCCTGGGATCTTTTTTTCCCTGAGGACGGTCTTTATGCGGGCCAAATATTTTTTAGTCTTAGGAATCATGGCTGTATTTCCAAGCTGTCCTGCAGCCTTCTGAAACCTGAGATTAAACAGTTCACGCCCGGATTCCTGCTCTTTCTCTTTCAACTCCTCCACGCTCAAATCCCTTAATTCATTGGCCTTCATAAACTACTTTCTCCTCATTATGAATCTCGTGGCAAACGGGAGTTTATGCCCTGCAAGACGAAACGCCTCTCCGGCAACATTCTCAGCGACACCTTCCAACTCATAGAGCACTCTGCCCGGTTTAATGACCGCCACCCAACTGTCAGGGGAACCTTTGCCCTTCCCCATCCTCGTTTCCAAAGGCTTTTTACCGATAGGTTTATCAGGAAACACTCTGATCCAGACCTTGCCACCGCGCTTTACATGCCTCGTTACGGCAATTCTTGCCGCCTCTATCTGCTGTGCAGTCATAAGACCACATTCCTGAGCCTGCAAACCATAGTCCCCAAACTCGAGAGAACCTCCCCGGTAGGCCTTGCCCTTGGTTCTTCCTTTCTGTCTTTTTCTATATTTGACTTTCTTTGGGCTAAGCATAAAACTTACCTGTTCCTTACTTGTTCTTATCCGGCAAAATTTCGCCTTTGAATATAATGACCTTCACACCGATCACCCCGTAAGTGGTGAACGCTTCAGCAAATCCGTAGTCAATATCAGCCCGAAGTGTATGAAGGGGAACTCTACCTTCCCTGACCCATTCCCGTCTTGCCATTTCTGCTCCGCCCAGGCGACCACTGCAGGATATTTTGATTCCCTGTGCCCCGAATCTGAGAGCAGAGCTGACGCTCTTTTTCATAGCTCTTCTGAATGCCACCCGTCGAACCAGCTGCATGGCGATGTTTTCGGCGACGAGCTGCGCGTCTACTTCCGCTTTCCTCACTTCCTGAATATCTAAAATAACCTCTCTCTTTATGAGCTTTTCAAGATCGGTCTTTAGCTTTTCAATTTCAATTCCTTTTTTCCCTATCACAATGCCGGGTCTCGCCACATACATGCGAATGCGGACCTTACTGGCAGCCCTTTCAATCTCTATCTTCGATATCCCTGCCTGGGAAACTCTCTTTTTAAGGAACTTCCTGATGTTATAATCTTCCAGAACAAAATCGCTGTAATGTTTGCCTGCAAACCATCTGGAATCCCAACTTTTCGTTATTCCCAGCCGAAAACTTATCGGATGAACTTTTTGTCCCAATATACACCTCCAGTGTGATCAGAAAAGCTCCTTTTTAAAAAGGCAATGACAGATCAGCTCTCGTCCACAACAACCGTGATGTGGCTTGTTCTCTTCCTTATTCTCGTAGCACGCCCAAGAGCGCGAGGCATCCATCTTTTAATGGTTGGTCCTTCGTCTGCATATGCTCGGATTATGTACAGCGAATCAACATCCATCCCGGAGTTTTCCTGAGCATTTGCAACCGCAGAGTGGATCACCTTCTTCAGTATTCCAGCGCCTTTCTGTGGTGCAAACGCGAGCATGTTTAAAGCTTCTTCCACCTTTTTTCCCCTTACCTGATCAATGACCAGCCTGATCTTCTGGGGGGAAATCCTAACGAATCTTGCTATAGCCCTTGTTTCCATTTTTCTCTTCAATACTGTCCATGAATTTGGTTACCATTAAGAACGTAGAAAAAACTGCAGCCCAGAGATGACAACTATTCCTGACGTTCTACTTCATTTTGCCCTTCAGCTTGCTCTTCTTATCCCCGGCATGTCCATAAAATGTACGCGTAGGGGCAAACTCCCCCATTTTGTGCCCAACCATATCTTCTGACACGAAAACGGGAAGAAATTTTCTTCCATTATGAACAGCAAAGGTAAGTCCTACAAATTCTGGAAGAATCGTCGACCTCCTTGACCAGGTTTTGATTATTTTCCTGCTCATGGCTCCGGCAGCCTGTTCTACCTTCTTCAATAAGTGCCCGTCTACAAAAGGTCCCTTTTTTAACGATCTAGGCAACGCCCTTCCTCCTGTCTGTCAATATTTCCCAATTCCACTTATCTATTTATTCTTTTTAAAATCAGCTTGTCACTTGGCTTTTTAACGCGAGTCTTATAGCCCTTCGTCGGCACGCCCCAAGGCGTCACCGGATGGCGGCCCCCGGAAGACTTTCCTTCGCCACCCCCATGTGGATGGTCAACGGGATTCATGGCAACTCCCCTGACATGCGGTCTTTTCCCTAACCATCTGTTTCTACCGGCTTTGCCAATGGAGATATTTTCGTGGTCGAGATTCCCCACCTGCCCTATGGTAGCCCTGCAATCAAGCATAACCATTCGTACCTCGCCAGAAGGCAGTTTAATCTGTGCATATCGACCTTCTTTTGCCATAAGCTGGCAGTAACTACCGGCACTTCTGGACAATTGTCCCCCGTGCCCCGCATTCAGTTCAATGTTATGAATGTGAGTTCCAAGTGGTATTTCCTTTAGCGCAAGGGTATTTCCAACCCGGATTTCCGCGCCAGTGCCTGACATTACCTGGTCCCCCACGTAAAGTTTGTTCGGCGCGATGATGTATCTTTTTTCTCCATCAACATAATGAAGGAGAGCAATATTTGACGATCGGTTCGGATCATATTCGACCGTGGCTACTTTCGCCGGGATCCCGTCTTTGTCTCTCTTGAAATCGATGATACGATAGGCGCGTTTATGGCCTCCCCCGCGGTGCCTGGCGGTCAAACGGCCATTGGCGTTCCTACCGCCCTTTTTTCTCAGGACCCTGAGAAGACTTTTTTCCGGCTTGTCGGTTGTTAATTCCTCAAAGGTAGAATGTGTTTGAAATCTTCTCCCCGGAGAGGTTGGCTTGTTTGATTTGATACCCATGGTTAACTCCACATGATGAAAAGAGAGACGATGATCAGGCAATACGAAGAGAATCGAATAGATCCCCTATCGATCGATCACATCCCCTCGAAAAATTCAATATTCTTTCCTTCGGCCAGCTTCACTATGGCCTTTTTCCAATGAGACTTCCTTCCAACATTCCGACCAACACGACGCTTTTTTCCCTTTACATTCATCGTTCTGACTTCGAGGACCTCGATCTTGAAAAGAGTCTCCACGGCCTGGCGGATTTCTATCTTATTTGCCTTTTTGTGCACCTTGAAGGAAACCTGGTTCGTCGCAGTTTTCTGCAGATTTGCTTTTTCGGTGATGTGCGGTTCCCTGATAACCTGATAAATATCCACTACGCAACCAAGGCCTCCTCTATTTTTTCGATGGCAGACTTTTCCAGGAAGAGATGCTCGTATTTCAAAATATCATAAACATTCAACCCCTGGTGCTGCAATACCTTAATGCGAGGAACGTTTTTTGAAGATTTCTCAAGATTTTCCGATTTTTCTCCGATAACGATCAACGCCCCCCTCACATCAAACCCATTCATTGCTTCAACAAAAGACTTTGTCTTTATCTGAGAAAGCGCAAAGCTATCAACAACCGTAAGCTGTTCATTTTGCATTTTGTCTGTAAGAGCCATGCAAAGCGCGGACTTTCTAACTTTTTTATTGACCTTTTGCCGATAGCTGCGAAGCGACGGTCCGAAAGCAACACCACCACCCTTTCGGGTAGGAGAAGCAGCGTTGCCGGCTCTTGCCCGACCGGTCCCTTTCTGCCGCCACAATTTGCTCCCGGAGCCTTTCACTTCAGCTCGAGTTTTCACACTGGCAGTCCCGGACCTGCGGGCTGCAAGCTGGCTTACGACAACCTGATGAAGTATGGCTACCTTAACCGGCACCGAAAAGACATCATCCCGCAAAACAACTTCGGAGATTCTCTCATTTTTCAAATTATAAACACCCGCAACAGCCATGTTTTGCCTCTGTTTTTTAAGGTCAGCGACCTGCTATGAATAACACACAATTTACTACGATAGAGAAAGAAAGAGCTACGCCTTACAGATCTCAACCTTATTGTTCGGAGCGCCGGGCACAGATCCATTTACAAGAATGACTCCCATTTCGGGCCTGATATCCACGACTCTCAGGTTCTTCACCGTTACGCGCTGCTGTCCCATCCTTCCCGGCATCTTCCTGCCTTTAATGACTCTTCCCGGTGTGGCACTGCAGCCTATTGAACCCGGTACCCGGTGCGATCGCGACCCGTGTGTTTTTCTTCCGCCGGAAAAATTCCACCGCTTCATCACTCCGGCAAATCCCCTGCCTTTACTTAGAGCCCTTACGTGCACCAGCTCGCCGATATGAAAGATATCCAGATTGAGTTCCTGCCCCAGCTCAAAGGCATCAGGATCATCGACCCGGATCTCCTGCAACTGTTCAAAAATTTTCTCTCCGGCAACCTTGAAGTGCCCTTTCAAAGGCTTGTTCAGGCGGTTTTCCTTTTTCTTTCCATATCCGACCTGGATGGCGCTATACCCTTCTTTATCCAAGGTCTTTTTCTGAATCACCACACAAGGCCCCACTTCCAGAACAGTAACAGAAGCACTTTTCCCCTCTGCCAGAAAAAGCCTTGTCATTCCCAATTTTTTGCCAAACAGCTTATTGACCATATCAATTCAGCTCCAAACTATCTTTCATCCTTGATCGAACCCCGGATAACACTCCAAAACAACGGACGCGCCACGCGGAGGATTAGTTTAAGCATCAAGACCTTAAAGCTTGATTTCCACATCCACGCCTGCTGCCAGGTCCAGTTTCATGAGTGAATCCACCGTCTGTTGGGTTGGTTCCAATATATCCAACAGCCGTTTATGAGTCCTTATCTCAAACTGCTCCCTTGATTTCTTATTCACATGGGGGGATCTCAGGACGCAATATTTGTTAATCACTGTAGGGAGGGGAATCGGTCCGGCAATTCTCGCGCCGGTCTCTCTGGCAGTCTCCACAATCTCCATGGCAGACTGATCCAGCAGCTTATGATCGTAGGCCTTGAGGCTGATACGGATCTTCTGGTTTGTCAACATTCCTTTCTCCATTACTCGATAATCTCGCTGATTACGCCCGCGCCTACCGTCCGTCCACCTTCTCGAATGG
>ERZ889078.1149-NODE-1149-length-21765-cov-16.427959_pt1 | contig 21765 bp, 20 predicted proteins | sample MGYA00521266_ERZ889078 | MGnify/ENA primary metagenome ERZ889078 (study PRJEB32303, sample SAMEA104408618) | aquatic metagenome | biome: Brackish water; feature: Pelagic; material: water | place: Baltic Sea | collected 2014-06-16T06:34:00 | depth 76,534 m ...
TATTTTATTCAAAAGTCCGGGTAAGAATGGAGTCATGAGGTCTTTTTCCTTGCCGTATCTTGGATTTAACTCATCAACATAGGTTGGAGGTCCTTCATCGCAGGGTACATTGCATCCCGCTAAAGCGGGACAGGGAAGGATCGCGGGCTCCAGCAGGAATTAGATGCGGAAAGGGGAAAGACCTCATGGCGGAATGGGTTGCCTATACCTACATTACAAATCCCATTCCTTATCTCGCAATTGCTTCCTCTGGGCCTTACCCGCTGCAGAGCGGGGAATTTCATCAAGAAACGCCACGGCAACCGGGATCTTGTAAGGGGCCATTAACGGCTTGCAGTACCCACGCAACTCTTCCAGCGTCATTCTTTCCCCTTCTTTGAGAGCAATAAATGCCTTCGGCGCCTCCCCCCTGAGATCATCGGGGACACCCACGATCACCAGATCCTTTATTTTCGGGTGGTTGATCATCATATCCTCCACCTCCGAGGGAAATACTTTTTCTCCCCCCACATTGATCATGTCTTTTTTTCGATCCACGATAAAGGCATATCCGTCTTCGTCCATGTAGGCAATGTCCCCGGAACGAAACCACCCGTCCTGATCAAAGACTTCGGCAGTCACGTCCGGTTTGTTCAAATACCCGTTCGTCACGCATGTCCCTTTCACACACAACTCGCCCTGCTGACCCGGGGGAAGAGTATTGCCTTGCTCATCAATCACCTTCATGACGGCATCGTCCATCCCTCTTCCGCAGGACCCGATACGGGTTTCCGTATACGGAGAAGTGGCCCCCACACAGGACACCTCTGTCAGACCCCATGCCTCGGCATAGCGCCATCCTAACCTTTTCTCGATTTCCCTTATGAGGTTTTCCGGCATTTTTGTTGCGGCGGAAAGGCAGAAAACCACGGAGGAGACATTCCTTGCATGCAGGTCAGGCTGTTTGAGAAACAGATTGTACATGGGGGGTACCCCGATGAACACGGTAGGTTTCAATCTTTCAATATCGGCCAGAACCGGCTCCGGATAAAAGCGTTCTACCGTAATGACGGTCCCACCTCTCGACAACATTCCGAAAGTCCCGTTGATCAGACCCCAGCAATGAAATATGGGAGTAGCCACCATGATAACATCTTCAGGGGTAAAGTGGATCTTCCCGAACTCCATGGCATTATGCCAGACGTTGAGATGTGTAGCCATGACTCCTTTAGGCCAGCCGGTTGTGCCCGAAGTATACATGAGGTGGCAGATATCGCTACCCTTGGTTTCCGGGCCACTGAAGGCAGGGACCTCACTCGAAAGCATGGACTTGAACGAAGGATAATCCCCTCCCTTTTCAAGCAGGATGACCTGGGAAAGGGACGTCACACCGGGCTTCACCGTTTCGATAATCGGCAGCCTCGCCTTGTCCACGAGGACAGCCCTGGATTCGCAGTCATTTAAGATGTAAGCCACTTCGGTTTTCTGGAGCATGGCATTGACGAGGTTCAGGGTTATCCCCGCCCTTGCGGCACCCATATAGGAAACAATGAGCTCCGGAAGACTTGGCAGAAACAGCGAAAGAACGTCTCCCCGCTGCAATCCCAGCTCAGTAAAACCAAAAGCTGCCCGGTCGATGAGTCGGTCCAATTCCAGGTAGGAAATGCGCCGATCCTCAAAAATAATCGCGGTCTTATCAGGAAACGCCGTCACATGACGTTGAATCATCCGGGAGACATTCATAGGCCATCGCTCCTTTTTTAGGCTGGGGATTACACGTGAAATGAATCCGTTTCAATTTTCCATCTTTTTCGACCGGTATTTTCTTTTGAATTTCCTGAAAGGAAGGCCAAGATACAACTTTCTGATCAGTTCAAATTTCGTAACCGTCATTTCTCCCGTATATCGGTCCTCTTTCGGAATATACCAGTTGTTGCATCCGCACCGGTTTACAATTTTATAGCCTTTACTCTTTAGGAAGTTATGCTTTATCAAATTATTACAGTGGTCTTCAATAAGAATCAGCTTGGGACGATAGAGAGAAAAATCCATCCCGCCGAGAGCAGGAATCTCCATACCTTCAACGTCTATAGACAGGAAATCAATTCCGCTGCATTCCGCCTCCTGAAAGATATCATTTAGTGACCGAATGCGAATGGTCCGAAAATCTCTGGTGGAAGGTTTATCAAAGACAACCTCACTTTCTGCCAGGGGCTCCTTCATCACGACAAATCCGGTGCCTGTTTTATCCGGTGAGGAGACCCCGCATTCGAATACTTTGCTGTTCTTACGCTTTTCCCTTAATTCCTTTGCCAGGTGGGGAATTGGCTCAATCAGAATCCCTCTCCAACCGTTCTTTTCCAGAAGCCACGTTTGGCTCAACGCATAGGGATGATGCGCCCCGATTTCCACAAAATATCCATCCATTTTCCTTTGAAAAAAGTCGAAGATAATACGATCTTCACCAAATTGAGAATAGGTTTCGATCTTTTTCACTCATCAAGCTCATCTAAATCGTCATAATCCATCATTTCCGTTGCCAGATTCAAAAAGACACCCAGCGATTCACAAAGATTTTTTACAATTTTGCTGTAAGAGAGCTTTTCGTCAAGCGTCTTGACTTTCGACATGGCTTTCAAACTTGCAGTCAATTCCTTAAACAAACCATCCATGATTTTATCCGGATCCATACCATCTCCTTTCTTATCCTTCATTCTGAGAAAATTGCCAATTTAAATTGTGAAATATAGGTTTTTTTGGGCAGAACTATAGAGCCATTGCGAGCTCAAATCAAGAAAAAATGGACACGCCCGAGTATCAGAATCACCCTTGAATAACCAAAAAGGAGAGATTCTTAGGCATCCTTCATACATCGGTTTACACTTTTTGCTTATCTGGCATTTGCTGGTGGGTTGGTGTTCTCTCCAGGTTACGAGTTACGAGTTGCGGGTTGCGGGTATGAAGTCAAATGGATGCTGCGGTATCCATGCCAGTCTCAACGGGCTATAGTGGTTTGTCAGGCAAAACCGCAATGGCGAAAACTGAACGCTGACACCTGACACCTGAACACTGAAACCTGATTTCACGAACCGGAAAGAATGTAAAATACTTTCTGACTTTAATGAAGGATGCCGTACATTGCACAAAATATCCACCACACTCCCCCTTACCGAGGCAATCTGCCCCAGGATCTTTTTTGGCCTCGCAACTCTTTGAGATCGCCACATTGCTATTTCCGAAAAAAAATATTCTTTTCTTAAGGGGCTTTATTATTTTATTATAAGAAAGTCTCAAAACCTGAATTAGGTGATGTCAGATGTTTAATTCATTTTTGTCGAGGGCCTAAAGCCGATTTCCTTGGTTATTCTTTTTTTTGAGGCAAATCTTATCGTTTCTTACTATGGCACAGACTTTGGGGTTGCCGCAATCCCTGCAGCTTGAATGATTGTATAAGGGGCATTCGGGATACTTTTTTGACATAATCGCCTTTCGCTGTTCTTCCACAGCGCAGTGAAAATACAAAGAAGTCAGTCCCGCCGGATAATGTGTAAGGCGGGACAGGAGACAGGAGTATAGGAATTTTGGTTGAATCATACCATCCCTTCATGACATTTGCAATAAAGGAGGTTCACAGAGTGAAACAAAAGGAATTTAGGCCTGCCACGGCACTGAAAGGCAAGAACGACCGGGAAACCATCGACAGGGTAGTGGCAAAAGCCCGTGACGCCCAGGCGAAACGCGAACTGGGTTATCGCGAAAAGTCTTTGAAAATCCATCCCTGGATATGCTCTCGGTGCAGTCGTGAATTCTCTAACAGGAATATCCACCTTCTGACGGTGCATCATAAGGATCATAATCACGAGAATAACCCCTCCGATGGCAGCAATTGGGAAAATATGTGTATCTATTGCCATGACAATGAACATCGCAGATACCTTGATTATGTAGAAGGGGGGAGTATCTCAGACGATAAAGAGACGAACGAAGGGCTCACACATAATCCCTTTGCAGCACTCAAGGGAATTTTAAAGAAAGAATAGGGGACGTAAAGTCTGTGAGATCGGACAATGGCTCAATAGTTACATTGCATAAGGAAATCTTCCGCCGGTGAGGAATTTCCCTGATAATTGGGTATTCCATCGCCCGTTTTTTCTTGACTGATAATATAAACAGATCTATTATGCTCAATTTGAAAGTGGGCTTTTATAATCACCTTATTAATTTGGAAAAGAAGGAGAATAACAATGATCAAACCTCATGGTTCTGAAACACTCAACCCGTTATATGTTGAAGATGATGCGAAACGCGCCAAACTCCTCAAGGAAGCAGAAGGCCTTCCCTCCATCACGATCTGCTCGGCAGCGGCAGGCAATGCCGTCATGTTAGCCAGCGGTTACTTTAATCCCCTGACCGGTTTCATGAACAAAGCCGATGCCCTGTCAGTCGCTGACAAAATGCATACCGCAAGCGGTCTCTTCTGGCCTACCCCTGTTCTGAATATGGTCGAGAATGCTTCAGCCATCAAAGGCGCCAAACGCATTGCCTTGTTAGACCCCAATGTGAAAGGGAATCCGGTACTGGCTATTCAGGATGTGAAAGCCATCGAAGAATTTACCGATGACGAAATGAAAATGATGACCGAGAAAATTTTCCGCACCGATGACATGAACCATCCCGGCGTCAACGCTTTTAATACCGTTGGAAAGTTCTGCATTTCAGGGCCCATACAGGTTCTGAACTACTCCTACTTCGCGAAGGATTTTCCCGAAACATTCCGGACCGCCATACAGATCCGCGACGAAATCAAGAAATTAGGATGGGAAACCGTCGTGGCCTTCCAGACCCGTAATCCCATGCATCGTGCCCACGAGGGTCTTGTCAAAATGGCCATGGAAGCGGTAAAGGCAGATGGCGCAGTCATCCACATGTTGCTTGGCAAGCTGAAAAAGGGCGACATCCCTGCTGACATACGCGACGCCGCCATTCGAAAGATGGTCGAGCTCTATTTCAAACCAAACTCATGCCTCATTACCGGTTACGGGTTTGACATGCTTTATGCCGGTCCCCGCGAGGCGGTACTGCACGCCGTTTTCCGCCAGAACATGGGATGTACGCACCTCATCGTCGGAAGAGACCATGCTGGCGTTGGTGATTACTACGGCGGTTTTGATGCCCAAACGATCTTTGATGACATCACCAAAAAAGATCTTCTCATCGATATCTTCCGCGGCGATCATACCGCTTACTCCAAAAAGCTTGGAAAAGTAATGATGATGGGCAGCGTGAAGGACCACACCAAGGACGACTGGGTAATGCTCTCCGGAACCAAGGTGAGGGAGATGCTGGCCGCTGGAGCCGATCTGCCGCCGGAATTCGCGCGTCCAGAAGTCGCCAAGATCCTCATGGGATACTACCAGTCTGAAGCCGGCAAATAATCCTCCATAGAATTAAAATTACGGATTACAGCCGTTCTGCTAACTTGAAAAGACTTCCGATCCTTGCTGATCGGAAGTCTTTTTTTTATTTATGGTTATATGGTTCACGTGGGTTGCCGTCAGGATGAAGATCCCCTCGGACTTTTTGTGCAGTTTGGATTTTTTACGCCCGCGCTTTGGGGCTGCAATTTAGCAATGATAGGAATGAAAGGTGGGGTCGCTCCCATCGGTCAATATTCTTCCTCACTGACATCATTGTTCCAAGGCTCACTCTGTTTCTTACGTCTGTTTGTTTTTTTTTCCTCTTTGTTTAATGCCCGTTGCTTCCTTTTCCTGCATTCCGGGCAGCGCGTAGGCGCATCAAACCCCAACGCGTCCAAGCGTTTTTGTTCCGCCACTGAAAAAACGAAAGTACCATCACATTGAACACATGAAAATATCAAATCCCGCATAGCTTTTTTTCCCAACAAAAGGTTATCCACTCAAATCTATAATGGAAAAGAATATCCCCCTTCTCCACTGAGCCAATTTCAAAAACGCCCCCTTTTGCCCGGTCTCTGCGTCAGGCTCAAATTTTAATCCTCGAAATATCAAATATATTCCTGTGGTTAAAATTTTCGCCTTCCCCCGTTCAAAACACGGGATCTTCGACTTATCTCGAACAAAATTGAGTATTTTGAAATTGACTCCACTGTCTGATTTTTTACCGCACCGGCTGCTGTAGAGTCCATCTAACGCCGCATTCGAATGCGCTGTTCCCTTCTCTCGTGCCATTCCTGGGCCGCCAGAGAAAGGGTTGCAATGGGGCGCGCTTCAAGCCGCCTTAAACCGATAGCTTCGCCCGTTTCTTCGCAGTATCCATATTCCCCGGATTTTATCCTTTCCAGAGCCGCGTCAATTTTGTGAATCAATTTGGAATAACGAGTGCTTGTTTTGAGTTTAACATTCATGTAGGATTCAAAGGCGCCTTGGTCCAACAAATCCACCTCTTTTACGGATTCCTCCTTCATCATGTTTATTGTAGACTGGGACTCCTCCAGGAGCTGATCTCTCCAGTGGATCAGTTTTTCTTTGAAATAAGCAAGCTGTTGCTCACTCATATACGGCTCATCCTCGGAAGGCATATACATATCCTGCACATCTTCCAGAGCATTTTGCAGGGAAATCCGCATGGAGCCGTCCATCGCTGCGTTCATTTTTTCCATGGCGAAAAAACCCCATTTCAATAGGTAAGATATTGGACTTCAGTCTCTTCCTCATCAAAATACATATCGTCATGGATCCCATCATCTATCTCATCATACCCTAAAATATCATCGTCATCGTAGTTGATTTCATCTAAGATTTCATAACTCGTAATGAGAACTCTCTTACTTCCGTCTCTTTCTTCCGTCACAATTCCTGTAATTTCAACATCCTCCTGCCAGAGGTCAACCAGTTCATCCCACAGTGCATTTTTTTCAACAAAGTAATATTCGTCCTCGGATAGAATCTCCAGGGCTGTGATGTTGTCATCATCATCCCATTCCGTCGCCATGACTGAGCCCGAAAAAACCATTTCACCAGAATTATCAATAAATTCCATTCATTCCATTCCTTTCTCATAAATGTTTCATGGGATCAGAGAGATCATTTTCACTTCCACATTCAGGGAAAATGCTACAGGTGTCTTCTCCAAAAAGGGGCACTCAAGCAAAGACTATGCCACATAAACAACATATTGATATACTTAAGATTGTCAGTTTCCGGAAACCCCGCTCGGAACTGAAAATTCTGAACAAAAATATCCCGGTTTTTTCGATCTGGCTCTCACCCGAAAGTAAAAACAGCTAACTATTTGATTTAAAACAAAATCCACTAAAAAGAACCCAGGGTTCCTGTTTCATCTCAACCGGAACATACAGTTCCGGAATAAACGGATTATTTTGGCAGAACAGCTCGAAGAGTGAAACCCACACGAAAACACAAAGGGTTAGCTCCTAGCCATTAGCGGTTAGCTAATTGCAGATTTTAGATGTCAATATTCCGAAGGCATTTCCTTCAGTTGAGCCAAAGGGAACACAGGGCCATCCTTACAAACATACTGGTCCCCGATATTGCAACGTCCACAGATACCAATGCCGCACTTCATGCGCATCTCAAGGGAAAGAATGATCCTCTCCGGAGGGAATCCCAGCTTTTCCAGGACGGGCTGTGTGAATTTTATCATGATTGGCGGCCCGCAAACGATAGCAATGGCGTTTTGGGCACTTGTGATTTTCTGTTCCGTTATGGTAGGAACAAAACCTACGTTGTATTTCCAGTCGGGATCATCGGTTCCATCCACGGTAATGTGCATATGGATATCATCCCGCTGTTCCCATTCCGCCAGTTCATTCTTGTAGAGCAGCATCCCTGGCGCCCTGGCCCCATACACCACGGTAATGTCCTGAAACTTAGGTCTGTTTTCAGGTTGCAGCATATAAATGATACTGGACCGCAACGTGGTGAAAGCAAATCCTCCGCCGATGATCACCACATTTTTCCCTTCCATCTCATTCCAGGGATACCAGTTACCCAGAGGACCACGGATACCCATGATATCCCCTTCTTTCATGTTGTGCAAATGCTTGGTAACCAATCCGGTCTTGTTCACCGTAAATGCGACAAACCCTTTTTCCGTCGGCGAGGAGGCAATGCCGATAGGAATCTCCCCTTTTCCAGCAATAGACAGCTCTGCAAACTGTCCTGGAGTATAAGCGAATCTGCTCTCATCTGCCGGATCAAGAAAAACGAACCGGAAGGTTTTTAGATTTCTGTCCTCTGTTTCCGTGGTGATTTTGTCTATTCTTACGGGATAGGGTAAATACGGATTTTCCAATGGAACACCCCCTCTTTTTTACGCAAAGCGCATGGCGCCAGGCGCAAAGCTTGCAGTTTCAAGTATCTGTGCCAGACCTCATCCGCCCGGCGTTGAATAATTTCTTATTATTTACGCTATGCGCCATGCTCCCTGCGCTATGCAAAATCATTCATAACCTTGCAGACGCCCCGTATATCAATATTGACCGGGCAATACCGTACGCAGCGCCCACACCCGGAACATTGAATCCCCTTGTCATACTTGTCCACATAATATTTCAACTTGTGCATAAAGCGCTGTCTTACGCGCTGAAGTTTGTTGTCTCTGGGATTGTGCCCGGAACCGTGCAGGGTAAAAAGGGGGAACATGCAGGAATCCCAGTTTCTCATCCTGTCCCCGGCTTTCCCCTGAATTTCATCCTGAATGTCGAAACACCAGCAGGTTGGACAAAGGTATGTGCATGTACCGCAATTCAGGCAGGCAAAGGCGGTATCTTCCCAGAAGGGGGCATCAAAAAGCTCGTTGATGACCTTGCCCCTCAGCTTGTCTGTGGGAACTTTGGCCTTGATCTTTCCAGGAGCTGCTGAAGCAAGCTCTTCGGCCGATTTTATAGCAGCATCGTCCGCTGGTATTCCTCCACCGATTTCTCCCAGGAAAACCTCCCCTTTGTCGGTCAGGGTTCGAATCAGAAATTGATCCCCCAGGTCAACCAAGAGCGCATCAAGCCCGCTTTCATGAAATGGCCCTCCTCCCACTTCCGTGCAAAAACATGTGGCACAGGGCTCATTGCAGCCAAGACCTATCAGAGTAGTGGACTCAAAGTGCTGCACCCACCAGGGATCCTTAAATTCAGGGTTGTCGAAATTGCGCTTTACAATCTGAAAAGCCTGCGCATCGCAGGGCCTTATCCCAACAACTGCCTGAGCGGTGTAGTCCTTAGGAGATTCTTTCAATATGTTCACATCAGGGTCCGCCTCATCCAGACTGTATTCAAACATCCTTTCCGATTGGGGATAAATGACGGATTTGGGAGACTTTCTGGTATTTTGATAATCAAAATCAGGCTTTTTTCCATCCTCCAGGGAGAAAAAATTATGGAAATCGCCATCCTTTGCCGGGACAAACACCCTGTACTTGCTTTTCAATAATTCAAGGGCCTTCACCCACTCTTCCCTGGTGAATATCTTGTCTGTCATGGTATGAACCTCTTTCGCCTTATTTTATGAAGTCGTTATAGTCATCCGGTCTGTAAACATCCAATGGGGGCCTTTTCTCCAATGTAAGTCCCGCCTCCCATGAAAAAAGTTCCTGGGCGTCTTTATTGAGTTTCTTTGTAAATTGTCTCATGGAAATTCCCATGGGACAGACCCTTTCACAGGCCCCACAGTCCGTGCATCGGCCGGCACAGTGATACGCCCTGAGGAAATGGAAGGTCATGGTATCTGTCGGATCAGTGCTCTTTCCAACCCATTGCGGCGCGGATTCATCCACAAAACAGGTGGGGCAGTAACATAAAGGGCAGGCATTACGGCAGGCATAGCAACGTATACATCGCGCTATGAGATTGGTAAAAAAACCCTGCTTCTGTTCAGAACCCATCTGCTCTATCTTTTTCACATCCTCATAGGGGTCTATACCGGACGGTTCTTCCACCTCCACCCCTAACATCTCGTCATAGATGACCGGGTTATGATGGGTGCAGGTAGAGCAGTTCCTTTGCAGATACTTCCTTTTTTCCAAGGTTTCCTCAAAGGTTGCCCCTTTTACGGTGAATGTCAAACCATCCTGCTCTATCTCCAGAATTTCCTCCTGTTTTACCACCCGCGAAACCGCCCTGTGATCGATCATCCCCTCACAGGGTATGCCCACGATATAGAGCTGTTCTCTCTTGATCTGGTTTTCAATGATGTGGGTAACGATGTTGCGCGAATTACAACCATTTGCCACAATACCGATTTTCCCGGTCCGTTTCGTGAGGTAGTTGCATAGGTTCAGGCCGCAGAAATTATCCCAGTAAAGCTGGTCGACTTTTTCCGGATCATTGACCAGAACCGGCTCATTCATCATGGGAACGGTACCCTTTCTGTATCCGATAAAGACGTCAACCGTTTTGTCTTTCAGCAATTTTGAAGCGGTTTCCCTTATTTTTTCAGTATATTTGAGCATTATGCCACCTCAGCTCTTTTCTTGATGAAATATCCGGCAGGACCCAGTCCTTTTACCTCTTTCGCCACATTTCTCGCCACTTCAACAAATTTGGTGGCTTCCGCCGAGGAAATCCATGAAAAATTGAGCCTCCCCTGTTCAATACCTATATGTTCCAGCAGGCCCTTCAACATAGCGAATTTTCGTCTTGCGTAGTAATTACCCTCCAGGTAATGGCAGTCGCCGGGATGTCAGCCGGAAACCCATACGCCATCAGATCCATGGCGAAAGGCAGCCAGTACAAATTTAGGGCTCACCCTGGCTGAACACGGAACTCGGATAATCCTGAAATTAGGCGGATACTGAAAACGGCTGACTCCAGCCAGATCAGCGGCGCCGTAACTACACCAGTTACAGAGAAACGTCGTAATTTTAGGTTCCCAGTCACTCATTCCTTCATCTCCTATGCGTTTGATCCTTTTCAGAACCGTAATCGTGCACCTATATTTCGTTTATCATGGCAAGAATCTGGTCTTCTCCAAATCCTTTCAGATTCAAAGCGCCGGATCTGCAGGAGGCCACACACAGTCCACAACCCTTGCAAAGGACCGGATTGATCTCTGCCTTGCCCTTGAAACGTCCTTCCTTTACAAAAGACGGGGCCGAATAGGGACACACATCGATGCAGACACCACAACTGCTACATGACCCGAAATTCACCTGTGCAATGGCGCCGCTCACCCGAATTTTTTTCCTGGCAAGCAGGGTAATCGCCCGGGAGGCGGCGGCCTGCGCCTGAGCCACCGACTCATCAATGGGTTTAGGATAATGGGCCATCCCACAGAGGAAAACACCATCCGTCGCAAACTGCGAGGGCCCTAACTTGGCATGGGCCTCTACAAAAAAGCCGTTTTCATTCATGGGAATCTTAAAAAACTGGGCAAGTTTTTCGTCCTTGTACGGGACAATGGCCGTAGCAAGGGAAACCAGATCCGCCTTAAGGAGTACCGGTTTTTCAAGAATGTGATCGATCACTTCAATTTCAAGGCAATCCTGACCGACAGTGACGCGGGGCTTTTGGTCCGTCGAGAATCTGAAAAAAAGGACACCGGCAGCCCGTGCCTTTCTGTAGAGGGTTTCCCTCTCCCCGTAGGTCCGAATATCCCTGTACAGAATATACACATCCATTTCCGGGTTGATCTCTTTCAGGTGAAGTGCGCTCTCCATGGAATGGGTGCAACATACTCTCGAACAATAGGGCCTTTCCGCCTCCCTGGAACCCACGCATTGGATGAATACGGCAGACTTCATCTCCTTTAGAGAAGGATCATTTTCTATAAATTTCTTATCCAGTTCCTGATGGGAAATGACGCGCGGATCTTCCCCGTAAAGATATTCGCGGGGCTTGAACTCGCTCGCCCCCGTGGCAATAAACGCCACGCCATGTTCTATGACCTCTTCTTTTCCCTCGAAAGCAAGGGTCGTCTTGAAATTTCCGACAAATCCTTCCACGTTACTCAGCTCGGTCCCTAAACGAAGATCGATGTTGCCGTCTGTCTCCACCGAACCAATCAAAACCGCCAGTTTTTCCTGAACATCTTCTCCCTTCCAGGTCTTATGGAGTGAAAGGGCCTGTCCTCCAAGGGAGGTAGCCCTTTCCACAAGGCACACTTCATAGCCTTGCGCTGACAGGCTCTTTGCCGCAGCCATGCCGGAAATGCCACCGCCGATCACGAGTGCCCTTTGGTCGACAGCCGCTTCCGCTTCCTCCAAAGGTTCCACCAGGGCCGCCTTGGTCACCGCCATGCGAACCAGATCCTTTGCTTTTTCAGTAGCTTTTTCCGGATCATCTTTATGAACCCAGGAGTCATGGTTTCGGATATTGGTCATCTCGAAGAGATATTTATTTAACCCCGAGCTGGTCAGGGTTTCCTGAAAAAGTGGCTCATGGGTCTTGGGCGTACATGCCGCCACTACAATACGGTTCAGGTTGTTCGTCTCGATCACCTGAGAAATGGCTTCCTGGGAATCCTGCGAGCAGGAATAGAGATTGTCCGACACATATTCCACATAAGGCAGGGAAGAGGCATAATCGCGCACAGCGGGTACGTCCACTACCCCCCCGATATTGATTCCGCAATGGCATACGAACACCCCGATCCGCGGCCGTTCCCCTGTAACGTTTCGCTCTTCGGGAACCTCGCTGGTTTTGGTGAGCGTGTTTCTTACCCCGCTCAAGAGAGCCCCCGCCTCTGCCGCAGCAGAACTGGCTTCTATCACCGACTGGGGAATGTCCTTTGGTCCCGCAAGAGCGCCACACACGTAGATACCCTCCCGGGAAGTAGCCACGGGATGAAAAGAATCGGTCTGACAAAAATCCCCCTCGGTAAGTTCTATACCGAGCTTGGAGACAAGCTTCAAGAGTTCGGGAGGCGTTTCCATCCCCACCGAGAGTACCACCAAGTCAAAAAGTTCCTCTACGAATTCTCCCGATTCGGTGGCATACTTCATGATTAATTCATCGCCCTCTTCAACAGGATCGATGGTATGAACTCTCGAACGGATAAACCGCACGCCGTGTTTTTCTCGGGCATCATCGTAGTATCTTTCGAAATCCTTGCCATGGGTCCGCATATCCATATAGAAGATGGAACAGTCCAGGTCACTCCCCGAATGTTCCTTTGCAATAACCGCCTCCTTGATGGCGTACATGCAACACACCGATGAGCAGAACCCATGATCGCAACGGTTGATATCCCTTGAACCCACACACTGGAGCCACGCGATTTTCTTGGGTTCCTTGTGATCCGACGGACGCACCAAATGTCCCAGAGTCGGGCCGGAGGCTGACAGGATTCTCTCAAACTCCATGGACGTGATCACATTCGGGTGTTTGGCGTAACTGTAGGTATCAAACTTGGAAGGATCAAAAGGCTGGAAACCCGGGGCAAGAATAATAGACCCGACATTCAATTCGACGATTTCATCTTCCTGCGAATGATCAATTGCGTTCACGCCGCAAAACTCCGTGCATATCTTGCACTCTCCTGTTTTGAAATGAATGCACGTGTCGCGGTCAATGGCGGGAATGTTCGGTATGGCCTGAGCATAGGGAACATAGATCGGTTTCCTTCCCTTCAGGCCCATATCATATTCTGATGGAATCGGTTTTACATCTTTTTTGGTGATATCTTCAAGCTTGATGTGCCCGGTAGGGCAGATATAGGCGCAGGCGCCGCATCCCATACAGAAATCCGTCTGCTCGTGAAAAGGGGTATCCACTTTCATGTCCGCACCCCTTCCGGTAAGGGATATAGCGCTGTTTCCCATCCTCTCACAAATGCGCACACAGAGACCGCAAAGAATACAGTCATCGTCCTTTTTCTTAAAACGCGATTCCTGGATACCGTATTTCGCTGCAATATTTTTCACATAGGGGACCTCAGGGCACCGCGCAAGAAGCAACTCCATCAGCAGTTTCCGAACCTGATGGACATCCTCTGTGTCGGTCTTCACTTCCATGCCTTCCCACACAGGATAATTGCACGCCGTGACAAAGCGCGTCCTCCGACCGTCAAAAACTTCCACCGTGCACAACCGACACATACCGGCAGGTTCACTGGCTTTGTGAAGACACAGAGATGGTATGTTCACCCCGTTTCTTCCGGCAACCTGCAGGATATATTCTCCTTCTTCCGCCTTAATTGTTTTCCCGTTAAGCTTTAAAGTAATCATAGATGTCACCCTTCTTCTGATCCCTGCTATTGAATGGCAATGGCATTGAACTTACAAACATCGTAACAGATGCCACACTTGATACACTTGCTCTGGTCCAGAAAGTGCGGCTTTTTCTTCTCTCCGGTTATGGCCTCCTGAGGGCATTTGCGGCCGCAAACCCCGCATCCGTTACAGGACTCCTGGTCGATTTCATAATGAAAAAGGTTCTTGCAAACCCCTGCCGGACATTTCTTTTCCCGAATGTGTGCTTCATATTCGTCACGGAAGTAAAGGATGGTTGTGAGTACCGGGTTTGGCGCGGAAGTTCCCAACCCGCAGAGAGACGCCTTTTGAACCATGGACCCCAGTTCTTCAAGGAGTTCGATGTCGCCCTCTTTCCCTTCCCCCGCACAGATGTCTTTCAATATCTCCAGCATCTGTGTAACACCTTCCCTGCAGGGGGTACACTGGCCACACGATTCTTCCTTGAGAAAATCGAGGAAATATCGGGCAACATCCACCATACAGGTATCCTGGTCCATGACGATCATGCCGCCCGAACCCATAATGGAACCCACTTCGGCCAGCCTCTGAAAATCGACCGGCAGGTCAAGGTATCTTTCAGGAATACATCCTCCGGATGGCCCCCCTGTCTGCACTGCTTTGAATTCTTTCTTCTTTGGAACGCCTCCTCCGATATCGAAAACAATCTCTCTCAGAGAGATCCCCATGGGGACTTCCACCAGACCGGTATTTTTCACCTTTCCCACCAGGCTGAATACCTTCGTTCCTTTGCTGTGTTTCGTACCCATGGAGGCAAACCACTCGGAGCCTTTCTGCAGGATAACCGGAACATTGGCATAGGTTTCCACATTGTTCAGATTTGAAGGACCTCCACGAAACCCCTTTTCCACCGTATGGACGTACTTTGCCCTTGGTCTCCCCACAGTACCTTCCAGAGAGGCCATCAATGCCGTTGATTCACCGCAGACAAAGGCCCCTGCGCCCGTAGAGATATGGATATCGAAGTGGTAGTCGGAACCGCCTATGTTGTTTCCAACCAGGCCGTATTCCCGGGCCTGCCTGATAGCGGTCACAAGGCGCTTGACAGCCAGGGGGTACTCGTTCCTCACATACATGAACCCCTGGCTGGAACCGATAGCCAGACCCGCAATAAGCATCCCCTCAATAATGCTGTGTGGGTCCCCTTCCAGTACGCTTCTGTCCATATAGGCGCCGGGGTCCCCCTCATCTGCATTACAGATGATGAATCTCTCTCCTTCGTGCTTCGCGCATGTCTCCCATTTGATTCCGGTGGGAAATCCGCCGCCGCCTCGACCCCTCAGCCCGGATTCCTTTACGATCTTGATAATTTCCGCAGGTTTTAATTCCTGGAGGCCCTTGAAAAATGCAAGATAGCCACCCCGAACCATATACTCCTCTATGCGATCCGGATCCACATACCCGCAGTTTCGCAGCGCAATCTTGACCTGGGGACTGTAAAAGGGGATATCCTCCAGAAAAGGTACACCCTCCAGCCCGGTAACCCGGGACTGAGGATTTTCGCTTTGTTCTTCCATAATGGACAGAGGATTTCTCACCTGCCCCAGTATCCATTCTTTTTTGAAATTTTTTTCTAAATGTCCCTGAATAACCTCTTCAATCCTGTCTTCCGTGACCTGCCTGTAAACAATTCTGGGGCCTCCCTTTCCAAATATTTCCACGAGCGGCTCTTCTTCACAGAAACCGATGCACCCCGTCCGGCATATCTTCACATTTTCCGAGCCCTTAAAAACTTGCATTCCCTTATCGTAGGATGCCTTGGCGCCAGCCGCAATGCCACATGAAGCCATGCCGATATTCACCTTGACGTACTCCGGATAATAGAATTCGTTGATATATTCCCGGCTGATTTTTTCTATGTCTGCTCTCGACTGGATTTTCATGATTGCTGCCTCATTTCTATATTATTCATACCCTTCCAGGGTCTTTGCAACGGCATCAGCGGTAATTCGGCCGTGAATGTCTTCATTGATCTTTACCACCGGCCCAAGGCTGCAGCAACCGATGCAACGAACAGACTCAAGGGTAAACCGCATATCTTCCGTGGTTCCTCCACCGTGGAGATCAAGGGCATCTTCAATTCTCTCCCGCACCCTCTCGCCTCCTCGCACATGGCAGGCGGTTCCCAGACAGATGGAAATAATATTCCTGCCTCTTGGCTCAAGGCTGAACGTACTGTAAAAGGTTCCGACCCCGTAAATCTTGCTGTACGGAACATGGATCTTCTCAGAAAGATATTTCATGGCTCCTTTGGGGACGTAGTTGTAACGCCGCTGAATCGCCTGGAGTATCATGATCAGGTTTTCTTTGTCACAATGGTACTCATCATCAATGATCCTGTCGAGTTCCATATAGTCTATCTCAATCTCTGCCGGCACAGCATCCTTATCAGGTTTTGCCACATCCATCACTAAAAACCCCCTAAGTTTCTTTCGGTTAATCAAGAAAAAAAGCGAATATGAAACGCCTATGCCTGTGCGCCGGCGCCCGTCTGATTTGTTACAGGACAGTTCTCAACACACAAACCGCACCCCGTACACAGGTCCATATTGACACTGCGCGCCCGTTTCTTGATCTTTACTTTAAAGTTCCCCGGAGAACCCTCTACGGATTCCAGATCGGAATAGGTAATAAGCTCGATGTTCAGGTGCCGGCCGACCTCGACCAGTTTAGGTGAGATAATTCACATGGCACAGTCGTTGGTCGGAAAAGTTTTGTCCAGTTGGGACATAACCCCGCCTATGGAAGGGCTCTTCTCCAGCAGATAAACATAGAATCCGGAATCGGCCAGATCCAGGGCAGATTGCATCCCTGCAATCCCACCGCCTACAACCAGTACGGATCCCCTCATATCATCAGACATAGAATGGACTCCTCAAATAAGCATGAATTAGAGTTAGGCATAAGAATGCTGGATTCTTATCTGAATAAGTCACACATTGTCAACAGTTTTTTCCAAAAAGGACCACAGGTTCTTGAAAGATTGAAGGAGGGAAAAGAATAAGGGCGATGGGAAACTTTCCGAGAAAAGAAAAAACCCCTCCCCGCCGTTCTTTCGGGCCGGAAGGGGTGAAGGGGTTTGTTAGGCCGCCAAGAGGAAAGCTTTTTCCGTGACGTCGCGAATCTCAGCAGGGGTGAAGGGCTTTGCCAGGTAATCCACGGCCCCGATTCTTGCGGTTTCCACGGCCGTTTCTATACTGGCATACCCTGTAATAATAATTACCATGGTTTCCGGCCTTTTCTCTCGAATGGCTTGCAGCAGTTCGAGGCCTGTAACACCGGGCATTTTCAGGTCCAGAAGAGCAAGTTTGTAGGATTGCTTATGGATCCTTTCCAGGGCCTCGGCCTTGGAGACCGCCTGATCCACATGGTATCCTTTCTTGTTGAGGATTTTCCTGATGTTGTTGTTTACAGCCACTTCGTCGTCTATGACCAGAATGTTCTTGTGGGCCGGTTCCTCCATGAGCGTCATGAAAACGGCTTGACTTTCGGCCTTTTCCTCTTCCATCACAGCCGCAAAGTTTTTCTTCAGCTGCTCGTAGGGCATGAAGATGATCCCGTCCTGGTGCAGATTTGTCACATATTCAGGCCCGGTAACAGCAACCACCGACTCATAATCAAAAGGTTGATCAATTCCGATCAGTTTTTTTGCATCAAATCCTTTCCCTTTTCCGGCTGCCTTTTTCCTTGCCTTTTTTTGCGGACATTCGGCAGTCTTGAGTCCGGGTTTGCAGGTCTTTCCCAGTTTTCCAAAGATATCACAGGCCATTTCTCCAACAAGGCAGTAATTGGGGAGGGTCGCCTCTGAACGTACCTCCACAACAGGAATGTCCGATGGCCCCAGCGAGTCCACATAGGCCTCCCCCGTATACTTGGCCACTTCTTCCTGGTCAAAGGGGATGTCTCTGTCAATGATGCGGCCGCCCTTTTTTTCTTTACCCATTACAGGCGCTTCAACCAATTCGCCCGAAAGTGCTTTTTCAACGGTCGTTCGCAGTTCATCCGGAGTAAAAGGCTTCGGAACATAATCCAACGCTCCCATCCGGATGGCCTTCATGGCGGTATCCGTTGACGCGTAAGCAGTCATCATGATCACTTTGGTTAACGGCCACTGCTCCTTGACCATCTTAAGCAGTTCCAACCCGTCGGTTTCAGGCATGACGATATCCGATATGAGAAGGGAAAAGGCCTCCTTGGCCATTTTTTCCAGTGCCTGCTTTGCGCTTACGGCTTTGGATACTTGAAAATTGCTTTTTATCAGAATCTTCTCCACATTGTCGCATATTCTGCTTTCATCATCGATTACCAGTATCTTGGTAGGTTGTTCCATTTCTTCCCTCCTGCATTTTGGCTTAGTGAGTCTTCAACTTTTTTCTATTAAACAAAGCAGGATCTGTGCCAGAAATAATAACCATGTATAACGCAATGAATTCATTGCAGCTTTCATGTTGAACGCGGTATAGAACCCCAAACTGTATAAAAAATAAATACATATTTCCGCGTGCCAAACGGTTGCTCAAACAGAGAAAAACACCCATCAATAAGTCCCCAAAAATAATGCAACCGTTTGATTAGACTAACAAACAAACCTTATTTCCGCATTTTTGCGGAAAATGGCAATAACGAGCGCTCCGTTCATCAGGCATATCCCTGCAGTGTATTCAGATATTATACAGCGTATGAAACTTGGAAGAAGGATTTCCCTTCAGGGTTTAATCTGGCGTGGCCTTGTGATGGCGTGCTTTTTTAAGAGATTTTGAAAGTTGGTCCGTTGGATTCCAACATTTTTTGCAGCCCGGGTGACATTCCAGTCGTTTTGTGCAAGTGCATGAAGCAAAAAATTTTTCTCCACCCGATCCCCGGCCCTTTGCTTGACTTCCTTTTTGAGTTTTTTCAATCCCTCATTTGTGGAAGGAACCATCTCCGTGAGGTTATCCACCTTGCCTGTAAGGGACAATTCACCGGTACTGATCAATTCCGCATCGCACAGGATGACAGCTCTCTCAATAATGTTTCTCAATTGCCGCACATTCCCGGGCCAGTCATAATCGGACAACTGTCTTGCGGCCTCCTGGTCAAATCCCTTCACTTGTTTCCCCATGGCCCTGTTGAACTGTTCAAGAAAATGATAGGCGATGGGAAGGATGTCGGATTTTCTCTCTCTCAGGGGAGGAAGGCTGATGGGATACACATAAATCCGATAATAAAAATCTTCTCGAAACGCTCCTTCTTCCACCATTTCCTTAAGATCCCGATTGGTCGCCAGGATGATGCGAATGTCCACTTTCTGGACGCTGGCAGCGCCGAGGGGAAGAAATTCGCGGGTTTCCAGAAAACGAAGAAGCTTCCCTTGAATTTCCAGACTCACGTTGCTTATCTCATCAAGAAAAACGGTGCCGCGATGGGCCAGTTTAAAGATACCATCCTTGTTTTTGTGGGCCCCGGTGAAAGCCCCTTTTTCGTAGCCGAACAGTTCGCTTTCAATAAGGTTGGCCGAAAGAGCCCCGCAGTCGACGGCAAAAAAGACCTCCTCTTTCCGGCGGCTGTTGGCATGAAGCGCCCTGGCAATGAGTTCCTTTCCCGTTCCACTTTCTCCATAAATAAGCACTGTGGAATCTGTGGGCGCCACCTTCTGAACCATATTGATAACCGTTTTTATTTTGGGGCTGGAACCGACCAGTTGATGGGTTACTGGTTTAGAGGGCCCCTTTCTTTCCTTCAAAATTCGATTCTGGATTTCCGCTTCCCGCGCATCCAACGCGTTCCGCACCACGGCTCGCAGTTCATCGGGAGTAAACGGTTTTGGCAGGTAATCGAAGGCGCCCATCTTCATGACTTCCACCGCGGAAGAAACGGTAGCATAGCCGGTAATCACAATAACCATGGTGTCCGGATGAACGTCTTTGACCCGGCGAAGAACTTCCATGCCACCCATGCTGCTCATTTTCAAGTCCGTAATGATCAGATCAAAAGGTCTTTCTTCAACCATTTTAAGGGCTTCATACCCATCGAGGGCATATTGGGCCGCGTATCCTGTTTTGAGCAGAATTTTGACGCAACGGGTGCAGATATTCAACTCGTCGTCGATAATCAGTATCCGGTGACCCTCAATTGGCATGCATCCCCTTTCCGTCTCCATTCACCGGCAACGTGATGGTAAAAGTAGTTCCCCTGCCAATTTCACTCTCCACGCTGATAAGTCCCCCGTGTTGCTGGATCAGACCGTAGGTGACGGACATTCCCAGGCCGGTACCTGTTTCCTTGGTGGTAAAAAACGGCTCAAACACTCTTGGCATATTCTCCTTGGAAATCCCTTTTCCGTTGTCACTCACCAGAATATCCACAGCGTTTTTTCCGGAGGAAGGCCTGGTCGTAAAGGTGATCTCGCCCCCCCCTTCTATGGCTTCTATGGCGTTCAATGCCAGATTGATAAGCGCCTGCTGAATCTGGTCTCTATCCACATTAATCAGCGACAGCTCCGTTGAAAGATTGTTTTTGATCTGTACGTCCTGGAAAGCCGCCTGCTTCCGAGTCAAGGTAATGCTCTCCAGAATAATGTCATTGATATCCTGAAATTTCTTTACGGGGTTGCTCTGCCTGGCAAAATCGAGAAGACTGCTCACGATCTTTCTACACCGAAGAGTTTCATCTGAAATCGTCTGCAATTCAATGTACATAGGGTCTTCCGTTACCATCTCCTCCTGCATCAACATGGCTGTCGTCAGAATGGTCGTCATGGGATTGTTAATCTCGTGGGCGACTCCCGCCGCAAGCCGCCCGATGGATGCAAGTTTCTCCTGCTGCATCATGGTCTTCTGGATCGTAATATCTTTTGTAATATCTTTGGATAACTCCACCACGGCAACCACTTTTCCATTTTCATAAATAGGATAGCAGGAAATGGAATGGAAACTCTCCTTCCCGTCCCTGTCCAGGTGCATATGGGTAGCAAGAGAAGGTTTTCCCGTCTTAAGGGCATCCCGAAGCGGGCACGGATGGTGTTCCCCTTCGCAAGGGGCGGCCTGGTGGTGGGAGATTTCATAACAATGCCTGCCGATGATTGCATCCCTGCTCAGCCCGGCCTTTTTCAGCAGTGTCACGTTGGCGTCTATAATTTTGTAGTCAGCCCCTATAATCATGACATCTTCCTGGATCAGTTCGTTCATGATTACGCCGAAAGCGGTTTTTGCTTTATCCAGTTCTCTTGCTGTTTCCTCCTGCATCTCTGAAACGTGACTCACCTCCCAGAAAAGCTGTGCGGTGCGATGGTCAAAGGCCCGAACTTCCCTTTTCTTTTTGCGCAGGATATCATAGAAAACCTCTTCGTTTCCCGTCATTTCGATGATGAGATCTATGTCATCGCGATCAAACAAGTCATTGTAGTCATCGGAGACAAACACCCCATTTGCCTTCGCCTTTGGTATGCACGGGGCATCTTCTCGTTCGTCCACAATAGCCACAATCTTTGGGTGAAGTTTCTCAAAGGAATACTTATTAAAAAAATCCAACAGCCGACTACAGCGGGTTCCTCCACCCACAATGGCGATATTCATAATTGTCCTCCCTCGTTCAGAAAAACACCGG
>ERZ889078.1152-NODE-1152-length-21695-cov-14.137477_pt1 | contig 21695 bp, 14 predicted proteins | sample MGYA00521266_ERZ889078 | MGnify/ENA primary metagenome ERZ889078 (study PRJEB32303, sample SAMEA104408618) | aquatic metagenome | biome: Brackish water; feature: Pelagic; material: water | place: Baltic Sea | collected 2014-06-16T06:34:00 | depth 76,534 m ...
ACCATATGTTGTGGTTCCCATATTTTTGGAAAAACTTGGAATACCTCCAACGTACATGGACCTTGGCGAATCTGATATAACTGCTATCTATTGCAGCCCACTAAACCACATAAACCGTCGTAATATCGAATATATATCTCAGCCTTACAAATTTCTCAGACTTGAATATATTACACGTTTTTTGACCTGCCAATATACTGGACCTTTGTCAAGATAGTCCCAGTTTCCATTCATTCGTTTTGTCGGCAAAATCCATCGTGAAGCCTCAGCCTGGAAATGAGCGTTTTGGACCAACCCAGTAAGATATCCGCAGCCGAAACTCGGTTTGCCCGGGTGATGACCAATCCTATCTTAAGAGAAATCCTCGATTCTCATTCTTGACAAAATAATTTGCTTATTCGCAAGGAATTTTGTACTTTCTCAGATTATGGAGAGAAAAATACTGTTATGTTGGTTAGGAATGACGGATCTTAAAGCGGCTTCAGGAACGGGAGATGTCGGTTTAGGTCCGGTAGCTCAGGCCGTTGATCCACAGGTTTACTGGGAAATAGTGCTTCTCAGCAACTGGGAAAAGACCATTTCAGAAAACTATGTCGCCTGGCTCCAGAAAAGAACCTCTTCACAGATAGCCCTCCAGCATATTTCACTTTCCGGTCCTACCAACTTCGGTGAAATCTATCATGCTGCATCAAAGAATATTTTCGAAAAGATCAAAGAGCATGGCTCTGAGGTCAAACTTGTTTTTCATCTCAGTCCAGGCACTCCGGCTATGGCAGCGGTTTGGATTCTCCTAGCTAAGACCCGCTTTCCCGCCGAGTTGATTGAATCATCCAAAGAGCATGGTGTTCGAACGGCCTCTGTGCCCTTTGATATTTCAGCGGACTTTATACCTGACCTGTTACATAAATCAGATAAAACTCTTGAACGCCTTGCGGCCGGATTGCCAGTGGCGGCCCCGGAGTTTGATGATATTATCCACCGAAGCGAGGTCATGCAGCGGGTGGTGCTTAAAGCCCGTCGTATTGCTCCCCGTTCTATCCCTGTGCTTATCGAGGGTGAATCTGGCACTGGCAAAGAGCTGTTTGCGCGCGCAATTCATGATACCTGCCCCCGCAAGGAGAAGCCTTTTGTAGCCATCAACTGCGGGGCCATACCGTCTGAACTGGTCGAATCAGAATTGTTCGGCCATGAGAAAGGGGCCTTCACCGGGGCCGTGGCTGCAAGACTCGGCCATTTTGAGGTAGCGCACACCGGCACCATATTTCTCGATGAGATCGGGGAACTACCCAAGGAAATGCAGGTGAAACTGTTGCGTACAGTGCAGGAAGGGGAAGTCAATCGGATCGGCGCAACAAAAGCCCGAAAGATTGACATAAGAATCATTGCGGCCACCAATAGAAATCTTGTTGATGAGGTGGCCGCAGGATCTTTTCGCGAGGATCTCTTTTACCGACTGGCTGTGGCGGTGATCAAGCTGCCGCCTTTGAGGGAAAGGGAGGGAGATGTCAGTCTGCTCATTGACCGGCTTCTGGACAGAATCAACCGGGAGAACCACAATGAACCGGGTTATATGCAAAAGAAAATTTCCGCATCCGCAAGAAACCTTCTTCTTTTGCACTCCTGGCCTGGCAATGTTCGGGAATTGCAGAACACTTTGACCAGGGCGGCGGCCTGGTCCCTGGATGAAGAACTTGGCGAGCAGGACATCCGGGAGGCGTTGCTTCCTGTTCCCGCTTTTGGCAGGGCAAAGCATGGCATTCTAAACCAGCATCTGGGGCAGGGAATCGACTTGCCGGAAATCATGAAGACTGTGGCGGTCCACTATCTTGAGAGAGGACTTGAAAAAAATAATGGCAACAAGACAAAAACCGCGCAAACCCTGGGACTGCCGAGCTATCAGACTCTGACCAACTGGTTAAAAAAATACGGCCTTGAATAAGTTTGGCACGGCTGTTGCTGTAGTTAAGGAGGCATGAAGATCATGAACTCTATAAAATTTGAAATGCTGCTCGATCGCTGGCCGGAGTTGGCAACCCTGGGCGGCTTTGCCGAACAGTATGCTCGTACCGATCCCTCCATCGCTCTCATCAAACTCCGCACTTTTCCCGAGCACTTTGTGGAAGGCATCACCGGACCCATAACCTCCCCTTGCCGTATCAACGAAACCTTTTTGATTTGTTGGCAGAAGAAACCTTAAAAGCTACTGTTCCAAAGGTTGTGTTGGACAAGCTGGACCTGATCCGGATTAACGGCAACAAGGCAGCCCATGGCCATCAAACATTTGCTAATTGGGGAAATAAATATGGAGTGGAGCAATGTTGGCACGGGTGTTGCTGGATGTAGAGATATATTGCTTTTTTGCACTAAAGGATTGAGAAATGACCACACCTAAGAAAAATGAAATGCCCGACTCGCTTGAATTTATGAAAGAGTTCAGGAATCAGACCTGGGAAGTGTTCCCGAAATCAGTGTACGAAAGTCTCGTTGTACCCCTTGCAGGACTCCTTTTTCTCCGTTGGGCGGATGACTTTGAAACGTTGCGGGAGGCAGAGGCAGTGTCTGAGAAAATCGTTTATAAATCTACCATTCCCTCAGATCTGAGGTGGCGTTCATGGCGCACCTTACGTGGGGCTCGCCTCATCAATTTCGTAGAAAATGACCTTGTGCCCGTACTGAAAAACGCCTGCGAAGGACCGATCTCGGCCTTTGTCAGGAGGGTGTCTTTAGGTTTCGAATTGCTGGCTGCCCAACCAAAAGATATTTGCAATTGGCTCATGCAAAAGGCCGACACAGCATCCCAATATGGCGTAATTGAACTTATGCTTGTATTGAGTTATATTGAAGAAAACAGACTCGCAAGAATTGGGAATGTCGAATTCCAAATATCCTCTTTAATCTCAGACTTAGCTGCTCCGAAGAGAGGAGAATTTATTTATTACCCTTGCTTTGGAACAGGCAGTCTTTTTCTTGACCTAGGAGCTGCGATTGAAAAGGACACTGGAAATGCGATTTTTCCCGCTAACACTATCTCTGGGATAGAGATTGATCCTTTGAACCACGTGGTCGCAATCGCCAGGCTTGCGGGTTTCAATTTTCTCGATAGCCCAGAGGCTTTAAATTTGCAATTGGGGGATGCACTCGACGGGACGACTGTCGCGGAAAATGCGCGGAAAACTTTTGACTGCGTTGTTGCAGTGCCTCCTTTTGGCGAAAAGGTAAGCGCGACGGTGCGGAATCGATTCCAGGTGAAATCAACGCATATCGAAAGCCTTTTTCTTCAACACATAATGGACTCTCTGAGTCCGGGGGGACGGGCAGTTGTTGCATTACCAGATGTAGCACTTTCGCGATTTGGTGCCGATAGCAAGATTAGAGAGAGGTTGCTAAGGCAATATCGGGTCGAAGGTGTCATATCTCTAGCGCCCAAAATCATCAATCCTATTACGCATATTAAATCGAGCCTCTTGGTTTTTCGACGTGATAAGCCTTCTACAAGCATACGATTTTATGACTTCAAGGACGAAATTAGTCTGGAGAAGGATGACCCCCGGTCCAGCTCTTATTTGGCGCGTAAATTCCGCGAAGGGAAGCCGTCGGATCATCTCTGGGAAACTTCGATAAAGAAGTTGGAAGGCAGGGCCTGGGAGCTTCTTGCAAAACCTTTCGATGATGAAAAACTGGACCAAGTAATTACGTCCCTTCAAGAGGCGGACAGGGATTTAGCTATAAGAACACTGGGAAATATCAGCAGTATATCTGCCGGACTTTCTTACGCCCAAAACGGCATCTCGACTCAGTCCGAAGATCACATTGAACGTGTGGCCTTGATCACCCCATCAGATATCAGATTCGGAAAAATCATTTCCGCTTCAGCCTTCCTACATGAAAATGCAACGAGGAGGCTTCAAGAAAAGCACTACCTTAAACCTGGAGATATATTGCTTACAACCTCCGGCGAAGTTGGCAAAACAGGTGTGGCGCCCAAAGGCTTAGAAAAGTCAGTTGTCTCAAAGAATATTGCCGTAATACGGCCCTCAAAAAAAGTGTCGTCTGAATATCTTGCCGCTATTTTACAATCAGAGAGCGTTAAAATGTGGCTCAAGGGATATGCTCAGGGAAGCACAATTCGAAGGCTTTCGGTGAAACAATTGGAGAAACTCCAAATACCTGTTCCTTCCCTTTCCAATCAAGCGTCGTTAGCTGTAACCTGGTCTGAACGTAGGGGTGATGCGTTGCTTTTGCTGCTTAATAATTTAACGGGGAAGGATCTCGATCCTTTTGTAGAGTGGCTCAATAGAGCGGATGCCTTCCAAGAACTCCGGATTGAAGATACGAATGCAGAGACTGCTAATCGAATGGTTGTTCTCGACAGGCTGGCCCGCGAAATCGAAGAGTTCGGACTTAAATGGGTGAAAGGTATCGTTTCCTCGCCAAAATCAGAGAAATTATTGGAATGGGTAGCAGATCTGAACCCGACAGCAAGACTACTCCGGGGTATAGCGCAGGTGCCAAGAGGTATGGGAAGGATTGTTCTGTTGGATAGAGTTTACCGAGTCTTTGAGCCCGTTCATTCTGAACTCGAACTAGATGCTTGTGATGATTCTGAGGAAAAGCTTCGCGAGTTGTTTAGGACAATAACACGACCTATTATGAACCTCCTTGACGCTGAAATAGAGGATATCCTCAGTGAGATTTCCCTGAAACCTAAGTTAGAGCCAAGTTGGGTCTTGGTAGGAAAAGAGTGTGAGGCAGTTTTCTCTATCAGAAACGACTCCACTGTTCCATTGCGAAACATCTCAGTTTCAACCGTACCTGGGCTTGGAGGTAGCCAAAAAGACTATCTCTCCGAAAGAGGTCAAATCGATGTGCCACTTAAAATCAGTGCACAAGCGAAACCGGGGTTTTTTCAGTTTAAGGCTCTCTGGCGAGCTGAACGTATTGATGGAGAATCCATCTCGGGTGAAATCCACCTTGCAGTCCAAGTTCGGTCAGGCCTTGAAAGTGAACCGACTCGGGAATTGGGGACCAGTCCTTATATAGTGGGCAGTCCAATTGACCGCAAAGAGATGTTTTTCGGTCGAGACAAAATTATTGACCGGATTAAGCGCCAGCTTTCCCCTGATCACCGTGCTAACGTTATCCTGCTCGAGGGGAATCGCAGGACTGGGAAGACTTCCATCTTAAAGCGTCTCCAATCAAAAGGAGTTCTGCCCGAGTGGGTGGTAGTGGATTGTAGTTTCCAGGGCGCCAAAGGCGATGACAGTAGGGTGGGGCTGCCCACAAAAGAGGTGTTTCGGCTGATGGCAAAGCAGATAGGATATGCCTTGTATGCGGCTGGCATCTCTGCATGGCTTCCTGATCAACCACCACCCGATCCTGGACGACCATTTAAAACGCAACTGGTCAGCGCTCTTTCAAGGGCATTTTCGGGAGAAACAGCATTTGAAACATTTGAGATTTATCTCCAGGAAGTTTTAAATAAGATACGCCCCCGTCGGCTCATGCTGATGCTTGATGAATTTGACAAACTCCAGGAAGGTATTGATTCAGGGATAACCAGCCCCCAGACCCCTGAAAATATTCGTTATTTATTGCATGCCTATAGCGATCTTTCAGCCATCCTGACCGGATCAAGAAGACTTAAGCGGTTGAGGGAGGAGTACTGGTCTGCCCTTTTTGGCTTTGGGTACCGTATAGAGGTCGGGGCTTTGCCATTGAAAGACGCACAAGAATTAGTCACCCAGCCTGTGAAAGATCATCTTGTGTTTGTACCTCAAGCGCGGGATCGCGTGGTTGAACTTTGCGCCTGCCATCCTTTCCTTATTCAATCATTATGTAACCGCATATTCGAATATGCTGTAAGAACAAACGAAAGAACCATCACTCTTAACGCTGTTAAAACGGCCGCAGAAGAGATGGTCCACGATAACGAACATTTTAGGACATTGTGGGGCTACGCAGGGACAGAACGCAGACGTTTAGTACTCGCTCTATTTAGGCGATTCCTGGATCATCCCATTCCAATTACCATAAATTTTCTGGAAACAAAGCTTGAGGAGTTAGGAGTTATCATACCAGCACGTGAGCGGCTTGGTAACGACATTGAGTTTCTCCGTGAATTGGAATTAATTAAAATGGATAAAACCATAAAGGAGTCAGTGTATCAGCTGGCTGTACCGTTGATGGGGGATTGGATTCAAAGGAATATTGACTTTGAATCCTCGAGATTATCAGCGGTCCGTGAAGGACAGGAAAAGGACATATGAAGCCAAATCCATATCAGGTACTGGGCACAAATCGTGTGGTTATGCGTGGCCGGGAACAGATTATTAACAAGCTTTGCCGTCATTTGACCAAGGCCACCCCGGATCACGTTTCAGTTATAGGCCCGAAGTTCATCGGAAAAACAGTGATTCTGGAACATATAGCTGAACGTTTCTCTGATGATAACCCACACTACATAACTACGCTTTGCTGGGATCTTCGTCATTGTACTCCAGAGTCGGATGCAGACTTTAAACGGCGATTCGCAGGAGAGGTAAAGAAAGCGCTTCATTCTGTCCGGCCGGATCTTGCAGCAGAGCTTGATTTAACCAGGGATGATGTCGGCGAAATGCTCGAGGCTGTTTTTTCCATAATTGAGGATGACGGGCAGCGTGTCTTAGCAGTTTTCGATGGTTTTGATCGCGTTTTGGCCGCTGGCGCAATCACAAGAAATCTGTGGGATTATTTGCGGGATCTTGCACACAAAACCAGCTTGAGGTTGGTTATCGGAAGTCAACGTCGCCTGCAAGAGCTCTGCAAAACAGAGGAGTCAAGAACCTCGGATTTCTGGGAAATATTTTACGATTCACCCTTAGAAATTTCCCCTCTGGCAGAAGATGATCTAGATGGGTTTTTGGCACCATTTCTGGACCTGGATATCACATTTGATACAAGCGCGCGAAAAGAGCTAATGAACTGGTCAGGGGGCGTGCCACTGCTCACTGCAGCCGTAATGGCCCGCATTTTTGAACAAGTCAAAAGCGGTTCAACCGTATTGAAACAAGATGTCGACAATATTGCCCAAGAAGTATTGACACAATGCCAGAGCCAGCTTGATGAGCTTTGGTTAGATTGCAACGGCGACATGCACGCGGACCTTGCTACCCTGGCAGAGAGAGATATCCCCGTATCCGAAATTCCAGAGCTACGCTGCACCATGCTCCAAAAGCGCGGGTATGTGAAAGTTTCTCGCAATCGCCTGAAATCATCCTGCCGTATAATGGAGCACTTTGCACGACAGAAAAGCAGCGGAGTAGCAAATCTCCAGAGGCTTTTCGGCAACCGTCAGCGCTTTGATCAGAACATTCGTAGTTTGCTCCAGATGCGGCTCTCCCAAATTCAAAACATTGATCGTGAGCTTCATAAATATGTCGAAAATGCCGTAAGAGACATCTATCCGAGACCCGGTGATTCAACAGTTTGGATGCGTAACATAGCTGATCGAGCGTTTGAAATAGTCTGGAAGGCAGAACTTCCGCCTGACAGGACTTTGCCTCAGACCTGGACAGACGAGTGGAAACACGCAGGCGAAAAATGGGCAGAGGACAGCCAAGGGAGACTTCCACATCGCAAGGGGGCTCAATGCCATATCCTGCGTCTCATGACGGGGACTATGAATGCCAAGCCCGTAGCAAAGCATTTGAAAAAAGCAACTTGCTTGCTTTTAGATCATTTACAGTCAATTGGAAACTTTGGCCAACATAAGGAAGGTGAAGTTGGGCTTTACTTTGCAGTCTCAACCTGCATGGCAGCCATTGCTTTATGTGAAAGCATTGGCGAGGATATGGGTACACAAGTTCGATAGAAGAGTGAAGTGGACCATTCAACAAACGAATGTTAATTAATCTTTCAGGGAGTGGAAGGCACCTGACCCTAAGTGTTTATCTCACCTTGCAACATAACTGCTATCTCTTGCAGCCTCTTGAAGGATATAAACAAATGTCAATACGATATCCTAAAAATATTTCGCTTCAATTGTTTGATCTCTGTCAAGTTATATCAGCAGTCGATTTGGCCCATTTCATCCCCAATAGCAAGCGACTGTTGCACCAGCTGTTTCCCATGATCTGAACCCCCTATTCAGTTAACCTGAAAGGCGATCTGGTAAAATGTGATGCTGCTTGATACTCCTCCGCAATTAATGCTTCGATAGCCTTTCGGAACATGCATGTTTACCTTATGCCCCTCGCACGAGTTCTAACAAGTTTTCTCGCTGTAGCTCTAATAGTATTATGACTTATCTCGCCCTTTTTCTACATTAATTTATCCTTTGGCGAGTGTCTCCAAGCATTATAGGCAGAGAGGGCGTAAAGCGGGTTCCCGACCCTTTTGACATATCAGTGTCTAAGTTGCAAAACTATATCATCCCTTTTGTGGTATCGCATTGAACAGTTGCTTTTTTTTTAAAAGGCCAATTCTTGCATCAAAATTAGGAGTTCTAAGGGAAAGGGCAACATAACCCGATTCAATTTGTATCATCAACAACTTGGCTCTATCCGACGCCGCATCGTTCTATATGGGCTCACATATATTATCTAACATGATAACCGTGAGCAATATCTTGCCAACTTGACACTTTGTGCTTATTTTGGAATTGTTCAATCGCTGAAGATATTGCTTGCTCCTCGGTCATATTTCCTTTGAATGTGTAGATCCCCATGAGTGATTCGTAAGGCTCACCATTTGAGTTTTCAACATTTCTATAGAATGTGATCTCAATACCCATTTTCCACTCCTTTGCTTCAATCTTTACAGAAAAAAGTAGTTCCGTCTTCCCCGCTCCACTTAGAATCATAATTGGCTTGTTAGCATCGATATCTTTTATACATTGGGTTTACGCTTAACCGGCCGAGCGAAGCTGAGACACAGTGCAATCAAGCACCCCCTCAAGGGGCTTGAGTAACTCGAGAATCTCGTCTTTTGTCCATTTCATCTCCATGTTGGCAGCAGCCCCGATAACCCTGTCTGCAATACCTCTCTTTTTCTCCAGTAGCGTTGCTATTTTTTCCTCTAATGTGTTCTCCGTAAGGAACTGATATACATAAACAGTTTTGTCCTGACCTATTCGATGAACCCTGTCGGTGGCTTGATCCTCAATGGCGGGATTCCACCAACGATCATAGTGAATAACATGATTCGCCCCCGTAAGAGTGATGCCCAAGCCGCTAGCTTGAAGACTACACAAAGCTACGGAATCATTTCCCTCGTTGAAACGGTCGATTAAAGCTTGCCTGTTCTGGGTAGAGCCGTCAATTCGTATGTAGGAAAATTTGTAATCCAAAATAGCTTTTTGAAAAAGATCCAGAATTCCAAGGAAATGGCTGAAAACTACCACCTTCTCTCCACTGTCTATGATCTCTTTAATTTTTTCAAATACCAAATCAAACTTTCCGGACCTACCGAAAATTGGAACGGGTTCCTTTGTAATGAGAGCAGGATGGTCACATACCTGCTTCAATCTCATAAGAATAGTGAGAATGTTCATGCTTATACGAAACTTCTCTTGTGCCTTAATGCTATCAATAGCAGGTGCAGCATCACTTGCCTGTATTTGAGCGTAAAGACTTTGTTGTTCGTTAGTGAGTTGGCACCATTCATGCACTTCTATTTTATCGGGCAAATCCTTGGCAACATGCGATTTTAGGCGCCTGAGGACAAACGGGTTTATACGTCGCGACAAGGCTTCTGCTGCCGCTTTATCCCCATTTACAATAGGGCGCCCATAGGTCCTTTCAAAAAACCCGGCACTCGCCCCCAAATGATTTTTCATCAGGAAGTCGAAAATTGACCATAGCTCTGAAGGACGATTTTCAATTGGTGTCCCGCTCAAACAGACTCTGTGTAATGCGTTAATAGCTTTTGCAGCTTTCGTCCTTTTGGCGTGAGGGTTTTTTATTTTTGTTGCTTCATCGAGCACCAGATATCTGAAGGGGACTTGCTTAAGCATTTCAATATCATTTGTTGCTGTTTCATATGTAGTTATAAATGTGCAGTGCCTGTTATCCTGAAATACTTTCCGATTCCTATTCGACCCAACATATTCATATACAAAAAAATTAGGCGAACACCTGAGAATCTCTCTCGCCCAATGTCTCACAACCGATTTTGGGCAGATAATCATGGAATGAATTCTGTCTTCTTCATCGACGTCCAGAGTTAGAATCATTGAGATGATTGTTTGAATCGTCTTCCCCAGTCCCATATCGTCAGCCAAGATGCCGTGCAGGTAATGTCGACTAAGCCAGCTTAACCAATGAATGCCCGCTCTTTGATATGGTCTGAGCCTGATGCCTATTTCCGATAGCCTGTTTTCAATCGAAGCCGATAGGCCATACTTTTCATCAGCCTGAAAATCTGTTATATCGTCCAGGAATTTTTGATATTCCTGAGAAAGAATTTTCTCTCCGCCGATGCTTTCGATGAACTCCTCGAGAGAAAAAAATCTGTTAATAGGGACCTTGAATCCATCTGTAGTTGGTTCTCCCTGAAGAACGGCCAAATATTTTTTGGTCTGTTCGATTACATTCTTGTCCAATTTTACGAAATTGTAATTGTCCGCCTGTATATATGCATTTTGACATTTCGAGACATCATGAAATGGAAGGGTTAGGCCACCTGCTTTATAACCCAACCCAAATTCAAGCCAGCCTTTTTCGCCCGTATTAATCCTGACTATCGGTTCAAACGATTCCTCAATAACCGAAATTTTTTTGGCCTGATCAGTCAACACAGCAGAAAAATTGGATTTGATCAGGACTAAATCCCTTTTAAAAAACTCGGGGATATTCTGAGGAGACACCGATACTGATTCCAGCATGAGAAATTCTTTGGTTTTATCCTTCTTGATCTCCGGTAGGGGAAAGTAAGAATTATCTATTTTCGCGTAACCAAGATCTGGAGTAATATGAAGATTCTTAAAACTATGAACTTCATTAGTTTTCGGCGACTTCATCCCTATTTTTATTTCCAGAGTTGAATTAGGTTCGTAATCAATTGTTGCTGCTGGTTCAAGCGGTGTTTCCTCTATGGTCACATCTTTGGCTCTGTCAGATTCATAAACAGAGTGTTTTCTTCTCAAATACTTTAATACTGGAGGGCAAACGTCAAAAATCAATAATCCGTCGGCACGAATTTCGGGATTTAGCGACTTCATCGAGTTTAAGACTTCGATATCTTTAATGCCTACAAAATATTTCTTTCCATTAGCAGAAATATAAGACCCATAACCCCACAATTTTTCAGGGTCCTTGATTTTCTTCTTCAAACCGTCAACAAGGCAATATATCTCGACTGCCTGCTTACCGCTTTCCACCATATCGAGGGTGTACTCTAAATTCAGCTTCTTTCTATTATCGAGACCAATTAGAGATTTTATCCAACTGAACATGCTATTCCCCGAATTCGCCAACAAGAGTTCTGAACCAATCGGGCATTTTGTCCCACTCGGCAAAAACACCATTAATGAATTCTGTGACTCGCCGCGATGAATCAGAATTCCCTTTACTCGCTTTGACAAAGTCCATCACATTAATCGTCTCCAACTTTGATTTCTCATCGTTGGCGATTGTATACAATTTTTCCAGAGGGCGAAGTTCAGAAGACAGTTTGCGGACGATATTCTGCAACGTTTTAATTCTTGTCTCATATTTTGCCTCAATATTGGCCCTGCCGGAAAAGCGGGTGGTTACCTTTTTTGAAATGTCCAACTCAACCTCGTCTACAAACACGCGAATATTAAAATATTTTTCAGGGCCTATTCCTCTTAGGCGATTAGCTTCGAGAAGGCTGGAAATGGTTCCATCAAAACAATAGGTGATAATATCATCTCTCAGACTATTCCCGATCCCCGGAACATTAATGAGCTTTTTCTCTACAATTTGTTGCCCTAAATATTGCTCAAAATCGGATTGCTGTTTCCCGAGGATTTGGTCCAGTTCAGCCTGTTGTTGAGTGATCTTAGATTTTAGTTGCTTTATTCTTTTTTGGAGATTTGGCAGGGTTGACTTCATCATTGTTAAATGCTGTGTACCTCTCGTTGCCAAGTATTCTTTTCTATAGCTTGACAATAATCTCAGTCGCATTATTAAAACATAGAGTAATGCAATGAGAATAATGATCGAGCAACCGAGATCAAATGGTAAAATAAAAGTCATGGTTAAATTCAACAATACATTGTTTCTGAGTCTGTATTACCTCCAATGGGGTGAAGTGGAAGGCGAAGGCTGTTCCCATCCCTTTTTCGTGCAGCTGTTAGGCCAGCAAGGGATACTACTTGGGGCGAGTTGCACGGGCTCGGTCTTCATCGCCCCATCATCTTCAATTAAATCTTTGCTCGGATACCCTTTCGCGAAGCCCGGGTTGCCTAATTATCTCAACGTTCAATTGAAGATTGTGTTGGTTTTGCTGCATTTTGGTGTGCTCTTAGTTTAGTAGCATTTCAGGTAAAGCGCTAAAGTTCCATGTATTTCAGAAGAGCAAGCTATATCGTCATAAGAAAACTAAATATTTTTCTCAAAGGATTCATCAGCTAGTTCTTTCAAAATATGTATGACTTTACTATTTAAATCATCGTTATATTCATCATAAAGAAATCCAAAATTACTAAGTAAATATGGCAAATCTAGGATACATCTTTCATTCAAAAAATCAGAATTTCCATTTTCAACATTGTAAACCAAAAAAGTTTTTATAATATCATGTTGAGAATTGTTATCGTTTAATCTTTCTTTTATAATGTCATACAAATCAGAATTATGCGTTTCATTAGATTTTTTAACGTTGTTTTCCTGAACTTCTTTTAGGATATCGAAGATCCTTCTTATAGAAACATATCCACGTTTAATAGAGAAATGATCACGAAATCTGATAATATCTTTGTAAACAAATATCATATTTTTAAAACGTATTCTATCTTCTTCATCAAAATCGGCATTATTTATGCATGCAGATAGCCTTTCAATTTCTTTCATTATAAACTCTTCAGATTTCTTCTTATTACTCTTACTTGAGAAACAAACAATACCTATCACAAATTGAAAATCTGCGTTTTTACTTTTGTAGTAGGTATCAATTTTATCATAAATCATTGTGTGTGGGATAGTATCCAAACCCTCATCGGGTCCTTCCTGCAATTCTGGATTTTCTTTTTGATCTCCTATATCTTCAGACTCTTTTTGTGAAATTAGAGAATTTTTTATTTTACGAATCCATTTCATGACTATGATCCCTCCCTTTTTAGCTTTGTTGGTGTTTACGATAAAATTATTGTCCTTCCTGGACTGGACACAAACAATTAGTGATTGTGGGGTATGGCCTAATGTTGGCTTATCCAGGCTAAATCCGGGAGCTACAAAATACAAAAACCCCTCTCTCCATCTGATCGGAGTAACGGGGCTTTAGCGTAAACATAGACCATTTTAAATTCTCTTTCCGTAGCAGAGCTAAAAGAAGAAGCTTTGCTTGGGCATACTACTAACTATCGTCTATACCTAACGATTTTAAAAGTCAATTGAAACTGGTCCCGTTAACCAGTGACTATGCTGTGACACGTAGATATGATAACAGGGGGGTTTGACAGATACGGTCACAACTGGAGAAGTTTTTTGAGAAAAATGTTTTTTTTAGAGAATCGATTATAACTTTGCACCGAATTGTCATGGTTATCCATCCCCATTTCGACAAAATGAAAACCTGCACTAACTGCTATGTATTGCAGCCCAAGAAACGATATAATGCTTTGTAATATCAAATATATATATTGGTATTACAAATTTCTCAGACTTGAATATATTACACGTTTTTTGACCTGCCAATATACTGGACCTTTATCAAGGTATAGCATTTGGATGAGCCTCAGAATCCAACTTTTTGCACCTGCTATCTTGTGTTTGTGTGGCCTCTTCCAATTTTCCATTTCTATAGAAAATTTTCTTCAATTCCTGGTAAGATACCGGGAAATTGGTCTTCGAAAGCGAGATCTGTGACTTCAAGGCAGGCGTATGTTACTTTGCGCTGGACGCTTCTAAATATTTTGGTTTACAAGTGGTTGAAAATCGGTATAAATTGGATCAATTGACGTGCAATACTTATGCGAGAACCTGTGAACGCTCCTTCTATAAGCTATACACATGTCCGAAACCATAGACCGGCTGGGGTTCGCAACTCCGTCGATGGACTTTAAGATATCCCAGAGGGTTTTATGCGGCAGAAACCAGAAATTCCGCTTCTTGCGTGTAGCAATCTAATCATTGTTCGAGTGACACAAAATGAAGATTGAATTCCAACCGATCGGCGTGATCCATACGCCATTCACAAAACTAGAGGACATGCCGATTCAACCCGCTGGTGCGGTCGGCGTGAAAGGCACGGTTGAGGTGTTTGAGGAATTCCGTGCCGGGTTGATGGATCTGGACGGATTCTCGCACATTATCCTGCTGTATCACTTCCATTGCAGTCAGGGATTCGCACTCAGTGTCGTGCCTTTCTTGGACCCGGAGGCTCGTGGGCTTTTTGCCACTCGCGCTCCCAAACGTCCGAACCCCATCGGACTTTCTGTTGTGCAACTTGACGAGGTTGAGGGCGGTGTGCTTCACATCCGGAATGTGGATGTCCTGGATGGCACACCGCTCCTTGACATCAAGCCTCACGTGCCGGAGTTCGATAATCAGACGGATGTTCGGACCGGCTGGCTTGAATCCCTTGGGAAGGCAGTCACGGAGAAGAAGTCCGACGACAGATTCAAATAGGAGCGCGACACCAGCAAATTGACGGTACGTCATACCGCCGCCCGCGATTTGCCAGGTTGAAGACCTCTTGACGAATTCTCTTTCCCGACAAACAACATTCCCCTTGAGACAATTCGATAAATGGATGATCTGCAAAATGAGACAAGAAGGGTGCATCCGCTGTTTCTGACGGATATAGCAAGACATGGCATTTAATCTTTATGATTGCAGGAAACGGCCATTTTTCAGAAGCAAAATCAGCGAATATTCAAGTTATAGTTTGTATTTCCCTTTGAGAAATGAGTTTGTCAGAAACTCCGGATGCACCCGACAAGAACAAATGAAGATCTTATGGGCAGGGTTGGGAAGAAGGATACGGATGCTTTCGAAACAGCGTACATTGACCTTGGCGAATCTGATATAGCTGCTATCTCTCTCAGGTGTGTCACCGCTAAAAATAACTGCAATATCAATATTATATGGCAACAATGTTTCAGTGCCAAATGCTTTTTTCAAAATTCAGAAGAAACGGTCTAGTACAGTGTAAAACTTAACCCTTCGCATTTCGTTTAAGATGTGCTATAGTCGTCTTCATCAGATAAGGAGGGCGATATGGCACCACGCTACAGGGTAACATTGACAAAAGAAGAGCGGAAAGAGTTGGAGGCTATTTCAACTAAGGGAAAAAGGGCAGCTCGTACCGTATTGTATGCTCGAGCATTGATCCTACTTGATGCAGGAGAATATGGTCCGAAGTGGGTCGTTGCCAAAGTTGCAGAAGCCTTAGGGACAACGCCTCGAAGCCTCGAACACTTAAAAAAACGATTTGTTAAGGAAGGTCTTCCTGCCGCCATCGAACGGAAGAAACGGGTGACTCCTCCGCGAGAAATTCAATTCGGAGGGGAATTTGAAGCCAAGCTTTTGGCCATGGCTTGTTCGGAGGCGCCAGAAGGTCGAGAACGATGGACAATGCGGCTATTGGCTGAGAAAATGGTTGAATTGAAAATCGTACCAAGTGTTTCTCCGATGACGGTGTGTAACACTTTAAAAAAAATGAAATTAAGCCTCACCTGAGTAAATACTGGAAGATACCGCCAGACCAAAATGCCAGCTTTGTAGCGGCGATGGAAGATATTCTGGAAGTTTATGCGCGTCCGTATAACGTGAAATTTCCGGTTGTGTGCATGGATGAATCGAGTGTGCAGCTGATCGGGGAAGTTCATGAGCCTATTCCCGTAGCTCCCGGCCATCCTGTTTTGATGGATGACGAATATGTTCGCAAGGGAGTCGCAAGCATCTTCATGGAGGTAGAACCACTTGGAGGAAAGCGCAAGGTAAAAATAACTGAACGTCGGACACGGATTGATTGGGCTCATTTCATTAAGGAGATGCTTGAAGAACGTTATGCAGATGCCGAGAAAGTAGTTTTGGTTATGGACAACCTCAATACGCACAATACGGCCTCGCTATACACGGCCTTTCCGCCTGAAGAAGCCAGATGTCTGGCGGAGCGTCTTGAAATACATTACACCCCTAAACACGGAAGCTGGCTGGATATAGCAGAGATTGAACTCAGCGTTTTGAAGCGACAATGCCTTGCAGGTCGAATTGACTGTATTGAGAAGATGCGGGCTGAAGTGGCGGCATGGAATACCGATCGGAACAACCATCAAACCAAGGTCGATTGGCAGTTTACCGCGAACGATGCGCGTATCAAGCTGAAGCGTCTATATCCGAAATTTTAAGATATACACTGTACTAGGAACAAAAGATGTTCAATCAAATTGGCCTCTTCGGATTGTCATGAATGACCCGGCAAGGGACAGGGTTAAAAGCAGTTCGGTTTTCACGGTCTATGAAAGCAAGCAAAGCTTCAGATTTTTTATTGCAGTGTTAACGCCGTCGTCCTCTTCCTCTTCCACCTCCTCCCATGCCTTTCCCCCTCCCCCTGCCTTGCCTCTGTTCTCCAGTTGGCTCAAATGGCTTAGTCCGGGTGTACATGGGTTTATTTGAAGACCTTTGAGTGACATTTAAGACGTCCAGGACTTTGGAAAGTAAAGTCCGCAAGCTCGAAAAAAAATTGGACTTGGGCTGAATTTCCACACTGGGTTTTTGGGCTTTCTTTGTTTCCGTTCGGATGCGGTCGGCGGAGGAAAATACATCGGGTTTTGGCTTTTCATGGGAAGGTTTTTGAACTGCGGGAGGGCTTTTTTGTCGTAAGGACAAAAAAGAATTGAGTTCCTCATAGGCAAGGTTGATGTCTTTCAATTTCTCTTCAGCTTTTTTCTTCAGTCTGGGATTATCGCCAATACGGTCAGGGTGCCAGATATTAACCAGATCCTTGTAGGCTTGCCGTACGTCTTGGATGGAAGCATCCTGCTGAAGTTCAAGGGTTTCAAAACATAGCTGTATTTCCATTTTGATATGTTTCCTATCATGCTTGTGAGCGAGCTATTCAGAATTACCGAATTTTTTCCAGATGACAGATCATACGCCAATAAATTTCGCTGTCAAACGGATTTTCAACGCATCATACGGCAGAATTTACGTGACCGGAGTGTTTATCCGCCCCTTCTTTTCTGGCTTTTTCTGTGATCGAACCAGTTTTTGAGCTGGTGTTTGATTCCTGTATGACGGCAATATCTGCTATCTATTTCAGGCGCTCTAAAGCCAAAATCTCATGTGATATCGGTAATATATGCCAGTAGTAACTTGGCCCAGGGTGAAAGTTTTTTTGGCGCTCACCCCGGGTCGGTTGATTCAAGCATACAGGTTTTCCATTTGTATCATGGTGCCAGTGTCAGGAATTTCCCCCAAATTTATCTGAGTTGTTAACGGGTTCCCGTACCGGCAAATCATCTTACTCATGTCCTGCTCAATCAAATGACACGTGCAATACAGTCTCCTTTTTGGTATCATCCCCTATTAGGGTTTTGTGGTCGTTTTCATGTTTAAACCTCCGATGATCGAGATTCGAAATTTGTTAATTCTATATCATCAAAGGCTTAATTGAGAACTCTACTGAGTATTTATTTTTTGGGATATTTTAAGAAAGAGCAAAATTGAGCGCCAGCCTGATACCACATAAATTGTGGTTCCTCAGCTCTTCGAGAGGTGACAGGGGATGATCGCCGATGGAATCAGCCAGAGACAGAGATTTTTGTCAACCCTTTTGGGCGATGGTGGTGACAGATTTCCGTTTTTCGAACTTGAGCCCGATGAAGAAACCCTCAACCGATGGTACCACGAGGGATTGCCGAAGCAAGAGTCCTTTTCAACGTATTTCAATCTGGAAACCCACCATTCTGTAGGATTGATGCTCCGTAGCTACCCTTTTTTCCAAAAAGCATCGGATCTCCTCAACGACCCGTCCTCTTTTGAAATCCATTACAACCCTAACCAAAAATCCCGCTACGCAAAAGGCTTTGTGCAACGAAGCGAGCGCCTTCGTCAGGAAGGCAAAGTTCTTTATGTGGATGCGTCTGGAGGCGGGTTTTTGCAGATGTTGGGTGTGGGGGATTGGGAATCTTTGGTCTCCGCCTGCCTTGCGCTTCTTGAAAAACCACAGAGGGTAGATGACCTTGTTAACAGAACCACAGATTTTTACTGTGTCTGCCTTGAGAGGGTGCTTTCAAAAGTGCGGGTTGATTATGCCTCCTTTTATGAACCTATCGCATCTAACAGCGGACCTGTGATATCGCCTGAAATGTTTAGGCGCTTTGCCATACCGGGCTACCGAAAAGTTATTGATATCCTTAAGCAATATCACGTCCCACTCCGCATCCTCTGTACCACGGGAGGCGATTTGACGTCTCTTCTGCCTTCTCTGATTGATGCCGGCACCAATGGCCTCTGGATAAGTAACATCCAAAGTGCCCGTATGGAATACTCTAAACTTCGCCGTCAATTTGGAACCGAAGTCGCTCTAATTGGAGGAATTGACTCGACCGCCCTTGCCCAAGATGAGGCAGCAGTGCAAAAGGCTGTGGAATACACAGTGCCAGGTCTGCTTGAAAGTGGTCATTATCTTCCTTGCCTCGATGACAGGCCACGCAGCAACATTCCGTTTGCAAATTACAGACTGTATCGCCGCATTCTTGATCAAATTGCTCGAAGGTAATGACTCCACAAGATTTTCCAGGAAATAATAAACGTACAACGATACTCATTAAATATTTTGAGGATTGAAATTAGAGTCGGGGCCCAGATTGGGCAAAAGCTAAGGTTCTGCAAAGGTCCCATACAGTCTATAAAAGCATATGGAGGGAAAAACAGTGGAAGACATCTATATCCGTCTGGCTAAACATCTTGGGACCCTGATTATGGGATACCCTTTCAGTGACGACCTCATCCAGCTTCTCAAGGAAACCTATGAACCGGAGGAAGCCCAGGTGGCCTTGGCCATTCCAAACACCCTGGCACCCCTGGAGGTGGTGGATCTGAAAACCATTGCCGACCGTTCAGACCTGCCCAGGGAAAGAGTGGAAACGGCTCTGAACAACCTGTCAAGCCGTAATATGCTGTTCACTTCCCATACGCTTCAAGGAGATACCAAATACGGACTACTCCAGGTGGGTTATGGCATTCCCCAGACCTTTTTTTGGGGAGGACAGGCGGATGACCGGGCCAAACAGATGGCCAGGTTGGTCCTCAAATACTTCACCGTACCTACCACCCAAGAGATCTACGGTGGCACCACTACCAAGACCTACAAGTACAGCCCGGCCAGCCTCACCGTTAAGGTCCCCATGCAGGGCGTGCTCCCCCATGAGCAGATCGGTCCCATCGTGGATGCGGCCACCACTATCGCAGTTGCCCACTGTCCCTGTCGGGTATCAGCCAGGATTCTGGGCCGTACAGACTGCGACCACAGCCTGGAGGTCTGCATCAAATATGATGAGATGGCGGAATTTGTCATTGACCGTGGGCTGGCGCGGCAATTGTCAAGGGATGAGGCCTATAACATCCTGAAGAACTGCGAAAACGAAGGCTTGGTCCACATGGTCGATAACGCCCAGGGACAGATCAAGCACACCTGTAACTGCTGTGGTCACTACTGCTGGAATGTGGGCATTATTCGGCGGCGCAAAATCCCGAGAGATGTGTTGATGGACGTCTATTTCATCAGGGAAACCGATGTTGATGCCTGCATTGGCTGTGGTGCCTGCGAAACGATCTGCCCGGTGGACGCTGTGCATATGGTAGACGACAAGGCCCGGATCGACCTGGAATGGTGTATCGGCTGCGGGGTCTGCGCGGTGGGATGTCCCTCAAATGCCATATCCATTGTACGAAGGGAGGACAAAGGATCAGCACCAAAAGATTTTTCTCATCTGCATCAAAAAATAATGGAAGAAAGAGGGTACAACGAGATGGACTGAACCACCTCGGGTGTTTGAAAAATCCTATGCATTTTAGGGCTCGTTTTACAGCCTTTCTGGATGGCCATTTTTGGAATGGCGGTCCTGATTCTTTCAAAAAGCTGGTTTCTTGATCGGATGGTATCGTTGTACAAAGAAATGAAGGATGCTCATTTAGAATACGGAAAGTGGGAGTATTGATGGTGACATGATTAGGTGCGATTGCGATAAGTGAATGTTTCGAGAAGCCTCCCCGTTAAAGGTTGTGAGCATGAAAAAGAATTCAACCCAGCATTACAAGTCCTTAGAAAAATCTGCTCCAGCTGTTGTTAAGAAAAAAACCTCATGCCCAAAGAATTAATACGAAAAGCGTTACGTTCATTAAACGATAAATTGTTTCAAATTGTTTCGCTTCACTACGGTCTGGATGGAATTTCTCCGCTTTCGTTTGAAGAAATTAGCCTTCAGATTGGATTGCCAACGGAAATCCTGGGTGATTATGAGAAGAAAGCAATTAGACATCTAAGGCATCCTTCAACGGCAAAGTTGATTGTTCGGGCGATTAAGGAAGCCGATCAGGATATCTGGTGTTTTCTATCAAATGGTGAAAATGTCGTTTACAAACAGGCGCTCGCTCAGAAGCTAACAACGCTACCTGGTGAGTATTTCATCGGGATGAGATGCCTTTACGAGTCCGTTTCCAATTGGGCTGACCACAATGCCTGGCAGAACAATATCGCATGGTTTCGAAGCGAATTCCCCAAAGAGATCCTTCTCCAAACCAGTGGCAAACTGAAAAGGATCCATAAACGGATACCTCTCCCAATTACCTTTCAACGAGCGGCCCAGGTCCTCGATATTGACGAAAGATTGGTCAGACAAGCGACAGCCCTTTCCATGAATCGGCTTTCAACCTTCAGCGGATATATTGCTCCGCAGCCGATTGGGGCGCGAAAATTGCGCGCTCTGCGTCTTCATACAATTTTCATAAAACTGCAGCCTGATGGCGTTCTGACTGTTCAAGAGTTGCTTGCAGAATATTTGAAAAAATATTCCGATGATGATGCCATAACACGAGATATAGTGCTTGCGATGGTCGATAATTCACACATGTTTATCAGTCTTGGTCACATGGGTTGGTATCCCATATTGCATGAAGATGAGAAAACTTTTACACCGGAGGAAATGGCTTCTGAGGAAATAGCGACCTGCTTCTACAAGAGACCCAAAGATGGCACATCGAACCTTGAAACAGTGAGGGAAATCGTTCGATCAAGGGGGATCTGCAAACCGATTGAAATTGCCGATGAATTGGAAGAAAAAGCAGAATTTTCATTGTCCGACAGGCAGATTCCTCAAATATTGGCACATTCATTTGATTTCGTTCAGGTATCGCCTTCGGTATATGCCCTCGAAGAAACCCTCAACAGCCTGGATCCTTCAACGGCCGACTCCGATGCTCTTTTGACGAGAACTGATATCAGGTGGTATGCGATTGCTCGGTATGCGGGGGAACCGATGAACACTTTTCCGTTCTGGACCCCTGTCATGGAATGGAAATGGTGTC
>ERZ889078.1153-NODE-1153-length-21684-cov-11.345185_pt1 | contig 21684 bp, 18 predicted proteins | sample MGYA00521266_ERZ889078 | MGnify/ENA primary metagenome ERZ889078 (study PRJEB32303, sample SAMEA104408618) | aquatic metagenome | biome: Brackish water; feature: Pelagic; material: water | place: Baltic Sea | collected 2014-06-16T06:34:00 | depth 76,534 m ...
ATCAAAATAAAGAAGCCCGGCCATCAACATGCTGTGATTGAGGCCGGGCTACAATTTTGCCCCCTTATCATCACCACCATCTGGCGGGAGAACAAGGGCTATATGAGGGAATCAGGCTACGGGATAGACACTGACCCGTTTTTTATTCTTGCCAAAATCCTCAAAGGTTACAATCCCATCAACCGTGGCAAACAATGTATAATCGCGACCACAACCAACATTCGTTCCCGGATGAATCACCGTGCCAAGCTGGCGCACCAGGATATTTCCTGAACGGACAACCTGTCCACCGAATTTTTTCACTCCACGCCGCTGGCCGCCACTGTCACGACCATTCCTGGAACTACCACCCGCTTTTTTATGAGCCATCTTCTATTCCTCCAGGCCGCGTCCCCAGTGCTACCGGGAATCAGGCCGCATATTGAGTTTTGCTCCAGCGCCGATTCAGGCGCTGACTTCCTGGATCTGCAGGGCGGTGTAGAGCTGCCGATGGCCGTTCTTTACCTTGTACCCTTTGCGTTTTTTCTTCTTGAACACCAGTACTTTCTTGGCCTTGCCCTGCTCTGAAATCTTGGCTACAACCTTGGCATTCTCAAGAACCGGCTGACCGACTTGAATATTCTCACCGTCGACCACCATCAGCACATCACTCAGCTCAATGGTATCACCGACATTCCCTTCAATTTTTTCAACCCGCAGTTGATCACCACTGCTGACCTGATACTGCTTTCCACCGGTACGTACGATCGCATACATTATTATCTTCCTCTTCAAACAAAATCAGCTAGATATATTGAAGCCCTTTCAGGCACCTTCAATTCCGCAAAGAATTTATGATTTGACAACTTTTGACCATAAAAGTCAACACATTTTCACCCGTCATAATAACAAATCGTAACTGTCCAGCAGCACCCCATCCGGAGTCTCGCAAGCTCGCTTACCTGCTTCGGCATTGGCCTGCTCATGTACTGATCAGTACACTTCGCAGACCTCTTTCGCGCATCTGCGGCAGTTACGGTTCCGGGCTAACCGCCTGTTTCCGTTATTAAGCTGGATGGTTACAACAAATCAACAACCGGAACAGAACCGGACAGGTAATGCAGGGCTCAGACCTGGAACATCAATACCCCAGGCGAATCTTTTCTTTAACCTGACGGATGGCACAGGCCTGACTGAACGCCTTGTTCTTTCCATGCCTGGAAATGGAGACCGAAGTCTTGCCCTGACGCCCTGCGGGAGTCACCCAACTCACCTCATAGCGGTTTTTTTCCTCATTCAGCCGGACCCCAACCACGCCAGTTCCGGAGTGGCCCACCGTCACGATGTGCTTGTTGGTCCTGAGTTTTCCCAGTTGGCGCTCCGTATTATCACGCCAGGCAATGGCCGACAGCAGGCTCGAATATCGTCCCCCGCATTTTCGATCCGAAAAAAATTTCGAATGGGTCTTTCCCTCAAAACGGACCCTGACATACCAGCCATGGGTGCGCTTGAGTTCCTGGTCAATCCGGGCAATATCTTTATGCTTATCAAGAACAGTTTTCTTTTTAAACGGTTCGTCCATTTCAATTCAAAAGAGTTGATCCCCGGGACAGGGCATGATTAATAGAGTAAGATCGGAAGAATGGCACAGACAGCCCACCGACAACAGGGGCCGTCAGTTTGTAAAATGGCTACTTAGTGCGTCTGTTAGGAACTGTCAACATTTTTTCACCCTTTGGCCTGCAAAGAGCCTCTCACTCCTCCACCAGATCAAGACATCATGGACAACAAAGGCCCCAGCCCTCAACCTCATCCCATTGAAAATACCACCCCATCTGTCAAATCATTATTTGCCGGACTCCACCAGACCATTCAAGCCCTGCGCGGACCAGAAGGCTGCCCCTGGGATCAGAAACAGACCTGCGCCAGCCTTAAAAAATATTTGCGCGAAGAGATGGATGAACTCATCGAGGCCATTGATCATGAAAACCACCCCAATCTCTGTGAAGAAATTGGAGATCTGCTCTTTCTCTTGATTCTGGCCGCAGAGATCAACCACAAGGCCAACCGATTTTCTCTGGTCGATGTCATCTCCGGCATAAACGCCAAAATGGTCCGTCGCCATCCCCATGTATTCGGCGACAGCAGATGCACGGACGAAGCCGCCCTCAAAAAGCAATGGGAGGCCATCAAATCACAGGAAAAACGTGGAAAAACAATTTGACATCAATCACAAGGCATAGTAAATTAATTCTCTTTTATAAATCGAGAAACAGACAGGTGTCTGTCTCTTGCCATCGCAGTTGGATAACTGCTGGATCCTTCGGCCAGTCTACATTGCAACCGGAGCCCTCTTCGCCCCTCTCAAGGGGCCAAACATGGATCATTTGATCCAGAAACCATGCGTCCACGAGGAGGAACACATGAGAAGGTATGAAACGATCTACATCCTTCGCCCAAATCTGAGCGAAAATGAGATCAGCACCATCATTGACAACACCACGGCCATTCTGACCAGTAATGGCGGCGCCATCATTCAACTTGACAAATGGGGCATGCGCAAGCTTGCCTACGAAATCAAGAAAGAGACCCTCGGGTACTACGTCTATTGCGACTATGCAACCAATCCGGCCGAAGGCGCCGAGATGGAGCGGAAGTTCAGAATTGATGATGCCGTCCTCAAGTATATGACCATCAAACTCAACGATGATATCAGCAGTGACGAGGTCACGACCGCCATCTCCGACATCGAAACCCGTAAAGCTGCCAGATCCGCTGCCTTGAGTAACGATGATGACGATACAGCTGACAACGACGGTGATGACGACACCGAGACAGATTCAGACGACGAATAAGCCCCCACACACCGGGTTTTCATAATTTACAAGGAGCATCACATGCCAGCGCCGAAAAAAAGAACATTCCAGAGAGCACGGGTCTGTCGCTACTGCACCACCGACAAAGACCAGATTATTGATTATAAAGACACCAAGCAGTTACGCTATTTCATCTCTGAACGGGGCAAAATCATGCCGCGTCGGATCTCTGGCACCTGCGCGACCCATCAGCGTCAGTTGTGCGAGGCCATTAAGCGGGCTCGGCAGATCGCATTATTGCCTTACTCCGGAGTGAACTTACGCTAACAGAGACTGATTTGGGAGCAGTTACACAGTGAACCAGGTTGCTGAACAACCTTACGGCATCATGATCGTCGCCAAGATTGTTCTGATTGCCTGTGCAATTCTTATCCCTGCGGTTCTGGGCCCCGCCTTTGGCTGGATCCATATCCTGCTCCCGCTTCTGGTCTTTTATTACCTCTGTCACTTTGATAGAGTGAAAGGCGGGCGTTATGTCCTGCACGGAACACTATTGGCCCTGATTGTGGCCGTGTTCAGCGGAATCATTGGGCCAGCCCTTTTTTCACTGACTCTGATTCCGGCCGGCTATACCCTGGCAGGATCAACGGCTCGGGATGAGAGCCCGGCTCTTGCCGGATTCAGAACCGCTCTGATCCTTGGAAGTACCTGGTTTATTTATGCCGCTGTTTTAGGAATGGCCCACGGGACCCATCCTTACACAGTCTATCTGGCCTCTCTTGATCAGGGTTTTGACGATATTCTCAAGCAGTACCGGGCCAACGGATCTGTCCCTGTGGAGACGCTTTACCTCCTGGAACAGACTTTTTTACAGCTCAAACAATTGCTGCCACGGCTGATGCCGTCGTTGCTGATTGGTCTGACCCTGTTTACAGCCTGGACAATTATGGTCCTTGGCAACCAATTCCTGTTCAAGGCATCTGGAGTTTCGCCCTGGCCCAATTATAAATACTGGCAAATCCCGGACAGACTTGTCTGGCTGATGATCTCCGGGGCGCTGCTGGCCATGATCCCGATAGATCCGGCACGAACCATAGGCCTGAACATCCTGGTCGTTGGAAGTGTCATTTATTGTTTTCAAGGCCTGGCTGTCCTTCTGTTTCTCTTTCAGAAATGGAAGGTCCCGGTCATGATGCGAATAGTTCTGATCACGATCATCGCCCTGCAGTCGCTGGGCACGGTTGTTCTGGCCGGAATCGGAATTGCTGATATCTGGTTTGACCTGCGCAAACTGCAAACGCCCAAAAAACCTGACACCACAGAGATAACTTAGAGGGCTTATCCCTCTGCCTGAACATACATCAAGGAGTAAACAATGGAACTCATCCTCAAGGAAACCCTCGACAACCTTGGCCAGGAAGGCCAGATCGTCCAGGTCAAAGACGGTTACGGACGCAATTACCTGCTCCCTCGGGGTAAGGCTGTTCTGGCATCCCCAGCTAATCTTGCCATCTTCGAACGCAATCAGGCCGCCATTCAGGCCCGTATCGAAGGCAAGAAGATAGTCGCTGAGCAGTTGGCCAAGAAACTGACCGGAATCACCATCACCATTAATCAACTTGCCGGCAATGACGAGCGGTTGTTTGGCTCTGTTACCAGTGCTGATCTGTCAGAAAAACTGGCTGAGCTCAACATCATTGTTGACCGCAAAAATATCCTCCTGTCTGAACCCATCAAGACCCTGGGTGATTTCACGGTCCCGGTCAAAGTTGGTTTTCAAATGACCACGGATATCCAGGTTTCAGTCACTCCGCTGACTCAGACTCAGGAAGCGTAATACTTGCAGCAAACCGTCTGAGCGGTTACCTTGTCTGAGACTTGGGAACCGCAAGCGTTACCCATGGATCACAGCACCACTCCCAGGTGCTGTGATCCATTTCGCATTTCAGTCACCCTTCTCTTTTTTTCATGAGGAGTAGAGTCTGTTGCGCCAAGAGAGATCTGTTGACGTTCGGCAGGTGTTGTTTGACCCAAGCCGCTTTTCCCCCATGGACCCCCGGTGAGGACAACGAGATAAATGACAGACATCCTCTCCTATTCTTCTGCCCCCCTGGGTGGCGGCAAAATCCCCCCACAAAATCTTGAAGCCGAGCAATCGGTCCTGGGTACAATCCTCCTCAAAGATGACTCTCTGACCTCTGTCCTGGAACTGATCGATAGTTCAGATTTCTATCGGGATGGTCATAAACTGATCTTTGAGGCCATGTTGCGCCTTTTTGAGCGCAGCGAGCCCCAGGACCTGGTCACTGTCACCAACGAACTTCACAATCAGAACCAGCTGGAAAAAGCCGGTGGTGCCTCATATCTTGCAACCCTCACCTCCATTGTTCCCGCCACGGCCAATCTGATTTACTATGCCCGAATCATTCGTCAGAAATCGGTCCTGCGCCAGCTGATCCGAGTCAACAGTGAGATTGCTGAACGCTGCTATCATGAGCAGGGAGACATCGATCTGCTGGTGGATGAGGCCGAACAGGCTATCTTTGATATTGCCCACAGCCGCAGTTCCCAGACCTTTACCGAACTGAGCCGCATCATTCCCGCGGCCTTTGAAACCGTAGAGAAGCTCTATAAACGCAAAGAACTGATCACCGGTGTTCCCAGCGGCTACGCCGAGATCGACAAGATGACCGCCGGCCTCCAGCCCTCAGACCTGATCATCCTTGCGGCCCGACCTTCCATGGGCAAGACGGCCTTTGCCATGAACATTGCCCAGCACGCTGCCCTGATCGACCGGGTCAGCGTCGGCATCTTCAGTCTGGAGATGTCCCGCGAGCAACTGGCCATGCGTCTGCTCTCTTCCGTGGGACGCATCGACTCCCAGCGCATTCGAACCGGCCGCCTCCATACCGAGGATTGGCCCAAACTGACCCGCGCCGTGGGCATGCTCTCCGAAGCCCCGATCTTTATCGACGATACAGCCGGACTCTCAGTCCTTGAAATGCGGGCCAAGGTCAGACGCCTGGCGGCCAAGACCAATCTGGGCTTGATCATCGTCGATTATCTCCAGTTGATGCAGGGGCGGAACACCATAGAAAACAGGACCCAGGAGATCAGTGAGATCTCTCGTTCCCTCAAGGCCATGGCCAAAGAGCTGCATGTGCCGGTTCTGGCCCTGTCCCAGCTCAATCGCAGCCTGGAGAGCCGGACCGACAAGCGGCCGATGATGTCTGATTTACGCGAGTCTGGAGCCATTGAGCAGGATGCCGATGTCATCTGCTTCATCTATCGGGACGAGGTCTACAACAAGGCAGAAGACAACCCCGAGCGCGGTCTTGCCGAAATCATTATCGGCAAGCAGCGCAACGGTCCAACCGGAACGGCCAAGCTCACCTTCCTCAAGGAATTCACTTTATTTGAAAATTTGAGTTTTTATGATGATTCAGACTATCCGTCTGCCTGATCTGCTCATTCAATTCACCCCTACCGCCCAACCATCTTTGATTGCCAACGGAACTTCAGAAGGTTTATTCCATGTCAACACCCACTCTCTCACCCTCCAGATATCAGTTTGATGAAATTGAAGCCAAGTGGCAGCAGCACTGGCTGACAAATAAGAGTTACAAGGCCGGCGAAGATGACCCGCGGCCCAAGTATTATGTCCTGGAGATGTTCCCGTACCCGTCAGGCCGCATTCACATGGGCCATGTGCGCAATTACTCCATCGGGGATGTGGTGGCGCGATACAAACGGATGCGCGGCTTCAATGTCCTTCACCCCATGGGTTGGGACGCCTTTGGTCTACCGGCCGAGAATGCGGCCCAGAAAAACAATCTGCCTCCGGCCAGCTGGACCTTTGACAATATCGCCTACATGCGGACCCAACTCCGCCGCCTGGGACTTTCCTACGACTGGGATCGGGAAATCGCCACCTGTCATCCCGGCTATTACCGCTGGGAACAGCAGCTTTTTATCGAGATGTACCAGAAGGACCTGATCTACCAGAAGACCACCACTGTCAACTGGTGCAACTCCTGCCAGACAGTCCTGGCTAACGAGCAGGTGATCGAAGGGGCCTGCTGGCGCTGCGACGAACTGGTTGAGCCGCGCAAGATGAAGGGCTGGTTTTTCCGCATCACCAGCTACGCCGAAGAACTGCTGTCAGGTCTTGAGACCCTCACGGGCTGGCCTGAGAAAGTGGCCATCATGCAGCGCAACTGGATCGGCAAGTCCACCGGTCTCAACTGCACCTTCCAGGTCGACGGCCTGGATGAACAGATTTCCATCTTCACTACCCGCCCTGACACCATCTTCGGGGTGACCTTCATGTCCATAGCCCCGGAGCACCCCCTGCTGGCCAAACTGCTTGCAGGAACTCCGCAGGAGAGCGCGGTCACGGCCTTTGCCCAGCAGATCATCATCGAAAAACAGCAGCAGAAGCCCACGGACGAAGTCGAGAAAAAGGGCATCTTCACCGGCCGTTACTGTATCAACCCCTTTAACGGCGACAAGGTCCCGGTCTACGTGGCCAATTTTGTACTCATGGAATATGGGACCGGAGCGGTCATGGCCGTACCCGCCCATGACCAGCGTGATTTTGAATTTGCCCGGCAATACAAGCTTCCCATCAAACCGGTGGTCATCCCCGGCGGAATGGATCTTGACGGCAGCACCATGACCGAGGCCTGCACAGAGGCCGGTCTGCTCACCGATTCCGGCGCCTTCAGCGGAATGGAATCCGAAGCCGCCAAGCAGGCCATCATCGATCATGCCGCTCAACAGAAGACAGGACATGGCCAGACCACCTTCCGTCTCCGCGACTGGGGTATCTCCCGCCAGCGTTACTGGGGGGCTCCGATCCCGATGATCCATTGCGATCATTGCGGGGTTCAGCCGGTGCCGTTCTCACAGTTACCAGTGCTTTTGCCAGCCGATCAGGACGGGGCCGTGGGCCAATGCGCCCCCTTGCACCAGCGACCCTCTTTTATCGAAACAAAGTGCCCGGTCTGTGCAGGTCCAGCCCGCCGCGAGACCGACACCATGGACACCTTTGTGGAATCGTCCTGGTATTTTGCCCGCTACACCAGCCCACGGGAGGAGAGCGCACCGCTTGATCGGGCCAAGGCCGCTCACTGGCTGGCGGTTGACCAGTACATCGGCGGGGTGGAACACGCCATCCTCCACCTCCTCTATTCCCGTTTCTTCACCAAGGTCCTGCGTGATCTGGGGTATCTTACCATTGACGAGCCCTTCACCAACCTCCTGACCCAGGGCATGGTCATCAAGGATGGCTCAAAGATGTCCAAGTCCAAGGGCAACGTGGTTGACCCCAACGACCTGATCCAGCAATACGGTGCTGACACCACCCGCCTGTTCAGCCTCTTTGCCGCACCGCCCGAAAAAGATCTGGAGTGGAACGCCCAGGGCGTTGAAGGCTCCTTCCGTTTTCTGAACCGGATTCATCGCTATGTGATGACCAATCTGGGCATCATCCTGGCCCATAAGGACATCAATGAGGCGTCCATGAACGATTCCGGACGCAATCTGCACCGCAAGACCCATCAGACCATCCGTCGGGTCACTGAAAATATCGAAAACAACTTTCATTTCAATACCGCCATCAGCGGGGTCATGGAACTGTTCAACACCCTTTCATCTCTCACGGGTGAAGAGGCAGTCGAGCCGGTGGACTCAGCCCTGATCCACGAAGCCTGCGAGACCATCCTCCTTTTGCTCTCCCCCATGGTGCCCCATTTTACCGCAGAACTCTGGCAGCAAATGGGCAAGCAGACCACCATTGACCAGGAATCATGGCCGGAATTTGACGAAGAAGCTGCCCGTGATGACGAGGTCACCGTGGTTTTGCAGGTCAACGGCAAGGTGCGCTCCCGTATCCTGGTTCCGGCCGATCAGAGCGAAGAGACGATCAGGGAGATGGCCCTGATCGATACCAATGTCCAGAAATTCATCGATGGTAAGACCGTGCGTAAGATCATTGTGATCAAAAACAAACTGGTCAACATCGTCGTCTGAGCACCCACCAGGAGCGTTCCATGAATCCAGCAGGCCGAATCCTGATCCTTGTTCTTGCCCTTGTGTCGCTGCCGATTGCCTGCGGATATCACAATCCTTATGTCTATTCAGGTCCGGCTCAGACACTGCAGATCAGCCCCTGGGACAACCGGACCAGCGATCTTGATCTCGGCATACGACTCTCACGTTCCCTGCGCCACTGGTTTCAAAAAACAGCAGCCATCCAGACAGTGCCAGAGCGGGGAACGGCCAACCTGGTCCTGGCAGGCGAGATCATCAGCATTGCCCGGCCGACGCTCACTTCGGCCGCGACTGGAATCACCAGCGAGGTCAAGGTCATTCTCACCGTCCGCTATGTCCTCAAGGACCAGAACAGCAATGAACTGCTGCTCGAGGTTCCGTCTGAGACCTGGACCGAATCATACTTTGTGGGCAGCAACAGCGCCCAGACTTCAGGAAACGAATCCGCGGCCCTTGACCTGATTATTGACGACATCTCTGAAAAGATCTACCTGAACACCCTCACCCTGCTCCGTCGCCGTTCATCCTGAAGGGGATGGGTCTGCCTGTTCCGGTTCTGACGACTTATTCGGGCCGGCAAAGAGCTGTTCGATTTCTGGGACATGCTGACTGCGACAAAAGATCGTTACCCGATCACCGACCTCAAAGCGGGAATGGCTGGTGGCATCGAAGAATTCACTGCCCCGCCGGATTGAGAGCACGCCCGTACTCTGATGCATCCGGATCTCGCTCACCTCCCGACTGGCCGCCTGACTGCCATCCTCAACCTGCAACTCCATGATCTTGACATCACCCTCTCCCCTGAGAAGCATGCCATCCCGTAAGGTCTGGTCGTGCTGTTTTCGCATCAGGCCCAACTGGTAGGCCTTGAGTATCTCACTGCGGCTGATCAGCCCCACCAGACGGGTTTCGTCATCGCGCTCAACCACCGGCAAGCGTGCCAGATCCCTGGGGGTCATCTTGCGGATGGCCATGAATATCGGCTCGTCCGTATAGGCGCTGATCACCTCTTTGGTGGCCACATCCCCAACCTTGATGTCCTTGAGGCTCACCTCCCCTGTTCCGGTTTCTTCCAGTTCCTGAAGCGTACGGTGAATATCCTGCATGGAAACCATGCCGGACAGCCGCCCTGCCCCGTCCACCACGGGAAACCCCTGATACCTTGTCTCCTGAAACAGGGCAAAGAGACTGGCCAGCGAGTCATCGCTGCAAACCGTCACCGGACGCTTGTTCATGACCTCCTCTACCCGGACCCCTTGCATGATATCCAGATCATGTCCCTGGTCAAAGTGGATACCGCGTCGAGTCAGACGAATGGTGTAAATGGAATCCCGATGAAGGATCTGGGCCAGGCCGGAGGCAGTCATACAGGCGGCCATGAGTGGCAGAATCATCTGATAATCGTTGCTCATCTCAAAGACGATCAACATGGCCGTGAGCGGTGCCCGACCCGCAGCCGCAAAGACCGCAGCCATCCCCACCAGGGCATAGGCACCGATGGACACCGGAAAACCAGGTGACAACCAGGCAATAAAATGACCAAAGGCTCCACCGAGCATGGCGCCGGTAAACAGGGACGGGGCAAAGACACCACCGGAATTGCCCGACCCCAGGGTCAGAGAGGTCGCCAGGGGTTTGAGCACGACCAGCAAAAGAAGCAGTGCAAATGGGGCCTTTCCCTGAATGACCAGCTCGATAAAGGCAAAACCCGCGCCGTAGACATGGGGAATATATTCCTGAACCGGCAGACCGAGCCCAGCCTCAGAAGGAGAGACCGTCAGGAGAACGGCCAGATAGGGATATCCCCAGGCCAGGAGACCAAGGAGAAGCGCACCCAGGGCCGGCTTCAGAAAAGGCGGCATACTGAGCCGGGCAAACGATCGCTCGCTCAGATCAAGCAGTCGGATGAAATAGATTCCGGTCAAGGCCGCCAGGAGGCCCAGGATGGTGTAAAAGAGAATTTCCCAGGGGGAGTTCAGGGCATAGGCAGGAACGGCAAAGGCCGGGCGGGCCCCGAGAAAGATCCGGCTGACGATGCTGGCGCTGACTGCAGCCAGAACCACATTGCCAAAGACAGCCACCTGCAGGCCGGTGGATAATATCTCTATGGCAAAGACGATCCCGGCCAGAGGGGCATTAAAGGTCGCGGCAATGCCGGCCGCAGCTCCGCAGGCCACCAGGTTTTTGATCCCCTCATCAGAGAGTTTCAGCCACTGACCGGCAGTGGACCCCAGGGTGGCACCCACCTGGACGATCGGCCCCTCGCGTCCGGCTGAGCCACCGGAACCGATACACAGTGCACTGGCCATGATCTTGGCCACAGCCACTCGCGGTCGAATTCTGCCGCCCCTGAGAACCAGGGCCTGCATGACCTCAGGCACACCATGTCCCTTGGCCTCACCGGCGAACCAGACAATGATCGGCCCACCCAGTATTGCACCAAGGACCGGCAGGATCACCAGCCACCATCGGCCAAGTTCCGGCAGGCCACCGGCCAAGCTCACATACAGCAGGGCCTGAATCCAGGCGATGAGCTTGATAAAGAGCACCGCAGCCAGACCAGTAGCCGCCCCGACCAGGAGCGAGAAGAGGATAAGAGTTATCCCCCCTCTCCTGAAAAAACGCTCATTCATGATGGCAAAGAGATTCATAGGCCCTGAGCTGAACAATTTTCGGTTGACCGCATCACGTCAGGCACCTCTCCACCTGCACTCATCAACGCCTGGGTCGTCGCCCCTTACCCGGTTTTTTTCTTTCAACGACAAAGGTCTCGGTTTTGATCTGGACAGTTCCCTTGGGCGCAGGGATCAGCAGTTCTTCCGGAGCCACGGCACACGGCAGGCTCTCACCGATAAATTCTTCAATATCCGGCAGATAAAAACCGCCCGATTCATCGGCAAAGCTGATGGAGATTCCAGCCTTTCCGGCCCGACCCGTCCGTCCGATACGATGAACATAATCCTCCGGCTCATAAGGGAGGGTATAATTCACCACATGGCTGATCCCATCGATGTGAATTCCACGGCCGGCCACGTCTGTGGCCACCAGTATCCGCACTCGCCCCTCACGAAAAGACTCAAGACGGGCACTCCGCTTCTGCTGCGGCACGTCGCCACTCAAGAGGACGCAATCGATACCATTGCGACGCAACCGCTCACTCAGACGCCGGGCCTCATTCTTCATGTTGGTAAAAACCATGATTCGCTCGAACTCACCGCTCTGAATCAGATTATAAAGGACATAGTATTTTTCAGCGGTGGTGGTCATATAGACGATCTGTTCAACAGTGTCCACGGTCACCTGGTCGGCCTCGGTCTCGATGGACTGAGGCTCGCGGCACCACTGGGCAGAAAGACGCTTGACCTCTTCGGTCATGGTTGCCGAAAAAAGCAGGGTCTGGCGTTTTGATTTGTCAGGCGTCTTGTAGATGATCTTGCGCACATCCGGGATAAAGCCCATGTCCAGCATCCGGTCGGCCTCGTCAATGACCATGATCAACACCTCAGAGAGATTGACCACACCCTTGCCCACATAATCCAGGAGACGTCCGGGGGTCGCCGCCAGGATATCCACAGGACGTTCCTGTAACCGTTGACGCTGTTTCTGGTAATCGACTCCGCCATAGGCGGCAACGACCTCAAAATCAGTATATTTAGCCAACCCCTTGGCGTCTTTGGCCAGTTGGATGACCAGTTCGCGGGTCGGGGCAATGACCAGCACTCGTGGGCGTCCCGGCCTGCGGGTCAACTGTTCTGTCTGCAGCAAACGGGTGAAGGCCGCGATGAGAAAGACAGCGCTCTTACCGGTGCCGGTACTGGCCTTAGCCACCAGGTCACGCCCGGTAATGGCCTGAGGCAGGGCCGCAGCCTGGATCGGAGTACAGAATTGAAACTCCAGGTCGTCAATTGCGTGCATCAGCTCAATGGGCAGATCCAGATCATGAAACCTGGTTTTCCCCTCCTCAGGCTCAACCACAAACCGGCTCAGATTCCAGTCACCTGCACCGGCCTTTTTCTTCTTCGGCTGGCCGGTTCGACTGGAACGTGCCTTTCCATCCTGCCTGGGATCAGATTCGACCTGTCCGGCCTGAGGATCGGAAGAGCAATCCGTCACGCCTTCCAATCCCTGTACGGAGTCCATGTCAAGTTTTCCGGTCGCAGCAGAGTCTGGTGACACGTTGGATTCCTGCAGATTTGGTGAACGTTCTTTTGTTATGGTCATATTCCTTATATCCTGATGTAATTTGACTCAGCAGCTTTTTGGGGCTTACTGAAAGAGGCGATTATTTATTTGCAGGCCATGGCCTGTCAGACATCTCTGGGGTAAAGCAAAAAATTCGTAACTATCCACCTTAATGCAGGTAACGGGCGTTTGCCCGGAACCGTAACTGTTCAGCAGTGCCGCAGATGCGAGAAAGAGATCTGCGAAGTGTACTGATTTGTACATGAGCAGGCCGATGACGAAGTAGATGTGGTGCTGTTGAACAGTTACAAAAATTCAAACCATGGTCACCGGCATGGGCTTTGTCTGTTCCCCCACATACAGTGTCCGGTGCGGAAAGGGGATCTCAATATGATGACGGTCAAAGGCCTCTTTGATCTGCTCATGAATCGTATTGCGCAGATCGAGAAAATTCTCCCGTTTGGCCCAGACCGAAAACTGGATATCAAGTGAGGATTCGCCAAAACCCAGAAAGATAAAAAGGGGTTTGGGCTCCACCAGACAGAGATTATTGGCCGCAGCCACGGCAAACAGGACATTGCGCACCGCAGCAATGTTCTCCTTGTAGGCCACCCCCACCTTCAGATCAAGTCTGCGAATCGGGTAGCGGGTCAAGGTGGTCACCTCGGTGCCGACCAGGGTCTCGTTGGGGATGCGGACAAAGAGATTGTCCATGGTCCGCAGTTTGGCCGACAGGAGATCAATGGAGATCACCTCTCCTGTGGTTGAGCCGACCTGGATCACATCCCCGACGGAAAAAGGCCGCTCGCCAATGAGAAACAGGCCACTGATCAGGTTTGACATGGAGGTTTTGGCAGCAAAGCCGATGGCCACCGAAAAGATTCCTGCCGCCCCCAGAAGGGCTTTCAGTTCAAAGCCCATCTGGTTCAGGGCCGAAATCAGAAAGATAATCATCAACAGATAGTAGACGATCCGGCGGCTGAGCATCACCCCCTGGGTGGAAAAATTTCCTTCAGCCAGGCGCCCGACCCAGCGCGACACCAGACGGGCTACCACATACCCCACCAGCAGAATCAGTGCAGCCCGGCCAAAAGAAAACAGCCGTTCACTGGCCAAGACATATTCACCGATCTGGTTCAGAATCTCCATTTCATACTCCTTGCTCTGTCCATCCAACTCTCATTCCTGCAAACGACTTGCCCTGACCTTCATACAAAAGAGCATGGCTAAACCAAATTGGCCAACCATAACCAACCATGGCTTCGGCATGGCCAGTCATGGTCTCTGATAAGCACTCATACAAAAAGCGGTCAGCCAAAAAGCATGCTCAGGGTACTGCCCAGGGTCTTGCGATCCGGTTTTTGCCGGGGTGGAGCAATCGGCTGCGCCCCGGGACACTGGGACGGAGGGCCGTCCTGAATCTCAAGAAAATCCTGCCCTGATTCACTGTTCCGGGTCATCACCATTGCCTGGGTCCATAAATAATCATTATCCGCTCCATAAAGGGCCAAAAACGGCACCGGCAATTTCAGGCGATCGAGAAGGAGTGCGCTTGGTGCCCGGTTACTCACCACCACCGGAGTAATGGCCCGATAGGAACGATGCGGCAGGGCCGCATGATCGATCCTGGCATTGGTGTGAATGGCATAACAGAGATCTCCTTCCCTGGTGGAAGGGCCGAACCAGGTATCAGAGGGCTGCAGAACAGGCAGGTCCAGCAAGGGAAGACATTCCACGCCTGCCTGGACAGAGACCCACAGCGGAGTCGAGACAAAGAGGGTCAGTTGCTGGCCCGGCAGGACATAAAATGGAATCGCTGGACGAGTGATCACAGCCCGATCAGCCAGGGCCGGTACCAGCGAACAACCAGGAGTGGTCTTAGAAACCACATAGCGTCCCCGGGCAGCGGCAGGTTCGGTGTTCAGGGCCAGAGAGGGATTATCCTCAGAGTCATTTTCATTTCGTTGTTGATTGTCATCATAATAAATCTGCCATTCCTGATCCAGACGACGAACCGCAAGGGAAAGGGGGCCTATTTCCCATTGTCTTAACTCATTTATTTCCAGGGGATAGTCTCTCCACCACAGCTGAGTTTCATCCACCAAGGCAATTCTCCTTCATATCAGTTGTTAATTTGCTCACCACAAAACCGCAAATGAACACAAATGGACACAAAACCGAATCCAACAGACGCCACACCGTCGGCGACACATCCTCGCGCACGGGAAAAAATTGACATCCCACTCTATCCAACATGATCGACCGGTCCAAGCTCAGGCGTTGATATTATACCACAACCGCTGAAGAATATGTTAGAATAGACGTAACTGGTCAGCGGCACCCCATCTTCGCCCATTCTGACCTTCTCACATACACAAGTATGCTTCAAAGTCCAGAATGAACGAACCTGGCGCACCGCTGACCAGTTACAGTTTCCAATCCCTTACACACACCCTGCCCCCATGACATCACTCAGTTCCCGCTGCCGCACCAAGATCATTGCCACCCTCGGCCCCGCCTGTGACCAGGAAACGGAAATGGCCCGACTTATATCAGGTGGCGTCGACCTCTTCCGTCTCAACTTTTCCCATGGCGAACTCGCCGACAAACAGGCGCAGATCAATCGTCTGCGACGACTGGCCAGAGAGATGGGACAGGTCATCGGTCTGCTGGCCGATCTCCAGGGTCCCAAAATCAGGATTGGGGATCTTCCTCAAGGGGGGCTGACCCTCATCAGTGGCCAGACAATCTCTCTGACCCTTGAGAGTCCCTGCGGCGAAAGGTCCATTCCCATCAGCGACCGTTTTCTCATCACAGACATCCAGATCGGCCAGCACATCCTGATTGATGACGGCCAGATCGAGCTGCTGGTCGAGGGTAAGACCAATTCGTCCCTTAAATGTCAGATCCTGATGGGTGGCCACCTCACCAGCCGCAAAGGACTGAATCTGCCGGACAGCCAGTTGGCTATCCCGGCCCTGACCCGGAAGGATGAGCAGGATCTTGACTTTATCCTCACAGAGGACTTTGACTTCGTGGCCCTCTCCTTTGTCCACAAAGGGGCCGACATTGAACAATTGCGCCGTCGAATTGATGAGAGAAACAGTGCAATCAAGATCATTGCCAAGATTGAAAAGCCGGAAGCCGTAGAGGCCTTTACTGAAATCCTGGCCGCAGCCGATGGGATCATGGTCGCCCGTGGTGATCTGGGCGTGGAGATGAAACTGGAAAAGGTTCCCCTGATCCAGAAGAACATCATCAGGGCCTGTGTTGCGGCCGGCAAACCGGTGATCACGGCCACCCAGATGCTGGAAAGCATGATCAGTAAACCGGTGCCGACCCGAGCCGAAACATCGGATGCGGCCAATGCCATCCTTGACGGCAGCGATGCTCTGATGCTCTCAGGTGAGACTGCAATTGGAGAATTTCCCTGGGAGGCCGTTCGTGTCCTCACCCGGATTGCCGGTGAAGTTGAGCGTGATCTCTATGCCAATCGAAACTGCGCCGCCCTGAACCTGGAAAACCTGACCGGCAAGGGAAACAGAGCCATTGACGAGGCCATTGCCCAGGCCGCCTGTCGCACGGCCCTGACCGTCAGGGCCGAACTGATCGTGGCCTTCACCCAGACCGGATCAACGGCCAGGCTACTGGCCAAAAACAGGCCATTGGTCCCTGTCCTTGCCCTGACCCCATCAGTCCGGGTCCAGCAGCAGTTGACCCTGCTGCACGGAGTACGCTCGCTGGCCATCGACATGCAGGCCGACACCGAATCGCTGATCAGGGCCGCAGAAGAGACGATCCTCGCCCACAACCTGCTGCAGCCCGGGGCCATTATCGTTATCACCCTGGGCAGTCCGGTCTCAGACCCGGGGGCCACTAATCTCATCAAGGTCCAGCGCCTGAGCCGCTGACAAACCACTGGAGTGAACACCCTGTAAAGCCTGACCGGTCTCGGGCTCAGGCCTTACAGGGTCTCTTTCTGATGGTGGAGACTACTCAGCCACGGGTGATCCGTCGCACAGCCTCGTCGTAGCGTTCCTTGGTTCTGGTAATAATTTCAGACGGCAGGGGCGGTGCCGGCGGAGTCTTATCCCAGTCAAGCGAAGAGAGGTAGTCACGCAGATACTGCTTGTCAAAACTGGGCTGCCCCTGACCCGGTTTATACTCATCCACCGGCCAGAATCTCGATGAATCAGGGGTCAGGACCTCATCAATCAGAATCAGTTTTCCGTCGATCTCACCCAACTCGAACTTGGTATCAGCAATGATAATCCCTTTGTTGCGGGCATACTCCGCCGCACGGCTGTAAAGTTTGATACTGATTTCGGCAATCTCCCGGCTGCGCTCAGGACCCATCTTGGCCTCAAGCTGGGCCAGCGAGATGTTCTCGTCATGGTCACCCAGATCGGCCTTGGTGGATGGGGTAAAGAGCACCTCGGGCAACTGATCAGATTCCTGAAGACCTGCTGGGAGTTCAAATCCACACACAACCCGATTCTTCTGATAGGCCTGCCAGAACGAGCCTGAGATGTACCCGCGTACAATACACTCCACAGAGAGAGGGCGAGTTTTGCGGACCAGCATGGAGCGTCCACGCAGCTGCTCAGCATAGGGCTGGCAGACTGCGGGGTAATCGGCCGTATTGGCGCTGATCAGGTGGTTGTCGACGATATCGCCAAGCAGATCAAACCAGAACAGGGACAGCTGGGTCAGAATGGCCCCCTTGCCGGGAATGGGATCACCCATAACCACATCATAGGCAGAGATCCGGTCAGTGGCCACCATGAGCAATTTATCATCATGGCCGGGAATCCCGTACATGTCGCGGACCTTACCGCGATGAAGAAGATTGAGGGCCGGAAAATCAGTCGTTACAATTGGTTCGGTCATTGCTGCAATTCTCCTGAGCAGAAACAAAAAAAGCGGCCTCCCCGCACACAAGTGCAGAAAAACCGCCCGATACTTTAAAAATTACAGACCCAGTCTGGCTTTAACGGCCTTGATCACATCATCACTGGAGGTCGCGGTAACGGTCATGACCAGCCCTTCATTCTTGTAAAAACCAATCAGAGGAGCGGTCTTCTCGTTGTAGGTCTCAAGGCGATGAGTGATGGCCGCCTCGGTCTCGTCCTCACGCTGGATGGCAGGACTGCCGCATTTATCGCAGATCCCCTCAACCTTGGTCGGATTGGATTTGACATTGTAGATCGCCTGACAATCGGAATTCGAGCAGGTACGACGGGTACAGAGACGATCAAGGATCACATCGCGGGGAACATCAATATCAACGGCCATGTCGAGTTTGATATTGAGCTTGGCCAGCAGGTTCTTGAGTGCTTCGGCCTGCGGGATGGTCCGGGGAAAACCATCAAGCAGAAAGCCTTTTGCACAATCAGGCTCCTGAAGACGCTTCTCCATAATTCCCATGATCAGCGAATCAGGAACCAGATCACCACGACTCATGTAGCCCTGTGCTTCCTTCCCAAGATCTGTACCGGCATTAACGGCACCGCGCAGGATATCGCCGGTGGAAATCTGGACAGACCCATCAATGGCGGTCAGCAATTTGGCCACAGTGCCTTTTCCGGCGCCGGGGGCACCCAAGAGTATCAATTTCATACATTTCTCCTTCTGCTATTCAAGAGTTATCAGTTCGATGTCAAAAAAAAAGCCCAGCGCAAAAACCTTTTCACACAAGGCACCTAACAAAAATTATACTTATAAACTTTTTTCATCATTGGCGCATCTAAAACCGAACCTGATCTCTGTTTCCGGCAACAAAAGGAGTCGGGTCTGCTCTATTCAGTCTCCCTGCACATCAAGACGGGGTCTTCTGAGGGCGCGCTGGCTGAGCATGCGCTCCGTCCATTCAGGACAGCGTTCCCCCCTGTATTCTTTCAATTCAGCAATCAGGGAACCAATCAGAATCTTGGAATGAATCCGCAGGGGGATGCGACAGGAATCAGCCGTAAACCAGATCACGGTATCACCACTCTTGTCGTACAAGCCCTTAAAGGTCATGCGCGGCAGGACCTCAAGGGCCTCGACTCGGCCCAGCAGGCGGTTTTGAACCCGGGAGGAACCACGGAGTTCCACATCCACCAGATTTCTGCTCTCATCAGCCCAGGTGGGCACAACAAAGTGGTTTTGATCAACGCTCCAGGGAAGAAAGCGGGTGGTGAAAAAGGAAGAAAACTCATTGTGAACCGGGCCATCCACCTCAAATCGATGCTCAGCCCCCTGGTTCTTTCGATAAAAAACCAGCCCCTGCTCCTGGTCATAACGAGTCTGTCGCAAAACCCCATCCCGGCCACCCTCGCGCTGTTTCACCTCATAATTTATGGGGAGCCAGTCAGCTGTCACCTGGGTGACAAAGGTGTCATTCACAGGATAAAATAAATGAAACAGGCCTGAATCACGGACTCGAGCCCGAATTTCACATGCCCCCGGCTCAGCTTGCTCGACGCTCAAGGACATTTCCCCGATCTTGATTCCCCCGCTCCAGGAGATATCATAGGCCAATTCTTCAGTCGGGCAGAACGTTGCCGAACCGACCTGTTCCTCTGCCGAGGCCCCTTGAGCCACAAAACCAACCAGCAGCAAAACCTGCAAGCAGACCCCTGATCGAACCAACCTGCCCCGCCTCTCAAGTATCATCCAAGCCACCAGAACCAAATCCTGTAACCAAATCCTTTCTTACAGGCTACTCCACAATCATCAGGCACCAGTGGCCTCTGCATTTACTGATCAGTGGAAAGCACGATCACCTCATCACCATCGACCAGTTTCCACATCTGGTTCTTGTCTGGATTGAGATAAATTTTACCAGGACTGTCCATGGAGTCATGAATCCGGAGACCAATTGCAATCTCACCCTGATACGAAACCCGCTCCTGAATGGCACGGAAGGTCATCTGGCCGCTCACCTCATAATCCGCGCTGCTCTGGAAATAGATCTCTGCCCCGCCACTGGTAAACAGTTCCTGAAAGACAATATTAAGCTCAGGCCGCAGGGTCACATGGGAAAGAATATGACTGAGAATAAGAGGGCTGAGAATCACCTCCTCCGGTGAGTCACGGAAGAGGATCTGGTTCTCCGGGTCAAGAAACTCCATCAGAATATCAGGGCGTTCCGTCTGGTCCTTCAGGAGATTGCGCAGCAGCATAAAGCCAAGGATGGTACGGGCGTCTGCCTGTTCAGCACTCTTCATCCAGTCACAGCCGAGCAGGACGATATTATCATAACTGCACAAATCGACCAGGGCCAGATCCTGAGGATCGGTATAATCGCCGTCCAGGTGGCGGATCACCACCCGTTCCGGGGACATGGAAACACGTCGCAGTCGCTCTTCCCGTTCCTGGGTGGACATGGCGGAAAAGAGATCGATTTCAAAAAATTCATTCCGGTAATTATCAAATTCATGGACCAGGGCCGGAATCATATCATTCCAACCCAGGAGCAGGATACGACGCTGTTTTTTGGACCGTACCCGGGGTGCAAACTCTCCCCGGGGGAAGGCCACTGGCCGCCGGGCAACATCCGGATTGGAATCACCATGATTCCTGGCCATAATCACCAGACGATCCCCTTCCAGGACGACAAATCCTGGCGGAGGATTCAAAAATGGCCGGAATGAACCATTCTCGGGACGCAGGACCCCCAGGGGGACGGCCATGGGAAAGCAGGAAAACAGATCCTCAAAACGCTCACCGGCAAAGGCCGGCAATCGCCTGATCCGAATCCCGTTCCCTTCACCATATGAAAGGATTTCGGTATAAATATGGGAGAGCCGACGGTGACGGATGTTCTGGGCCACCAGGAGGCTGATAATGCCGTCACTGGCCAGGATTTCAAGCTGACCCGGATAGGCCGTACGGGCCACAGGAATTTTTCGGGCATCAAAGAGCTCCGCTGTCACAAAAGGCAGGGGGGCGGATTCTTCACGGGCATACCCGGCAATCGCCAAAAGTGTCTTGATGGTCCGCATATCAGACTGATCTGTCCCGCCGACGCTGAAATCGGCTCCGGGCAGGATGATGGCTGCGGCATGCAGATAATCGACCCGCTTGAGATGATCATTGCGCAGACTGTTCCCGGAACGGAAAATCACCTGGCGTGCGTCCCATTCCCGCCCCAGAAATGAGGCCAGGGCCTGATGCTGATCCGAGGTGACCTCTTCACTGAGAATGGCAATGCGTAATCGTCTGGCCCCCCTGCTCTGCAGCAGTCGCTTCACCCGGGTTTCAGATTCCACCAGTTCCTTGACAATGGCCGGTGTCCTGGTCGTCCAGCCGAGAATGACAATATGATGATTCAGACTCACCGGGGTAAGCCCGGCCTCAAGTCTGCGAATGGTCGCTTCCAGCCACTGGGTCATGATGGCAATCAGCGAGCCCATGAACAGGACATATCCCAAAACCGTGACCACCGTCGAGATGACACGGAGGAGCAGCCCCTGATCATCGCCAAGATAGCCAGGGTCAGTCAGACGGAGAAAGGCCCACCAGATCCCCTCAGATGGTGAGGCAAAGTTACCAGTCATATAGACGGCGGCCCCGCCACCGGCCATACTGACCAGACCAATCAGGGCGGCAATCATCAACAGACGGAAATGAGCGCCGCGCAGCAGAAGACGCTCAAGGAAAAACTGCA
>ERZ889078.1155-NODE-1155-length-21642-cov-11.936397_pt1 | contig 21642 bp, 21 predicted proteins | sample MGYA00521266_ERZ889078 | MGnify/ENA primary metagenome ERZ889078 (study PRJEB32303, sample SAMEA104408618) | aquatic metagenome | biome: Brackish water; feature: Pelagic; material: water | place: Baltic Sea | collected 2014-06-16T06:34:00 | depth 76,534 m ...
GCCTCGTTCATGGCACGACCCAGACCCTTAAACACAGCTTCTAATATATGGTGAGTGTTTTGGCCATGCAGAAGGTCTACATGCAGAGTGACACCCGCCTGAACTGCAAAGGCCCGCAAAAACTCCTGGGCCAGAGCCGAATCAAATCGTCCGACCTTCTGATCAGGCACCGAAACATCATAGTGAAGATGAGGACGGTTTGAAACATCAACCACCACTCGCGCCAAGGCCTCATCCATGGGCAGATAACAAAGACCATACCGGCAGATGCCGCTCTTGTCAGCCAGGGCCTGAGCAAAGGCCTGCCCCAGACAGATCCCGACATCTTCGACCGTGTGATGGTCGTCAACCTCGACATCTCCGCTGGCCTTGATGACAAGATCAAAAAATCCGTGCACCCCAAACAAGGTCAGCATATGATCAAGAAAAGGGACCCCAGTCTCAACACTGGTCTCTCCCTTGCCATCAATCTCAAGCTCGAGCCGGATCTCTGTTTCCCTGGTGACACGTTCCACCAGGCCATGCCGCTGTTTTACTGCTGTCATGATAACTCCCCACTGATCAAAGCACCCGAAAAAGACCTGACCGGGCCGACATTCCGGCTCGAAAAAAATTGTTACAATTTACCTAGCCAGGCTGAATTATATAGATTATATAGCACAGACCGTTGCCAAAGGCCTATCTCTTTTTTCTCAGGGGATGCCAATTTTTTCATCCTTTTAGCCCAGCCGCAAAACAGTTTTTCTGTTGACAGGTAACGAACAGTCTGTTAAGGTCGCCACGTTTCAGGGCAACCTTTTTAGGCCCTTACACGATGAGCGGGAATAACTCAGTGGTAGAGTGTAACCTTGCCAAGGTTGAAGTCGCGAGTTCGAATCTCGTTTCCCGCTCCACTCAGACTGCAAAAGGTTCGACATACGTTCGAACCTTTTTTTATTAAAACAGCATTACCCTGCAGAGGAACACAATGAAAACGTACCTGACTCCCGTAAGCGAGATCGATAAAAAATGGTATGTAGTCAACGCCGAAAATAAGGTCCTGGGTCGTCTTGCCTCAGAAGTTGCCTCACGCCTGCGCGGCAAGCATAAGCCCACCTACTCCACCTTCATTGACAACGGCGACTTTATCGTCATCACCAATGCCGAAAAGATTCAGCTCACCGGCAAAAAATGGGATGACAAGATATACTACCGCCACACCGGCTACATGGGTGGACTCAAAGAGCAGACCGCCAAAGAATTGCTGGCCAAGCACCCGACCGACCTGATCATGAAGGCCGTTCAAGGCATGCTTCCCCACAACAGACTCGGCCGTCAACAACTGAAAAAACTCAAGGTCTACGCTGGCACTCATCACCCCCACGCTGCCCAGATGCCTGTTGAGCTCAATTTATAATTTTCATTATCACGGAGAAGAGTAACATGGCCCAGGATCGTTTTTACGCCACAGGCAAGAGAAAGACTGCAATCGCTCGCGTCTGGATCACCCCCGGCAGCGGCAAGGTAACAGTCAACACCATGTCTGCTGAAGACTACTTTGGCGGCACATTCAAGCTTCACAGAATCGAGCGCCCATTCAAGGCCACCGATAATGTTGAGAAATATGACGTCGTCGCGACCCTCAAGGGTGGTGGCAAATCAGCTCAGGTCGATGCCCTGTCCCATGGCATTTCTCGGGCCCTGCTTGAATTTAACCAGGAACTGCGCCTGCCCCTGAAAAAATCCGGCCTTCTGACCCGTGACCCGCGCATGAAAGAGCGCAAGAAATACGGACAAAAAGGCGCCCGCGCCAAGTTCCAGTTCTCAAAACGTTAAGCGTTGCATCTGTTACCCTCCCGCGGGTGAAGACACCCCGGGTCCCTGGATGCGTTTTATGGCCGCCAGGAACAGACAGATCTTCAAGAAAGGGGATAACAGACCATCTGTTATCCCCTTTTTCTTTGTCATCAGGTGAGATTTATGATCAACGTCGCAATCATCGGCGCCTCAGGCTACACCGGGGTCGAACTGGCCCGTATCCTCTGCAACCATCCGAACATCAAGCTCACGGCCGCCACTTCCCGCCAGTATGCGGGCAAGCCTCTGGCCGAAGTCTTCCCGAGCCTCAGGGGGAAGACCGAATTGGTGTGCGAAAATCTGGAACCAGCCCAACTGTGCGAACGGGCCGATCTGTTTTTTACAGCGGTCCCACATAAAACGGCCATGGACCTTGTCCCCAGCCTCCTGGCGGCCGGTAAAAAAGTGGTGGATCTCTCCGCCGATTTCAGGCTGCGGGATGTCGCCGTCTATGAAGAATGGTACCAGGCCCACTCTTCCCCTGAGCTGATCCATGAGGCAGTCTACGGCCTGCCCGAGCTCTACCGGGAGCAAATCAAAAGGGCTCGACTGGTGGCCAATCCCGGCTGCTACCCGACCTCAATCATCCTCGGACTGGCCCCCCTCCTGAAAAACAACATCATCGACCCCACAACCATCATCGCTGACTCCAAATCAGGGACTTCGGGTGCTGGCCGCGGCGCCCTGGTCGGCTCCCTGTTCTGCGAGGTCGCTGATGGTTTCCGAGCCTACAAGGTCGGCGGGACCCATCGCCATACCCCCGAAATTGAGCAGGAGATCAATGCGCTGTGCAACGGCTCAGTCAAAATCTCCTTCACTCCGCACCTCCTCCCCATCTCGCGCGGGATCATGAGCACGGTCTATGCTTCTCCGGTCAAAGAGTGTAATCTCAACGATCTGACCGCCCTCTACCAGAAGACCTACCAGGACGAACCTTTTGTCCGAATTCTGCCTGCGGGCAGCTTTCCTGCAACCCAGTATGTACGGGGCTCAAATTTCTGCGATATCTCCATCAACCATGACCTGCGCACCAATCGCCTGATCATCCTGTCTGCCATTGACAACATCGTCAAAGGCGCGGCAGGACAGGCCATACAGAACATGAATCTGATGCTGGGCCTGCAGGAAACCACTGGCCTGGAGGGCGCTCCCTTCTTTCCATGAGCACCTGACCAACTGCCTTACCCTGGAATGCATACCATCAAACTCATTATCGCCTTTGACGGCACCGATTTTCGGGGGTGGCAACGACAAAAAAGCGGTCAGACCATCCAGGGAGAGATCGAAGATCGCTTACGGATCATGACCCGGTCCGATATCTCGCTGGAAGGGGCCGGACGAACCGATGCCGGGGTTCATGCCAGGGGCATGGTTGCCAGTTTCAAAACCCCTTCCCGGCTCACCTGCCAGGCCTTTCAGCAGGGCCTCAATTCCCTTCTCCCTGACTCCATCCGTATCCTGGCCGCAACCGAGGCCAGTCCTGACTTCCATGCCCGCTTTGATGCCCGAGCCAAGACCTACTGCTACCATCTTGACATGAACCAGATCCAACTCCCCCACCAGCGCCTCTACGCCCTGCATATCCCGGTGCGACTGGACCTTGAACTGATCCAACACTGCCTTGGAAAAGTTATCGGCGAACACGACTTTGCAAGTTTTGAGGCATCAGGGTCCCGTGATCTGACAAAGACCACGGGCCGCGGCAGTGTCCGTACCATACTCGATGCCAGCCTGCACATGACAGGAATCCATTTTGTAACCCTGACCTTTTCAGGTGACGGGTTCCTGCGCCACATGGTCCGTAATCTGGTGGGAACCCTGATCGACGTGGGCAAAGGCAGGACAAGCTCTGAAGCATTCAGCCAGATCCTTGCGACTGCCGACCGAAAGGTTGCAGGTGCAACTGCTCCCGCGCACGGCCTCTTTCTTGATGCCGTACACTATGGACAGGATTGCCCTGGCCTCGATCGCTCCTGATGACCTGGATCGCATTTGACACATCTGAACCAGGTGACGCAGATACCATTGGCCCGGCCATAAAAAAAGGCAGATTCCAAACTCCTGCGAGTCTGAAATCTGCCTCTCAAGTCAGGACTGTAGAATTGTTCAGGCCTTCATGGCCTCTGCCACCGCTGCACAGACGTAATCAATATTCGATGTGGTCAGGCCGGCCAGATTGATCCGTCCCCCGCCAACCACATAGATACTGCTGTTCTTCCTGAGCCACTGAACCACCTCATCAGACCAGCCACTGAATGAGAACATCCCCCGCTGCTGCTCGATGAAGGAAAAATCTCCCTCAACCCCCTGACGGGCCAGACCAGCAACCAAGTCCTTACGCATCCCAACGATCCGGTTACGCATCTCAGCCAGCTCAGCCAACCACATGGCCTGCAGTTCGGAGCTGTTGAGGATTGTCGATGCCACCAGACCACCATGGGATGGCGGGTTGGAGTAATTGGTCCGAATCACGGTCTTCAGATGGCTCATGGCCACCGTGGCCTCGCTGGCCGAGGGCGTCACCACGGTGATGGCGCCAACCCGCTCGTTATACAGACCAAAATTCTTGGAAAAAGAGCTGGCTACAAAAAAATCTACCCCAACTGCTGCAAACTGCTCCACCGCGAAACGATCTTCATCCACCCCATCCCCGAACCCCTGATAGGCAAAGTCAAGAAAGGGCACCCAGCCGCTCTGGGCCGCAAGGGCCGCCACCTGCCGCCACTGACCATGACTCAGGTCCACACCACTGGGGTTGTGGCAACAAGTATGGAGAACGACCACATCACCTGCGGGGATCTTTTTGAGATCAGACATCATGTGTTCAAAATCCAAGCCCTTGCTTTCCGGATTATAATAAGCATAACGCTCAATACCAAAGCCTGCCGCACCAAAAATTCCATTATGATTGGCCCAGGTGGGAGAACTGACCCAGACCCTGGCCTGGGGAGAAAACTGATGAATGAGATCAGCCCCAACCCGCAGGGCCCCGGTCCCACCTGGGGCGTGAGCGGTCACCGCACGACCGGCCCCGATCACCTCATTCCCCTCCCCCAGGATCAGTCGCTGGACAGCTGCAGCATACGCAGGATCGCCGGAAATGGGCAGGTAACTCTTGGACGCCTGTTTTTCGACCAGTTCTGTTTCGGCAAGCTTGACACAACGAAGAATCGGTGTGTTTCCGGTATCATCCTTGTAAACACCGACCCCAAGGTTTACCTTCCTGGGATTCTTATCTTTTCTGAACTCGTCAGTCAAGCCCAGAATCGAATCCGGAGGGGCCGGCTGAATATTCTTCCACATGATGTTCTTCCTTCTCTCTATGATCAATATCTACCAGCATAGCTGAACCAGACTGGCCAGCCACAACCAACCATGAAAGTTCGTTCCTTCGGCATGGCCAGTCATGGTCTCCGATGAACTTTCATATACAAGCTTATGTTCCAAACGTCTTGATAGCGTTTCCAGCCTGTTCTGTAAACACTTTTTGCACACATTTCACCCTTCCCCTGGGCACTGACGCTCCACCTCTCATAAGAGAAAAAACAAGAGACAACTCCTCCAGTGATCAGCCCACAAAAAAGGCCTGTTCATGAAGATCTGAAGATCTCACAACCAGGCCCGGACATTTTTGGCGATTCACTCTCTCTGCAGACTCACATCCAGATATCCATCAATTTTTCTGCAAGGACTGTTTGGCCAGTAAAGACTGCAACTTCCATGGTGACGAGAGACAGGCGCGCCCCTCACTGCAGGTCGACATGACATCACAAAAAGCCAGAAATTCTGCCTGGGCATCACTCATCGCCTGGCCTTTCTTGGTAATCACCTGCAGGTTTCGTTTCATGTCGACGCCCTCGATTTTCAGGGATTTGAGCCAGCCATGCTCGATCTCACGACAGACCGTGAGCGCCGAGAGGCAGGCAACACCGACCCCGGACTCCACTGCCTTTTTGATTGCCTCGGGATGGCCCATCTCCATGACGACCTCAATCTGGTCGAGATAGTCCTTCATCTTCTCCCGGAAGATCGCCACGGTCCCTGACCCCTTTTCACGCATGATCCAACGGGTATCCTTGAAATCTTTTTTGACCTGGAAGGACTTCTGCTGGCCCAGTGGATCACTCGGCCCGACGATCACCACCAACTCGTCTTGAAACCAGGGCCGGATCAGTATATCCGGGCTTTTGATAGGTCCCTCCACAAAACCAACGTCCACGGACCCATCCAGCACCAGTCGTTCGGCATAGCGGGTATGATGAACCAGCATGTTCACATAGACCCCAGGATGCATCCGCTTGAAGGCACCAATCAGATAGGGCAGGATATAATCACCGATGGTGGTCGAGGCCACCACCTCAATCTGTCCGTGCAGCGAATCGCTCTCCTCAGACATGATTGACTCGACATTGCTGACCTGGCAAATGATCTCCTTGGCCAGGGGCAAAAGATAACGGCCCCGCTCATTGAGCAGGAGGCTGCGGCCATGCCGGTCAAAGAGTGAACCAGCCAGTTGATTCTCGAGTTCAGCCAGGGCCATACTCACCGCCGACTGGGTCACGAACAGCTTTTTGCTGGCCTTGGTCACCTGGGCCGTCTCGGCCACGGCAATAAATATTTCGAGTTGTCTTAGCGTGATAGACACTGATAAACCCTCGTTTCAATTTTTCTTATAAAAATTATCTGTTTTTTAGATTAGTGATTGGGCACTTTATCACTTATATACTTTTTCTCAATAGTTTTCCTTCAGAGTCCTGCTGAGCGGTTGGACTCCTCTGTCGCAAACGATGAATGAATGCCCATTCATTTTTAGGTTGACAAGGCTTAAGTCCTTCATTATAAAAAAAAACTATTCATGAAGAACTTCCTGTTCATTCAACATCGGGAGTACGTGTATGGAGCTTCAATTCTCAGATTTCCTCTACCGTGACAATGTCCTCTGGATCACGGCCTTCACCCTCGGCGGACTCTGCTTCGCCCTGGGCCCTATCGTTATTGTCTACCTGCTCATGCCCCGCAAGACGCGGCAGATCAACAACAAGAACGCCCAATACATCGAGTGCGGTATTGACCCGATCGGGGATTCCTGGATACGCTACGGCCTGGTCTTCTACCTCTACGCCCTGATCTTTGTCGTCTTTGCCGTTGATGTCCTCTTCCTGTTTCCGGTGGCTGTGGCATATGACAATGGCCTGTTCGTCATCCAGGATTTTGTTGAAATCGTAATTTTTGTTGGAATCTTAGCACTTGCAATTGTCTACGCATGGAGCAAGGGAGTATTTAAGTGGGAACGCAAAATATACCATCCATAGACACCGAGATCCCTTCAGCCCTGGTCCAGTTTGCCATCTCCGACAAGCTGATCAACCTGGGCCGGGCAAACTCGTTGTGGCCCCTCACCTTTGGTCTGGCCTGCTGTGCCATTGAAATGATGGCCTCGGGTGCTGCCCGGTTTGACATCTCCCGTTTCGGAGCCGAGGTTTTCCGACCCTCTCCGCGCCAGAGTGATGTCATGATCGTGGCCGGAACTATCTCCAAAAAAATGTTACCTGCGGTCAAGACCCTTTACGACCAGATGCCGGAACCCAAATGGGTGATTGCCATGGGCAACTGTGCCATCTCCGGTGGTCCCTTTGTCTTTGAAGGCCAGTACGGAATTGTGGAAGGCGCTGACACCTTCCTGCCTGTCGATGTGTATATCCCCGGCTGCCCACCACGGCCCGAGGCCCTTATCGAGGGAATCATCGAGCTGGAACATAAGATCACCGGCTGGCGACGCTGGCCCAAGGTCGAACCGGTATAAGGCGTCGTTGCCTCCCAACCATTTATCCAGGACTGCTGAGATGATGACCGAAACTATCAAGCAATCACTCGAAGAGCTCTTCCCACCCGTCGAGACTGCAGCCGCTCCGGCCGTAGAAGAGTCCACCGACCAGGACGCCGCAGATGACAAGAAAAAAGCAGCTGCGACTGCACCTCGGGCCAACGGTGTTATCACCTCTGATTACCAGGCCTGTGGCTATCACGTGGACGCCCAGGTTGCCCCTGAACAACTCCTGGCCGCAGTGAGCAAAGTCAATGAGGCCGGTTTCTTTATTGAATCCATCACCGGCGTTGACTGGATCGCGGACAATCAGCTGGAGGTCGTCTACGACTTCTGCCGCTACGATTTCGACCTCTGCCGGGTGGTCATCCGGACTCGGACAGACCGCGCCAATCCGGAAGTGCCGACCATCACCGAAATCTATTCCGGGGCCAACTGGCATGAACGCGAGACCCACGACTTTTTCGGGATCAAGTTCGCCGGCCATCCGCACCTGATCCCTCTCCTGCTGCCCGAAGATGCAGATTTCCATCCCCTCTTAAAGGATTTCAAAGCATGAGCGCTCCTATTCAACTCCGATCTGACGAGACCTTTACGCTCAACGTCGGGCCGCAGCATCCGGCGACCCACGGCGTTCTCCGGGTGAAGATGGAAATGGACGGCGAGTACATCTACAAGGCCGAGACCGTCCTGGGTTACATCCACCGGATGCACGAAAAGATGGGTGAGAACCGGACCTATGCCCAATTCCTGCCCAATCTCGGCCGCCTTGACTATCTCTCGGCCATGGCCTACAACCATGGGTATGTCCTGGCCGTGGAACGGGCCTGCGGCATCGAGGTTCCAGAACGGGCCGAGTACATCAGAGTGCTGACCGTCGAACTCAACCGGATCTCCTCACATCTGGTCTGGTTCGGGGCCTTTATCATGGACCTTGGTGGATTTACTCCCCTGATGTACGCCTTTGATGATCGCGAGGCAATTCTTGACATCCTGGAGGGGGTCACCGGTGCCCGTCTCACCTATTGTTACCATCGCTTCGGCGGCGTTTATAACGATATCGACGACGACTTCATCGAAGGCACCAAGGCCTTTATCCCCCGGATGCGCAAAGCACTCAAGGTCTACGAGAACCTGGTCACCAAAAACATTATCCTGATGAAGAGGCTCAAGGAAATCGGGCCGGTCTCAGCCGAGATGTGTCGCCGGTACGGGGCCACTGGACCTGTGGCCCGCGGTTCCGGCATCAACTACGATGTCCGTAAAAATGAGCCGTATTCAGTCTATAACGAGTTTGATTATGACATCCCGGTCTATCATGAGTGTGATTCCTATGCCCGCTACATGGTCCGGATGGACGAGATGGAACAGTCATTGCGGATCATTGAACAGGCCCTGGCCAAATTACCGGAAGGTCCCATCATGCCTGCCAAAAAGCCAAAGATCATCAAACCTCCGGTCGGGGACTACTACCAGGCCGTCGAAGCTGCTCGTGGCAGCTTTGGTATTCGAATAGTCAGTAACGGCGACAAAAACGCCTATCGGATGAAACTGCGCTCGCCCACCTATTCCAACATGCACCTCTTTGACGAGGCCTGCCGGGGTATGCTGATCGCCGACGCTCTGGCCTTTATGGGCAGCCTCGACCTGGTTATCCCGGAAATGGATCGGTAAGGGAGAAAACACATGAGCTTAACACTGATCAATGTTTTATTTGCCGTGGTTGCAGCCATCGGCTTTGCGGCGCTCAACGCCGCCTATCTTGTCTGGTGCGAACGAAAAGGCGCCGGTTTCTTCCAGCGTCGCCCCGGCCCTACAGAAAATGGGCCCTGGGGTCTACTCCAGCCCCCGGTTGACGGGATCAAGCTGATGACCAAACAGCTGATCATTCCGGGTGGGGTCGACAAGGCATTCTTCATGGTAGCACCTGTCCTGGCCATGTTTCCGGCCATCATGAGCTTTGTCACCATTCCCTTCAGTGAAAACATCGTTGCCCACAACATGGACATCGGTGTCCTGATGATCTTTGCCTTTGCCTCCATGGGTTCCATGTCTCTGCTCCTGGCCGGTTGGGGTTCTCGCAACAAGTATTCCCTCATGAGCTCTGTCCGGGCCGTGTCCCAGTCCATCGCCTACGAAATCCCGATGCTGATCACGGTCATTACCGTGGTTATGATCACCGGCTCCATGGATCTCAAAGTCATTGTTGAGGATCAGACGGCCGGCTTCTGGCAGTGGAATGTCTTTGCCCTGCTCAAAAGCCCATTAATGCCGGTCTCTTTTTTGATCTTCTTCATCTGCTCCCTGGCTGAAACCAACCGTGCTCCCTTTGATCTGGGCGAGGCCGAAAGTGAACTGGTGGCCGGCTTTCACACTGAATACTCAAGTATGGGTTTTGGCCTGTTCTTCATGGGTGAGTATGCCAACATCGTCATCGGCGCCTGCCTGACCACCATCCTCTTTCTGGGCGGCTGGGGCTGCCCCTTTGGACTTCTTCCAGGCGTCTGGTGGTTTCTGCTGAAGGTCTACTTGCTGATCTTTACCTTTATCTGGATTCGCTGGACCTTTCCCAGGACCACCATTTATGGGCTGCTCAATCTGAGCTGGAAGATTCTGATTCCGATTTCACTGTTCAACCTGCTTCTGACCGCAGGATTACTGAAGGTGTTCTGACCATGAGCGGCTATTTGAGCGAAATATTAAGCGGCAGTAAATCCCTGGCCGTGGGCATGGGAATCACTCTCCGGGAGTTTTTCACTCCGAAAGTGACCCTGCGATACCCCCATGAATCGGTCAAGATGACTGCCCGTTACCGTGGCCACATCGAACTGATCGAGGATGAAAACGGAGAACCCAACTGTGTGGCCTGCGGCATGTGTCAGCGCGCCTGCCCTTCGGGCTGCATTACCCTGGCCTCCCGGACCGTTGAGATCGAGGTGGATGGCAAGACCAAGAAGAAAAAAGAATTGACCCAGTACGACCTCAACTTCACCACCTGCTCACTCTGCGGTTCCTGTGTCGAGAGTTGCAGTTTTAACGGGATCACTTTTTCCAAGGAATACAATCTGGCATCTACCCGCAAGGAAGACTTTCATTTTGATCTTCTCAAACGGCTGAAGGAGAGAAACTCATGAACCCGTCATCAGTCGCAGCCGTGGGCCCCGGTCTCCTGACCGCCGACGGACTCACCGGCCTGATCTTTCTCATCATGGTGGCCATTACCCTGATCGGTGGCATCATCGCCTGCAATGCCGAACGGCTGGTTCGGGCAGTGGCTGGCCTGGTGGTCTGTTTCGTCGGCGTGGCTGCCCTCTACTATTTCCTCAACTCGCCCTTTGTGGCCATGATGCAACTCCTCATCTACGTGGGAGCTGTTTCGGTGACCATTGCCTTTGCCATCATGCTGGCCGCCCCGGAAGAAAAGAAAAAAATCGGACCTGCCGGGCCTCTTGCTGGTCCGCTTGGCTTTATCACCGCCGGCCTGACAGCCATTGCCATGATTGTCCTGGCCCTGAAAACCCAGTTTGTTTCACTGCCAAAGGTCAATAACGGTTCAGTGGAGACCATCGGTGTCCAGCTGCTCTCCAACTTCTCCATGGTCTTTGAACTGGTCTCAGTCGTCCTGCTGATCGCCATCCTCGGAGCCCTGGTCATTGCCCGTGGCGGGAGGAACAAATAATGGCTATTCTCACACTCTACAACAGTCTCACCACCTACCTGATCATTGCAGCCCTGCTCTTTGGTATGGGTGTTTATGGTCTGGTCACGCGTCGTACCCTGATCGGGATGCTCATTGCCTCTGAGATGATTCTGGCCGCAGCCTCTGTCAACTTTATGGCCTTCAATCGTTTTACCGCGCCTGATCCGGCAATCGGACAGATTTTCACCCTGTTCATCATGGCGATTGCCGCAGCCGAGGCAGCCATCGGTCTGAGCATCGTTATCGCCGTCTATCGTAATTACCAGTCCGTCGACACCGAAGATCTGGTCGATCTCAAAGGTTAAGTACAAGGGAACATCTGTCATGGAAATAACAACGGTCAGTTCCGTAAAACTTCTCATCGCTGTCCTGGTGCCACTCTTCGGTGCCCTGGCTGTGATGTTTGTGGGCAAGAGCCCCAACATCCGCGAAGGCGTCTCATCCATTGCCTCGATCATCCTCTTTCTGATCGTACTCTCCCTGGTGCCGGCAGTCCTTTCCGGACAGACCTTGGTCTACCACATGTTTTCGATCTTACCCGGAGTCTCAGTGACTCTGCGGGCCGACGGCATGTCCATGATTTTTGCCATTGTGGCCTCATCACTGTGGACCATTGCCGTCTACTACTCCATGGGGTATATGCGGGCCCACAATGAACCGGCCCAGACTCGCTTTAATGCCTGTTTTGCCCTGGCCATCTTCGGGGCCATTGGCGTCGCCTTTTCCGATAACCTCTTCACCCTTTACCTGTTCTATGAGATCGTCTCGGTCTGCACCTATCCTCTGGTTGCCCATCACCAGGACGAAGAAGGATACAATGGCGCCCGCAAATACATCATCTACCTGACCACCACGGCCAAAGCATTCCTGCTCCCTGCCCTGATCCTGATCTATGTCCTGACCGGAACCCTGGATTTTGCCCCGAACATCTCCACCGGCATCTTCCCCCCCGATGTCAACAAGACTCTGGTGGTCATGCTCTACATCTTCTGCCTGTTCGGTTTTGCCAAAAACGGCGTCATGCCCTTTCATCACTGGCTGCCCGGTGCCATGGTTGCCCCAACCCCGGTCTCTGCCCTGCTCCATGCCGTGGCCGTGGTCAAGGTCGGCGTCTTCTGCACCACCCGGGTAATGCTCTACGTCTTTGGGGTCGACACCATGAATGCCCTGAACCTTGGCATTCCAACAGCCTATTTTGTAGGCTTCACAGTGCTCATGGCCTCGATTCTGGCCCTGTCCAAGGATAATCTCAAGGAACGGCTCGCCTACTCGACTGTCAGCCAGCTCTCCTACATCATCATGGGTGTGGCCCTGCTGACCCCGGCCGGCATTAACGGAGGCCTGATCCACATCGTCAACCACGGTTTTTCCAAGATCACCCTGTTCTTCTGCGCCGGTGCCATCTATATCGCGGCCCATAAGAAAAACATCTCTGACATGAGTGGGCTGGGCAGGACCATGCCCTTTACCTTTGGTGCCTTTGCCGTGGCCTCGCTCTCAATGATCGGCGCCCCACCCGTGGCTGGCTTTATCACCAAGTGGAACCTGCTGATCGGCTCCATCCAGGCTCATCAGATCGGAATCCTGCTCATCCTGATTGCCAGTACCATGCTCAATGTCGGGTATTTTGCACCCGTGACCATCAAGGCCTTCTTCGGCAAGCCGCCGGAAGGTGAACCCTATCAAGGTATCAAGGAAGCACCGTTGTCGATGCTGATTCCGATCCTGATCGCCTGCACGATTTCAGTGATCATTGGTATCTTCCCCAATTTCATGATGCAATTTGTAAAGGCGGTGACAGGATGATAGTCCAGCTCATTGATTATTTGCGGAACAGATGGCAGACCGTGATCTCATGCGGATACGGCCTGATCGCACTCATCCTGGTCTGGAGCCTGACCGTGGATACCAGCCATGCCCACACCTGGGCTGAAATGAAAGTCCCGGGTTTCTGGGGGCTCTTTGGACTGGGTTCCTGTGTGGCAATTATTTTGATCGCCAAATGGTTTGGCGGAAGCGGGATCATGACCCGGGAGGATTATTATGACAAGTAGTTTCTTCCATCCAGCTCTGATCATGATCATCGGGGCCCTCCTTCTGCCCCTGGTCAGGGGACCATTCAAAAAGCCTTATCTCTTTCTGATTCCGGCCCTGACCTTTCTTGACGTCGTCTTCTTAAGTTACAACCCGGGAACCTACGGCGTGGTCCAGTTTCTTGACTGGCAACTGACCTTTGGCCGGGTCGACAGTCTGTCCATGGTCTTTGCCTTTATTATGGCCCTGATGGCCATCATCGGTTCCATCTACGGCATGCACGTCGAAGATGAATGGCAGCACATGGCCGCCTGGTTTTATGTGGCCGGCTCACTCGGGGTCATCTATTCCGGCGACTACCTTGTTTTGTTCCTCTTCTGGGAAATGATGGCCTTTGCCTCAACCTTTCTCATCTGGTTCAACAAGGATGAGGGATCGCTGGCCGCCGGCTACCGCTATATCCTGGTTCACACCTTTGGTGGGGTCGTCCTGTTGCTGGGTTTTGTCCTCCGTTACCAGGCCACCGGCGATCTCAGCTTTGTCCAGATGGATGTGAGCAACCCGGAGCTCTACACCTGGCTGATCATGATCGGCCTGATGCTCAATGCTGCAGTCCCGCCCCTGCACTCCTGGCTGCCGGACGCCTACTCCAAGGCGACCGTTGCCGGCTCGGTCTTCATGTGCGCCTTCACCACCAAGACTGCCGTCTATACCCTGGCCCGCTCCTGTGCCGGTTTTGATGTCCTGATCGTGCTCGGGGTCGTCATGACCATTTACGGCATTATCTACGCCCTCATGGAAAATGATGTCCGGCGCTTGCTGGGCTGGGAGATTGTCTCGCAGGTGGGGTATATGGTCACAGGTGTCGGGATCGGTACGGCCTTGGCCATCAACGGAACAGCGGCCCATGCCTTTGCCCATATCCTTTACAAAGGGCTTTTGTTCATGGCAGCGGGTGCGGTTCTCCATGCCACCGGAAAATCCAAGTTTACGGAATTGGGCGGTCTTTATAAGAAGATGCCTGCAACCCTGATATTCCTGCTCATAGGTTCCATCTCGGTTTCAGCCTTTCCCTTCCTGTCGGGTTTTGTCTCCAAATCGATGATTATTACCGCAGCCTTTGAGTCACACATCCTCTGGGCCGGTTTCCTACTCACCGTGGTCTCGGCTGGCACCTTCCTGGTCGCCGGTCTGCGACTGCCCTGGCTGCTCTTCTTCGGCGAGAATCGCTGCTCTGACGAAACCTGGGAACGCGCCTGTGATCCACCATGGAACATGCAACTGGCCATGACCATTGCCGGTTTTCTCTGTGTTCTGGTTGGTTCCTACACTCCTTTTCTCTACAACATGCTCCCCAATGCCGAGGTGGTCTATCACCCCTATTCCGGCTACCACATGAGTGAGACCCTGCAGATCCTGGCCCTGACGGCCCTTGGTTTCTTCTGGCTCAGAAAATATATCGGTGCCCGGGAGACCATCAGCCTCGACCTGGACTGGTTCTACCGCAAGGGCGGCCAGTGGTTCCTCTGGACCTCTACCAATCCCCTGCAATGGTTCGACACTGCCTTCAGCAAGGCATATCGGGTGGTGGGGCTGAGCTCCTTGATGACCACATCCCGCTTCTGGTCCTGGTTTGACTGGAATGTAATCGACGGGATCGTCGACGGCACGGCCCGCTGTGTCCGAGCAATTGGCAGCAGGGTCGGCCTGGTTCTCCAGCGAGGGCAAATCCAGCAGACCATCTATTACACCCTGTCATTTGCAGCCGTGTTACTCATTTCCTACGTCTGGTTTTAACCCCTGATTTTCGAGGACCACTGAAGAATGGACCAATTACTCATACATCCTGATTATCCCCGCATCCTGAGCACCCTGATTTTCCTGCCTCTGGCAGGTGCTCTGGTGCTGCTCTTCGTCAAGAAGGAATCGTTTGCCCGCTACTGGACACTCGGAATTACCGTCCTGACCGCGCTCCTGTCCCTGGTGCTGGTCAGCAACTTTGACCGGGCCACGGACAAGTTTCAGTTTGCGGAACAGACCATGTGGATCAAGAGCCTCAATATCCAGTACGTCCTGGGGATCGACGGTATCTCCATTCTCCTGGTCATGTTGACCACCTTTATCATGCCGCTCTGTGTCCTTGCCTCATGGAACTATATCAAGACCCGGGTTCAACCCTTCATGATCTGCCTGCTGATCATGGAGACCGCCATGCTCGGTGTCTTTATGGCCCTGGACTTCATCCTTTTTTATATCCTCTGGGAGGCAATGCTCATTCCCATGTACCTGATGATCGGGATCTGGGGTGGACCGCGCAGGATCTATGCCTCGGTCAAGTTCTTCCTCTATACCCTGGCAGGCTCAGTCATGCTCCTGGTGGGCATTATCTGGCTCTACAAGACCAACGGTGGCAGTTTCTTTATCCCGGACATGATGTGGCAGGAGTACACCCTCACCGCCCAGGTCATGCTCTTTGCCGCCTTTTTCCTGGCCTTTGCCATCAAGGTGCCGATGTTTCCCTTCCACACCTGGTTACCGGCCGCCCATGTTGAGGCTCCCACCGCAGGTTCAGTCATCCTGGCCTCGGTTCTTCTGAAGATGGGTACCTACGGCTTTCTCCGCTTTGCCCTGCCCATCACTCCGGAGGCGACTCTCCTGCTTATGCCCTATGTGCTGTGGCTCTCCATTGCCGGCATTATCTACGGTGGCTTTACCGCCCTGGCCCAGCAGGATATGAAGAAGCTGATTGCCTATTCCTCTGTGGGCCACATGGGTTTTGTCACCCTGGGTATCTTTGTCCTGAATGTCAACGGCATCGAGGGCGCCATTCTCCAGATGATCAATCACGGTATCACCACCGGCGCCCTGTTCCTCTGCGTGGGAATGATCTATGAGAGGACCCACAGCCGTGAGTTACGCTCAGCAACCGGAGTCGGTAAATACATGCCGATCTACGTGACCTTCCTGGCCTTCTTTTCACTCTCATCTTTTGGCTTTCCAGGGACCAACAGCTTTGTCGGCGAATTTCTGATCCTGGCCGGTGCTTTTGAGCACTCCACCACCCTGGCCCTGGCCGCCATCCCCGGCGCAGTCCTTGCTGCCGCCTATATGCTGCGCATGTTGCAGAAAATTGTCTGGGGCGGCACTGACAATCCTGACCAGTCATGGATCACCGATCTTAACCTGCGCGAGATCGTGATTCTTGCCCCCTTACTGTTCTTTGTCTTCTGGATCGGCCTTGGGCCCCAACCCTTCCTCGATCTGATTCACACCAGTGTTGTTGCTCTGCTTGACCAGTTCAACAGCTATCAGGGTCAGGCTATTGCCGCGACCGAATTGATTGTTCACTGATTGATCTAAAACCACTCAAGGTATAAAGACCATGCAATTTCTTCCAGAATTGACACTGTTGGGAGCAAGCCTGATTTTCTTCCTGGTCAGCCTGACAGACTCTAGCGCCACCAGGGTTAAAAATATCGCCATACTCCTGGGCGCGCTCGTCTTTGGTGCAACCCTGCTCAGCTATTGCCAGGAATCCATTTTGTTCTATGGCGCCTACCAGGTCGATCTTTTTTCCCAGATCTTCAAGACCTTGATTGCCGGGGCAATGTGCGTGGTTCTGCTCTTTGGCCGCGACCTGAAGGGAATCAGCAATAAGGTTCGCCCTGAGTATTATTTGTTCATGTTCATCAGTGTGCTTGGGCTGATGATGCTGGTTTCGAGTATTGAGTTAATGTCCATCTTTGTGGCTCTGGAACTCTCATCCTTTGCAGTCTATATCATGGTCCCCATGCGTGATGACTCAGGTCGCTTTCGTATGCAGATGGAGGCCGGGATCAAGTACCTGCTTTTTGGCGTCACGGCCACCGGCTTTATGCTCTTTGGAATGAGCTACATCTACGGTCTGACAGGCTCCACCCAACTGCCAGTGGTCATCGAAAAAATATCTCTTCTCTACACTCAGCCTGCAGCGGTCGTTGCCGTGCTCATGGTCCTGGCAGGATTCTTCTACAAACTGGCCATCTTTCCCTTCCACTTCTGGGTCCCGGACGTCTATGAAGGGGCCTCCAACGAGACTACGGCCTTTATCGCTTCTGTGCCGAAACTTGCGGCAACCGCCATGCTGATCAGGATCGTGACCATGATCAACGGCGAGGGCCAGGTCATTGTTAATGTCCTGATGGTCTGTGCCGTGCTCTCCATGTTTTACGGCAATCTCTCAGCCCTGGTTCAGAAAGACATCAAACGGATGCTTGGCTTTTCCGGCATCGCCCACGCTGGTTTTGTTCTGCTTGGCATCCTGACCATGCAACTGACTGGATATGCCAACGCCATCTACTACATCATCGGTTACGTAGTGATGAACCTGGCCTGTTTCCTGGTTATCTGTACCGTCTCCAAGGATGGTGAAAACGTTCTGATTGAAGACCTAAGTGGCCTGCATCAGCGATCCCCCCTGCTGGCTCTGACCCTGGGGATCGGCCTCTTTGCCCTGGCCGGCATCCCGCCCTTTGTCGGCTTTATGGGTAAGTTCATGCTCCTGACCGGCGCTTTGCAGGAAGGCTATCTTCTTCTGGTGATTTTGGCCGCGATTAACACCGCCATTGCGATCTTCTACTATTTGTCCGTGGTTCGTATTGCCTACTGCAGCGACCCAGAGGGTCGTGACACTGTTATTGCCACCCCCCTGACCAGCGTTGTGTCTGTGGCACTTCTCCTGATCATTACCATCATGGGCGTTATTCCCCAGCGTTTCCTTGACTTTGCCACCAGCGCGGTTTCTGCAATGCTCTAATCATCAGCAAATTCATATACCGTTCAAGGCCTTGGGATTTTGTCCCAGGGCCTTTTTTATTCCCACACTCCTTTCTGATATTATGAATCCCTGGCTCCTCTTTATCCCAGCTATTCCCGCTTTGGCTGTAATCGTATCTCTTAAGAGATAAATTCTGAGTATTTGGCCGATCCGGTCCTTCTCGTGAATGCCTTGTGACTGAATCAGCACCCGAGAAATACAATTTGGCCTCAATTTTCCATTTTTAGAACGGACTGCTCCATCCACCCTTCCAGAAAATCATTTTCCGGAAGGAATCGATCTTTGACAATACTACTGAGCACGGTTCATTCATCCCCACATCGGTTGCATGAGTTGTTTCGGAAGGGCGTGGGCGATTCGGTGTAAAACCTCTTCCATGGAAGGAACCTCGAAGAGGGTAAAATAGGACCTTATCTTCTCCCAGAGATATCGCTTGCTCCCGCATTTTTTATGTGCCGCCTGGAACAGCGGACAGCACATCTGCTGGACCTGGTCGACCAGAAAAGCCAGCATCATCAAATGAACAAAGACTGCGCTGAGGTGTTTTTTCCCTAAGCCGTAATTGTGTTCCAGGTTGTAGCCCTGGTTTTTCAGAGTGTTGAAGGCTTCGTTTTCAATCCGCCACCTGGCACGACCGGCCCGCATGATGTCCTGGACGTTTGCCGGCGTAAGGTCAAAATCAGTAATCCAGGTAAAATAACAACCTGTCTTGCCAGCAATATCTGTCTCCCAGTACTCGAGAAAATTGATGCGTATCTCGTCCTGACTGGTTTTATTGAGGGGAATGTTTCCAGCAAAACGGAAATGTTGTGTCACACCAGGCTGTTGCTTGTCCGGCTGGTGAATTTCTTCGACTTCCCCAGACTGGATTGCTACATCAAAATGGGCAAAAAGAAATTCATGATCCTTCGGCTTCACCCCCAGGATATACCGCAGGTTGTGCTCCTGCAAGATCCGTATATGTGGAGCATTGGCACTCAGGGCATCCTCGGTAACAATAATCTTGAGATGAGGGTGCTCCCGGCGTAGATCGGCAAGATAACGTTTTGCCGCATTGCGTTCACAATCTCCTTTGCTCGCCCCGTCCTGCTTGATAATCATTTCGGGACAGGTCGGGATAACCTCTCGTCGTTCAGGGTGAACAAAGGCACCGGCCAGCATCTGCTGATAATATTCAATAGTACCGTTCCGCTTTCGCTTACGCAGGCAATAGGCAGAACTGACCTTTTCCGAGGAAAATATGCCGGTCCCGTCCAGGGCCAGCAGATAATGGCCGTCAAGCCATGTCATTTTCTCCATGGCTTTGCCCCGCTGGAGTTGTGAGAAGACATGCTTGAAAGGACGCCGCAAAGATTCTGGAGTGACCAGATCCAAAATGTCACGCATCTGGCTGTCACAAGGGATCTGCTCTACTCCATAGACTGTATGCAGACTACTGGGATCTTCTTTCCTTCTCACATCAAAAGCCAGCAGCGATGGATCTTTGAGAGAGAACATGGCAAAGCCGGACATCAGCGCATCTGTAAGTGGAATTTTACCGTTTGATGCGCGATGATCAGGTACCCTATCAAAATCATTACGTATCTGAGCAAAGAGGGTATCAGCGTTAAGGTGAGCACGCATACGAATTCGACGAAACGACCGAGTGGCGTTATGGATTCTTTTGACACAGGACTTGATGGACGACATGGCGATTCTCCTTGTAAGTTAATGTAATTACAAAGAAAAAGTCGAACAATTCTTGGTCCTATGTCAAGGAAAAAATGAGCTACTCGTGAAAATATTATTTAGTAAAAACAGATCGTTAAACACTATCTCTAAAATTTAGTTTTTACTGCTTCAGCAGGTATTATTGCAAAAAGTTTACGAAATCACAATCTGTTACCCCCTGCTATTACTGGGTTTGCGAAGACATCGGGAATTGCTGTCTTTATCCTAATCGTCCTTATCAGTCACTTCTCCCTGGAGAGTCTGGCTCAGGTCCTGAACCTTAAAACCTTGAAAAAAGGGGTTCCTGCAGAGTTTGATGATGACATCCAACCGGACGAATACCAGAAGACCCAAAAATACATCAGGGCCCATACCGGTCTGAACCTGTTAAAAGAGACCATCGGGCTCATCATTACACTGGTCTTTCTCTGTTCAGGTGGTTTCAACCTACTGGATGTTCTGCTGCGCAGTTTGAATCTCGGTGCAATATTTACTGGAATTCTCTATCTAGGCATCCTCATGCTGGCGACAGCCCTGCTAGACATCCCCTTTGCCGTCTACTCAACTTTCAGCATAGAAGAACGATTCGGGCTCAACAGAACGACAATCACCACCTTTATCAGTGACCGAATCAAAGGCTTCTTCCTGGCTATCATTCTGGGCGTACCGCTTCTTGGACTCATCCTCTGGTTTTTTGAACGAACCGGAAACTGGGCCTGGATAGCCTGCTGGTCGGGAGTGACCCTGTTCACCATTATCATCCAGTTTCTTGCCCCGGTATTGATCATGCCGCTCTTCAATCGCTTTACCCCAATGGAAGATGGTGAGCTAAAGGATATTATCAATGATTATGCCCAGCAGGAAAAATTCCAAATCCAGGGCATCTACACCATGGATGGCTCAAAACGCTCGACGAAACTCAATGCCTTCTTTACAGGATTTGGACGTACCCGGAAGATTGTCTTCTACGATACCCTGATCAGAAAACTGAGTCACAATGAGATCCTGTCCGTACTTGCTCATGAAATGGGCCATTATCGCCGGCATCACCTGTTAAAAATGTTGACTGCCTCCATCCTCCAAACCGGTCTGGTCTTTTTTCTCCTGTCACAAATCATGGGCAACTCCCTGCTTTTTGCTGCCTTCGGCATGGAACACATCTCGTTTTACGCCGGTCTGGTTTTTTTCGGCTTTCTCTACACCCCTGTTAATTTGTTTCTCTCACTGATCATCAACTGGCTCTCACGGCACCATGAATACCAGGCCGACCGCTATGTGACTGACAGCAGTGGCCGCCAGAAAGACCTTATCAGCGGGCTCAAAAAACTGGGGTTGAGTAATATGGCCCACCTCACCCCACACCCACTCACCACCATCCTGCACGCCAGCCACCCACCCCTGAATGACCGAATTCGAAAGATCATCGAACAAGATAAAGACCAGTAAATATTTAAGTATTGTAGTGACTTGAGTCTGTGTGCTGTCCTGCGATGATCCTAGCTGAAACAACTGACCACCCAACTGTAAGAAAGACGAGAGGTTGGGGCTGGGATGGCGTAGCGGTGTAAATGGCGAGAGGCTGGGAGGTATGGGCCAGTCAGCGGCATGAGGTGCCTGCCCTGCTAAGCTCCGCCCGCCCCCTTGATGATTGGCATCACCAAGGGGTAAGATACGCAGTTCAGACACCTCATGCCGCTGACTTCCGCTTTCCTGCTCAGCCCG
>ERZ889078.1157-NODE-1157-length-21609-cov-6.624524_pt1 | contig 21609 bp, 18 predicted proteins | sample MGYA00521266_ERZ889078 | MGnify/ENA primary metagenome ERZ889078 (study PRJEB32303, sample SAMEA104408618) | aquatic metagenome | biome: Brackish water; feature: Pelagic; material: water | place: Baltic Sea | collected 2014-06-16T06:34:00 | depth 76,534 m ...
TAGTTGAGTCGGGCTAGCTAGTTGAGTCGGGCTAGCTAGTTGAGTCGGGCTAGCTGGTTGAGTCGGGCTAGCTGGTTGAGTCGGGCTAGCTAGTTGAGTTGCGCTAGCTCGTTGAGTTGCGCTAGCTAGTTGAGTCGGGCTAGCTAGTTGAGTCGGGCTAGCTCGTTGAGTCGGGCTAGCTCGTGATTGGCGGGCGCTTGAGAGCGATCATGGAAATCGCCTCGTACATCTTCGGCAGGGAGCCCTAGCGGTAGTCGGCGTAAGGGTCCGCTTCTTGGGCGAGGGCCACCCTCACGATCGCCACGATGATCGGTGCAAGCATGACGAGCCAACCGATCAAGGCCCTCGGTTTGGTCTCCGCAAGAAAGTGGGTTGCGACAAGGGAGAGCGGGAGCGCTCCAAGGATCAAGACCGCATTCCATGGGTCTAGCTCGCTGTACTCCACCGCCATCAACGCAAATGCGCCTGCGAGAAGCATGGTAGAGGCCCCGTCGAGCTGACCCGCATTCCAGTCGCGCCAAGCGGCTAGGGTGATCAGGCCGAAGCCAAGGCCGAGTGTTCCCGCCCACTGGGCGTAGAACATACTTCCGCTTGCGCCAATCGCCGCCGCTAGGACGCCCAGAACAACGCCGATTTGAATGGCGCCAGAGGGCCCTCCTCGATAACGAATCGCGCCATCGCCCGCCGCGAGCAGAAGCTTCCCGCCTAGGGCAAAGCCTAGGAGCTCTAAGAGGGGAAGCATCCCGCTCTCGCCGAGCCCGTGGTACTTAGAGACGACAAGAATCGGCACGCAGACGGCGGCGACTTCCAGGGCGCGGCGCCAGGGAAGTGCGCCGAGTCCTCCTACGAGGATGACGGCCCAAAACAGCCGGTCGTGGGCGCTCATCCCATCCTCGCCAAACGGCGAAGTGGGAACTCCTTTCAGCACGAGGAACCCACCGACAACGCCGGCGCAAAGCGCGACTGCCCCCCACCGACGAGGCCGCACTTGCACCTCTTTTGGGGAGCCAAGCGCTCGCCTTCGCACGGTCCAATGGACAGCTAGGACGAGCGCCGTTGCGGCCAACGCCGCGATGGCGACGCGCAGGAAAAACCAGAGGGGCTCCACTTGTTGTTAGCGGTTTGCCTCGACGCTAATCGTCACTTCTATCGCATCGCTGAGGGGACCGACCATGGTGTCCATTCCCCAATCCGTGCGGTTGATCTCAAAGCGCGTGTGAAAGCCGACAAGTTCACTGCCGCCCATGCCGGCGCCTGCGCCGACCAGGTCGACCAGCGCGGTCACGTCGCGTTTCTTGCCAACCATTTCTAGCTTGCCGGAAACTTCGAGCTGCAAAGGCGCTTCGTCGGTGGCCTCGCGGGATACGCGAACCGACTCGGACGTGAAGGTTAGGCTCTCGAATTCCTTAGCGGCGAAAAAGTCCGGGCCGCTGAGGTGCTGATCTCTCTTCTTGTCGTGGGTATCCACGCTGGCTGCGTCGACCACGATGTGGATGCTCGACTTTTCCGGATGCTCCGGATCGAAAGAGATCTCTCCTTCCACATCATTGAAGCGACCGTAAAAGCGGGAGACGTTGAAGTGCACGGCGCTGAATAGAATCGAGCTGTGCACGCTGTCGATGGAGTATGCACCTTCGCCAAGCGTAGTGCTGGCGGCGGATGAACTAGAGAGCGAAGCGAGCCCGGCGATAAGGCCGATGCCACCTAAGGTGAGGATTTGTTGAAACATGATTTTGCCTTTGGATATGGGAGCAGAAGAAGCAGCCATCAAAACCTAAAGGAACTTAACTAGCAACAAATCGACTCCCAAGAACCGCCACTATTGCACGCCCCATACGCATTCGACGGTCCCTATGAAGGCTGGCAAGCTGGAATCACTCCGCCGGACCCTGACCAAGCCCTCCAAGCTGAGGTAACCTTGAGGAACCCCTTTCCCCCATTTCTACACGCTTGCGTTTCAGGTGATCGAGAACGGCTACAGGCCAGAGCCCTCCGCTTGGCTCCACGATCGTGTCCATTTTTGGACCCGACGGTTTCGGCAGCCAGCTCGACTTGGACTTTGCGTACACCTCTATTCGTGATCCAGGCCAGCCCGCGCCTATGGATACAGCCACCCCCTCGACTGACCTAGACCTGCGCCCCATTCACTGGGAGTGGTCCTCGATCCCAGCGCCGAGGTTCCGAGTTACAGCCTTCCCCATTTCGATCCGGCCCAAACAAAACTCACCCGAATTTTGGACTATCGCCACGTGCTTGTTTACGCATTTTAGATATCGTGTTCGCAACTGACTCTTGAGACTTCCATGAAATACAAATCGCTCCCCCTCGCCCTCTCTCTCTTGCTCTTCGCCTCGTGCACATCGCTCCGCGATTTTGTTCCAGGTGGAGGAGACGTTCGCCAAGCCGGTGCATTCAACATTGGACAGCGCGTTTTTGATCACGCCTCGACCAACTGCATCGACGAACAACCCAACATGGGATTTGAGTACACCGTCAGTCGCGAAGACGGGGCCTTTGGGTACGAGTTCGGAGTCGCTAGGCACAGCGACCGACAGGACATTCCAACGACGGGCAACACGGGCGTCGAAGGGTGGGAGCTAACCGCCGGCCTACGCCGCGAGTTCCCAATCGAAGGATTCGGCGCGGTTCCCTATTTGGGAGTCGGCCTGAGCGGCTTTCACGTCGATCGCAACAACGAGACCCCCGGTTTTCCCGAAGGCTCCGATGTAGGCCTTGGCGCTTACGCACGCGTTGGCATGACGATGAAGATCAACACCCACGCATTCGTTGGAATTGACGCGCGCTTCATCCAGGAAGAGTGGATCAACGAGGGCGAGTACGACCTCGATGGAGACGTCGTCTCTCTGGTCCTAGGCTTCAGCCTCTAGGGCTTCCCCTAGGCCCCGGCCGCCTCACCTCCCACTATTTCCCCCTGTCCTGGATTGGCTTTTCATGGCCGACCTAGGTCAGTGGATTCGCAAACCAGGGAGGTGCTGTTTGGATCGGCGGCAGCTCCCACAATTAGCATCGCCCGGGGGCTAGAACCCAAACTCCCCGGGTCCGGGACGCTCACCGAACCTGCGCCAGAACGAGACGTCCGCACTCTTCTTTGTGGACTACGCGACACAAGGCCGACTCAAGCTGATGTTCGAGGCTTAGGTCCAGAACGCATCCAAGCGTCGGGACTTGTCGCCACTCCTACAAGACCCCGACAACACCGCTTCGCTATGGAGTCCCCCTCTTCCGCAAGGGGAACTCTACGCCTGCGCTGCTCGCTCTCTCCCAAAATAAACGAGAGCTCCCTCACTAAGGTCTGGGTCTGCGCTAGGCCACCAAGGCAGAATAAGAGGATGAAATTCATCCGCCTCTTCCTGCTAACGTGCCTCGCTTTCCCCCTGACGACGGCGTGTCAAGCGACGGCGAAAACAGCCGTCACCAGCACTCGGGTTCTACCGCAACTGCTGACAAAATCTAGTGCCGCGAGTATCGCGGGTACCCCTCTGTTTTTTCAAGTCTCCCTCCCTCCCGCAGCCGCCGCGCCAGCTGCGGGTTGGCCGCTTTTGCTCTTCTTGCACGGCGCGGGCGAACGCGGCAGAGACGTCAGCTTGATCGGAGTGCACGGCCCCCTCTCGCTGGTGGACACGATCGACGAACTTCGCAGCTGCGTCATCGTCGCTCCACAATGCCCAACAGATGCTTGGTGGGAGCACGACGCCCTGAAAACCATTCTCGACGAAACGCGCGCGGCCTATCCAATCGACGAGAAGCGCATTTACGTCACCGGACTCAGCATGGGAGGCTACGGCACATGGGACATGCTTAGCCGCTACCCAGACTTGTTCGCGGCCGCCGTCCCGATTTGCGGAGGTGGAGACCTCACCCGCCTGTGGGAAGTCCCGACCCAAGGTTTCGAGCTCGGCAATCTGCTGCTTGCGAAGGACGTTCCGATCCGAGCGTTTCACGGAGAGGTAGACACTGTGGTTCCCGTCGAAGAATCCCGGCTGCTGGTGGACACCCTACAGGCGGCAGGCTCAAGTGCCACCCTGACGACCTACCCCGGCGTCGGCCACAACTCGTGGGCACAAACCTACGCGGACCCGGAGCTGTACAAGTGGCTGTTCGCTCAGGTAAAGAGGTAGAGCGTGCTACTCGGCACTGGCGATGAGAATGGAGAGGTACGGCCCCTCGGCGCGCCCTAGGCTTGCCTGCCAGTACCACGCGGCCACATCGGACCACGTTCGCTGATTCGCACCTTGGATGAGCTCCTTCACTTGGAGCGCCTCACCATCGCGTGTCGCGATGGCCTGGCCCCACCGCACTCCATTTTCATCCATCGAGGTCGGCAACGACTCCCACGCAAAGCCGCGCCCGCGGAAACACACCGACGCCGGGTGAAGGTGCCGCGACGGCTCTCGCACCCAACGCAAAACGAACTGCCGCTCTCCGTCCGTGAATCGCGCGACTTGACCCGGGAACAGCTCGTAGAATTTGAGCTCGCGCTCGGAGAGCGGAACGCGCACCAAGGGGGCCCCCTCGAAATCAGCTGGCCACCCGGGGAAGTCCTCCGTTGTGCGAGTCCAAGTGCTTCCACTCGAGCTGGCAAGCGGCACGAGGGACGCAAAAAGCAGGGCCGCGAGAAGAGCAACTAAGCCGCGCATGACACCTCTTGGATGGGCCGATTTTGGGCTCTAGATAAACGGACGGTCAACCCCAGCAGGGTGACGCCGACAAAACCAAACGAGACAAGCCCAACGCCTTCGTGCATCCATGCAGGCCCCTTGATCAGGCCCGACTCTAGGTAAAATAATGCCGAGGCCCGAAGTGCGTTCGCCATCAAGATGCTTGCGAATGCGGTGACCGCAAGAGCGATGGTCTTCAGTGTCCCAAGGTCGAGAATCATCGCCAACGCAAAGGTCAGCAGCATCCCGGACCACAGCATGCGAATACCGCTGCACGGTGCATCGACGTACACGCTATTGCCCGCCCATTCGAGGGCGGTCCCGTTGGCCGAGACATCGAGCTGTCCCAACTGCAACAGCCCAGCTGCTAGCTTTGCACACGTTGCCCGCAGCGGATAGCCAAGTTGATACTGAAAGACCGGGATCAGCGGCTGCGCCAAAAGAAGGAGCCCGTGAAGTCCGAGTGAGTAGCGCTTGCCGAGCCAAAGGGGAGAGAGCAGTAGCGCTCCCGTCGTGGCCATCAGCACACCTTGGACCTCGTCGAGCAGCCACGGATAGAGTGCGGCGTAAACCAAAGTCCCCACAATCGCGGGAACCAACATGCCCGCGATCTTTGCTGGCTCGCCCATCTTCTGCCGGCGCAAAAACATCAGCCCCGCAGCCAGCGCAAGCGCAAACACCTCGGACGAGTCCTGAGCCGAATGGCGAATGCGCAGGGCAAACCAATACACCACCGGCCAGTACGCCGCGACAAAGAGTGTCGGCAGCAGCACGGGTAGCACGTAGGGTCTGTACTTATTCACGCCGCGCTGCGCCCTCTTGCGATGGCAAACGCTAGAAGGCCCGCGACCATCGCAAGCATCGCCCACGTCTCCGGCTCGGGAACGCTGGGAACGGAGTCGATCTTCACCGGCTCCAGGCCGTGTCGCTCGTACTGCTCGGCCGACTCCAAGACCACCGCTCCGGTTGCTCTCGTCACGAGGTGGTGTGCGAGCGCCAGCTCGATGCCCTCGTCTCTGTCCTCGGTGACACTTGTTGCTTGCAAGCGTACCGACTCATCTCCGGCCCAAACGCGCGCCAGGTTGCGCGAGACTCTACGGGCGTCCTCGGGGACCTCAGCTTGATCGATGTGCTTGCGAACGAGTACGGGTTGAGGCCCACCTAAAGTCAACTTGCGAACGAGCCCGGCCAGGTCGTTTGTCAACTCTCCTTCGCGCGGGACGCGCTCGAAGTTCGGCAGCGAACCCAGCTCCGCCGCCAGGCGATGCACGCCTCCAATACCCCGCACCGCAAACAGGCGCGTGCCATCGCGCGCACGAGTCAAACGTTGAGAAATCGCTGAAGACCCGGCTAAGTTCACCGCTTGCTCGCCGTGAAGCCAGATGACCGCCCCCGGCCCCTTGTCGTCTGCGTCACCCTGTATCTGGACCGCATCAAACGCTCTCGCCAAGAGCGCACCAGACAGGACTCCTCCCTCAAAGTCGTGCTCCTCCAGGCGTGAGATCATACTTTGAATGTGAGCAGGGTCCGCCCTTTTCGGGTCCAGTTCCGCAGCTTGTCCCTCTCCGCAAATCGCCAAACTGACCTCGATATCGCGTGGTAACAGCGAAAATGCGTAAGCGAGGTCCTGCGCGGCTTGCCGCATGCCAGCGCCTCCATCGAGCACAAAGACCAGGCGCCCCACCGGTTGGGCTAGCTCCTCCGAGAGGGTCTGCAAAATCGCACCGTTCTTGTCGTAGAAGTCCTCCTCCACCCAACTTGTTTTGGGCGCACCCTCAAGGGAAACACGGATCACCGAGGCTGGGTCCGAGAGGGCCCCATCACTCAAACTACCCCGAGCGATCATGGGGCCACTCGCGGGGGCCACACTCTGGATGCCCTCTGGAGTCACTAGAAAGTCGCTCGCCCCTTGCACCCAAACCTCGTGCTGCAAGCTGGTAGCGATGTCGAAGTTTCGCTCAACAAACGAAGGTAAGCTCAGGATTCCCTCGCGCCCCTCAGCCGTGTCGCTGAGCTGTAAAGGGCTCGTGATCCCGACCCGAATCCGCATCTCTTTACCAGGCAAAACGGGGAAGCACTGGACGAGGATTAAGTCTTCTCCCGAGGTGCTGACGAGCACCGGGTCTCTCCTGCGCACGATGGCCACATCGCGATAGGCCTGTTTGACTTTCACCCTAGAATCGAACGCGGCCTCGCGCTCTTCTCCATCAACCCACAGGGTTAGGCGAGAGACAAATCCACCGGGAGGCAAGCTGACTTGGGCGCGCGCCTCCTTGGAAGAGTCGCTGCGATTTGAAAACTGCAGCTCCCATTCGGTATAGGCAAGGGAGGCTCCCGTCTCGACTACGGTGTCGATGCGCGACTCCATCAAGGAGAGCCCCTCGACTCGCCCCGCGACCTCGTCACCACCTTGCTCGGATCTCTCGCCTTGTAAGCGAGCCCAATCCAAACGTCCCTCCACATTCGGGGGCACCTGGACGGCGTTGAAAGCGATGCCCGTCACAAGAAAATACGTCGTGCGCGCCTTGGTCGAGTTCGCTCGACCGAAGTTGTCCTCTTCTAGGAACCTCATGGCCGTAAGTTTGGTCATGGGAAGTAGCAGCGAGGCCGGCTGCACTCCATAACACATCGAAAGCAACATGGATTCGCTGCCATAGCTGCGGATCAGGTCCACACCACGTGCGCTCTTGTCGGCGTCTTCGCTCGCCGCGAGGTTTGCGCCGATGGAGGTGCACATTGCTGGAACCTCTACCAACAACGCGATGACCGCGGCTAAAACGAACCCCGCAAGTGCTCCTTTCGGTGCTCCCATTTTTTTGGACTTCCGGATGCAGAACGCGGTCACCAAGACCGAGAACAGCGGCGCCAATGGAAGTAAGCCGATCCCAAAGAACAGGGCAACTGCGGCGATGGGAACCAGGGGAATGAACAGCACGGCATAGAGGGTGCCCACTAAGAGCGCCATGCCGGCGAAGGTCATCAATGCACTACCACCTAACTGCCGGGCTTCCATGCGAGAGAGCATCAGCGCATTCATCACGGGCACGAGCGCGATGCCCAGCGCGTGATACAGGGTCGGGATCGGGTCGAGCGCTCCTCCCAACTCACTAGCACAAATCCCCATGGACAGCTCCGCAATGAGCGCCACCAGCGGCAGAACCACACCGCAAAACCACAGCACAGGACCAGGCCTGCGTTCACGTGTTTTCCGCTTGGAATCCGAGGCCCTCTCCTTGCGCCGGGGCCGCGGCTCGTCCCCACAACCGAAGCCGGGGCGCAGGCGTCCGAGCACCTCTTGCAGCCGATGCAGATCAACCTCCTCAGCCCCCAAAACCGCAAGCTCTTCGTGAATGTGAGCCCGGAGATCACCGATCACCTCTTCGTGATCCATGTCCCCCGAATCAGGGTCCGCTGCGAGCCATGCTCGCTCGGCAACCAAGAATCGCTCCAGCTCGTTTCGAGCTTCGTCCGTCCAGTTCATCATTCTTCTATCGTCCCTCTGCTCATCGATCGAACACCAGCCACCAGGACGTCGAAGCGCTGATTCATAAAGCGCCTCGCCTCTCTCCCCTCGTCCGTCAAGCTGTAGTACTTGCGCGCCGGTCCGCCGCTAGATTCAACAAGTCGAGTCTTCAAAAGACCCTGCTTGCGGAGACGCGACAAGAGCGGATAAATGGTGCCCTCCGTAATGTCGAGGCCCGACCAAGCCACCAGGGACTTCACAAGGTCGTAGCCATAGCGCTCCTCTGCAATGAGTGCGTTCAAAACGCCAAGCTCCAACAGGCCCTTGCGGGCCTGCACAGTCCAGTTGTTGAGAAAATCGCTATTTGGCATGGGCACGGGCCCCTCGTAGAGGCCGTACTATGTATTACGGTCTACTCGGCTATGCATAGTAGCTAAAAATGGATTTATTGCTCATTCCGTGGTGTTTTCGTCACCCGAGCAGGTTCTACAACCGACCTCAGGGAGGAGCCCCTATGTGCGAAACCCAGGCGGCAACCTGACCTTGGTGTATTGCGCATCGCCTTGCCCGCTGTCGTCAGGAGCACCCCGAAGCTCCTACGGACACGCCGCTGATGGCGAGACAGTCGTCACCAGACTTGGCGCCGCAGAGCCTCTCGCAAGGCGGCCAATGCCCCGTGTCGTGAGAGCCAAATGGGTACAAGTCGAGAGCTGCAGGGCGCCTAGCCGAGGCTGTGTAGCGAGGACAAACCGGCTTCGATCCGACGAGCTAGCGCCGGCAAAAAGCACTCCCACGAACCTTGCGCAGCCGGCCCGAACTCAAGCGGGGGTTGGTTCTCAATTGAAGGTTTCGCCCCCCCGCACAAGGTCTCCAGTTTGCGCCGAGATAGGAACCTTGCACGAAGAGCCCCCGTCGTAACCACGAACGTGGCGTGACCTTTCTTTATGAGAACTACCCATGTCTGCTAGGATCCATAGCTGCCACCTCACCTTATCACCAAACGGCTTCCCCAAAATCCAAGCCGCTCCTCGACCATGCAGAAATCACTCCTCGCCTCCGGCACCGCTGTCCTTGCCATGCTCGCAACTGCAACGGACGCAGCTTCCCAGGGACTCGAATTGCAGTCCGCCCCATCTCGCTGGCGGCTGAATTACGGCGAAGTCGCGGTGTCTGGATCTGAAGATATGGGGCTACTCGGGATTCACTACGAGGTGCTTGATCCTTTCGAGTCCCTACCCGGAGTCTTTCTCGGACTCGGCGGCTTCGGCTCCATCACTGGTGACCGCGGAGGATTTTTCTCGGGCGGTTTTTCCAGCGGCTGGCGAACGCAGCTCGCCGGTGGGTTCCACGCTGAAGTTGGCGCGTTCATGGGTGGCGGCGGAGGTGGCGCAACACCCCAGGGGAAGGGATTCATGTTCCGGCCGTTTGTAGCCGTTGAGAAGGAGCTTGGCGGGCTTGGGCTGCGCCTCGAAATCGCTAACACGAATTTTCCGGGCGGCGAGATCAACGACACTGGTTTGGCCTTCGGCATCACGATTCCAACCGAGATGCTGACGGGAAGAAACGTCTCCAGCTGGAGCTCGCCGATCCCTCTGGATGCTCTCGACTTTGAGCGCTGGCGCATCGGCACCGGCTACCTTCGGATCAAGCCAAAGGGCAACTCAACCCTCATCGCGGGGGGTCCATACGTGGATTCCATCACGATGGGCGGCCTGCAACTTGCGGCGGAGATCACAGCTCATGGCTACATTCCGCTTAGGGCCTATGGCGCAATCGGTGGCGGTGTGGACGGTTTCGCAGCCATCCTTTCGGGTTACGGCTACTCCCGAGAGCTACTTACACCGAAGCTTCACTGGGAGCTCGAGGCGCTTTTAGGCATGGGCGGCGGCGGCGCCGTAGATACGGGCGGCGGCCTACTCGCTGGGTACTCCGCGGGCCTGCGCTGGCGCCTTGCAGACAACTGGTCCTCGCATCTCTCCGTTGGTTTTCTCGACGCACCCAACGGCAACTTTAGCGGCAATACCGTGGAGCTGGGAGTCACCTGGGATCCGCGCATGTTGCGCCTCAGGAACAGCTATGATCGCGCAAACCTCGCAAGCCAACAGTTGCCCTCCCACGAGGGAGTCGCGGACATTTGGCAAGCCTCGACCCACTACAAATTCTACCTGCCCAAGAGCGGCGTGCGCTCGACCACAGGCGCCAAACACGAAAACGCTTTGCACCTTGCCGGTGTCGGATTTGAACGCCACCTCAGCGAGAACATCTCCGCTCTCATTCGAACAGCCGGAGCCGTCGAGGGAGACATCGGTGGCTACGCAGAAGGCACCGTCGGTATCCGCGCCAGCACCGCGCTCTTCGACAAGTTCCCGAACACACTGGTCCACGCGACCTACGAGATCGGTGCAGGGGGCGGCGGCGGTGTTGACGTCGGCTCGGGCCTAATCCATCAAGCCACGATCGGCTGGCTATGGTCTCCGAGAGAGGGCATCGAGCTCGGGGTTGACGTCGGCCGCATGGACGCAGCGAAGACGGGAAACTTCCAGGCGGACGTTGTCGGGCTCAGCTTCGCATTCGACCTGATGCGCATTATCGCGGCGCGCTAGCCGCAGCGGCGGACCAACAAGGGGCCAAGGGAAATACCTAACATGGGAATTTCTTCCTTGGGCCCTTAGGCAATAGGAAAAATCTTCCGATAGGTAGGGTGTCACCACCCCACCTCGACATCGGTCCCATGCCTAAAAAATCCCTTTACGCCCCTCCGGAAGCACTTAAATCCTCGATTTCACCCGCGAAGGACGGGGGAATCGGCCTTTCGCCCGCGGAGCTGCTCGGCTCTCCGACAGTTGATTCGCAGGTGCCGGACTTTGTGGATCCCACCGAGTCGTCCTCGCCGCCTCGTAAGCGCAGCATCGCAATCGTGGGTTCCCGTGGCATTCCAGCCCGTTACGGCGGATTTGAAACCGCTGCCGACGTCCTCGCCCAAAGACTCGTCGCCGCCGGACACCGCGTCATCGTCAGCTGCGAAGAGGGCCCAGGCCCCCGACCCGAGACCTACGCCGGCGCAGAGCTGCGCTACTACCCCGCCCCACCGCTCGGCCCCGCCAGCACCATCATTCACGACAGCCTGGCGCTCTGGGACCTGCGCAAGGAAGTCGACATCATCTACCTGCTCGGCTACGGAGCGGCCTTCGCGGCTGTGCTCCCGCGCATGGCCGGCGCAGAGATCTGGATCAATCCCGACGGCGTCGAATGGGCGCGCGCCAAGTGGCCGCCGCTCGCCAAAGCGTGGTTCCGCGCCATGGAATACATGACGATGCGTGTGGCCCACCGCGTGGTCTCGGATGCCGAGGCTCTCGCCGACCACCTGCGCAGCCGCCACACGACAGGTGCAGAGATCTCAACGATTGCCTACGGCACCGACATTGTGAAGAGAGCCCCAAGCACGGCCATCGCAAAGAGCCACGGCCTAACGCCCGACAACTACTTCTTAATCGTCTGTCGCCTCGAACCTGAGAACCACATCCTCGAAGCCATCGAAGGCTACAAGGCCGCAGGACAACTGGGTATGCCCTTGGCGATCCTTGGCAGCATCGAAAAGCAGACCCCTTACGTCAAGCAGCTCCTCCATGCCGCGAAAAACACGGACGTTCGCTTCCTGGGAACCGAATACAACCCCCAGAAGCTGGTAGCACTTCGCTACCACGCCCGCGCTTATGTGCACGGCCACTCCGTCGGAGGCACCAACCCATCGCTGCTCGAGGCCCTCGGCGCCAGCAACATGCTGCTAGCCCACAACAACCCCTTCAACCGCGAGGTGATTGGCAGCGTAACTGCCGAGTGGTTCTCGACTCCCGAAGAGGCCGCCGATGGTTATAAGGCATTGGTCGCCCTGGACGAATCCCAGGTGCAAATCCGCCGCAACGCCGCGCGCAGCCGGGCCAAAAATAAGTACTCCTGGAAGCTCATCTCAGAGGCCTACGAAGATCTGTTGGCTCTTGAGCCGCTCGTCGCGAAGCAGCGAAAGCAGCAAGAGATCGCCGTAGCGCAGATCGCCTAATTAGCAATGAGCTCCTGCCTTCCTACCCGCTCCAAGACTTGGAATAAGCCCAGCTCGGCAGGCCCACTCTTTTACCTGCACATCCCCAAGGCGGGTGGTTCAAGCTTGCTCGGAGTCGTGGAGAGTCAGTTCGCGGCCTCCAAAATGCTCGTCATGTACGACGTCGACTTCCGGGCTCCAGAGGACATCTCAGCGATCCACAGCGCCCTTCCAAAGAAGAAGCAAAGACAACTTGGGCTCATCGCCGGGCACTTCGGTTTTGGCGCGCACGACCAGGTTGGCGCCCAGCCGTCTTACTTCACGATGCTTCGCGAGCCCACGGCAAGAGTGATCTCCAACTACCGCCACATGCGGCGGAATCCTCGCTCAAAACTCAGGGGCCTAGAGCACGTCTCGCTCGACACGTTCCTGGACGAGAAACAGTGGATCGACTCGGACAATGGACAGGTGCGTCGGCTTTCTGGATTCGAAAACGAAGGTAGGTGCGTCCCCTTCGGGGAGTGCACGTTGGAGATGCTTGAGCAGGCAAAAGCAAACCTAACCCAGCACTTTCCGGCGTTCGGAATCATGGAACAATTCGACCTCTCCCTGCTGCTCATCCAGCGCAATCTGGGGTGGAGGGATGTTCGTTATACCCGTGAGAACAATGCGCCCAGCCACGCCGCTCCGCTCTCCCAAAAGACCATGGAAAAGCTCGCTCAGATCAACGCCCTCGACATAGAGCTTTACGCGTTTGCGAAGGACTTGTTTTTGGAACGAGTACGTCAGGCGGGCCTCGATCCAAGTGTGACGCCAAGCTTGCAGCCGCTGTCGTTTGGCTTCGCGACAAAGCACAAAGTGCGCCTTCGAAGTCGCCGCCTACGAAGGGCGGCACTACGCCGCTTGGGCCCACGTTTTCGCGCGCACTAGTGCAACGAGAGGGCTGCGGGAAGAGACGCGCCCCCTGAGCGCATGGTCACCTGGCTAGCTTCCTGCGAACGGGAACGAGCAAGATGCACAGCACGACAACCTGCTGCACCAGAAGCCCGATCATGCAGCCCCGGATTCCGTAGGCCGAGGTCACTGGCACCGCAAAGAGTAGCCCGATCACACCTGGAAAGACTTGTGCAAGAAAGATCGCTCGCACCTGCTCCACAGCCCTCAAGAAAATCTGCAAGTGAAGGGTCGCCATCGAGAGTATCGACCCCAAGGCAAAGAAGTACAGCGGCTCCAAAAGATCCGGTTGACGCTCACCCGTCAGGAGCTGCAAGAAGAAGAAGGGGAAGACCAAAATCGGGATCAGGCCCAAGAGCAGAAACCCGTACCAACGAACGACAGAGCGGGAGAGGAACCGCGACAGCTCGCGGCGCCCGGACTTTTCAAGGACTCGGGAGGCGCGCGCGGGCAGCAGGTTCCCCACACTTTGCAACACGATACCGCAGGTGCCTATCAAGGTTTGCGCGGCGCGCACGCCACCCAAAGCTGCTGCCCCTTGGATGGTGCCAAGTGCTGTCAAAAAGGAGTTCGCGCTAAACCACTGGGCGACTGCTTTCCCGATCAGCCACTTCGACAGCTGAAGGTGTCGGGCGGCGAGGTCGGCACCGGGGTGCCCGATTCGAAAGCCCTGCCGAAAGTAGAATGGCCCTGCGATAAGTGCCGCAAGCAAGGCCGAGCCAGCAAGTGCCCAAAGGCCGCTGCGCGCCTGGAGCTGCTCCGTAGCGGCAAGGTAGGCAAGTGAGGAGAAAGAGAGCGTCGCGTGGACCGAGTCGACAAGTAGCGCTCTCTTCGCGCCGTCCTCGCGGGCAAAAAGGAGGAGCCTGAAAAAGCTACACAGCTGCCGTGCGCAGAGAAATGCAAGGGCCGGAAGCAGGCCTCCCGCCGCGGGAAGTAGCGAAAACCACGGAGCAAACCAGGAGGCCACAAGGAGGCCAACTAGCAGGCAAAGAAAGGCTGCCTGCACCAGGACAAGCCAACCTCGAAAGGCGCGGCTATCCTCGACCGACAGCTTGGGGAGCATGGTGTGCGCTGGCGCAATCACGAGCGCATGCTGAGCGGAGATTGCAAAGAGCAGCACAAGCCAGACCAAGCTGAGAACGCCGAACTCCTCCATCCCAGCGCCGCGGATGAAGATCATGGTCGTCAGCAGTGAGCTCGCACTCACGACGCCCTGATCGATAAGGCCGGTGAGATCGCGGCGTACCGAAACAGTCATTCGGACACTCCTGGAGTCACCCCATACAGCTGCCTGAGCATGCGCTCCGCGATGCGATCCCAGCTGAGCTCTTCGCGAATCAAGCGGCGGGCTTCCCTGCCCATTTTGCAGAGCTCCTCGGAAGGGGTGCCCACTAGGGAGAGCATGCTAGTGGCAATGGCCTGCTCCGTCGTCTCTGCCGCAACAACACCGCACTCCCACTCCCGAACGTATGCCCCAAAGTTCGTACCCTCCGTCACCAAAAGGGGTAGCCCCATCGCGGCCGCTTCGGAGAGTGACATGGGAAAACCTTCGTGGCGCGAGGTCAGCACAAAGCAGCTCGCCGCAAGAAGCAGCGCCCGCTTCTCGTCACCAAATCGCGCGCCGTGCCATGTGACATTGTTTGCGAGCCCAAGCGCCTCAAAGTCCGCCTGCACGCGGTCGAGATCCGGACCATCCCCGATCATGTCGAGTCGCACCTCGGGCCGCTCGCGCAAGACGAGACGCAGGGCCCTACCGAGCAAGTCGAGCCCCTTCGTCTGCTCGTCGATACGACCGCAATAACAAAAGCAAAAGGGGCTCACCGACAGTTCCGCAAAGGGCTCTCGCGGCGCTTCCGATCCATTCGGGATTACGACCAGCTGCGGACTTGAAATCTCCTCGCGCAGGCCGCCCGCAGAGCCTAAGGCTAGGCTGTGAATACGAAGCGCATGGCGGATGACGAAGCGCTCAAAAAGTCGAATGTACAAGCGCTTCTTTAAAGCGCCCTTTGCAAGTGCACCCTCGGCGTAAGCACCGTGCGGAGAGAGAACCCAGGTCAGTTGCCTTCGCTTCAGCTCCCGGGCGATCAGGAAGTACTCGGGCAACAATCCGCCATGAAAATGAACAATAGCACTCCCCGGAAGTGCGTCGATCGCCTGCACTAGCTTGGCGTCTAGCCCGAGCCGGTGCGCCTTGCGCTTGAACAGGTGGAGCGGGTAGCTGCGCGCTGTCGTTGGTGCAGCTGGAGTCGGTGTGATTCCCCAGACCTCCACCTTCGCGCCGCGCGCCTGCAGAGCGCCGGCCAAGCCATGCACGACGGCGTTCACACCATTCGCTCGATTGGGATTTGCCTTGCCAATCGTCATCTGGATTAAGGGTCCCGTCAAGAGGCACCCCCTGGTCGAATCAAGCTGTCGTACACCCCAAGGAACGCAGCTTGGTAGCGCTCGACGGAGAACAGCTCGGCTTGGCGGCGCTTGCCCGCTTGGCCCATCTGCTTTGTGCGCTCCGGGGACTCGATCAAACTCTCCATCGCCTGCACTAGTGAATCGAGGTCACCGGGTGCTGTGAGCAAACCCGTCTCGCCGTCGACGACGATCTCGCACAGGCCTCCGTGGCCTGCGGCGATGACGGGAAGCGCGGCGGCCATCGCCTCGGCGGCGACAAGGCCAAAGGGTTCGGGCAACAGCGAGGGGACAACGGCGACATCGGCGGCGCTAGCGAGCGCATGCGTGTCGCTGAAGAACCCCAACCAGCGAAAGGAGTCGCCGAGCTGGTGCGAGTCGATCGCCTCTACAAAGGCCTCGCGAAAGTGAGGTTGGCCGTTTGGCGCGTCCCCCGCGGCAAGGAAGAGCGCGCGGGGATGCAGAGCGAGGATACGTGCGGCTGCCTCGACGAACAGCTGCTGGCCTTTCCATGCGTTCAGTCGGCCGACGAAGAGGAACACGAAGCGGTCGGTGGCCACGTTTAGCTCCTTGCGCACTTCGGTAGAGGCGCGCAGGGGATGAGATGTCACGCCATTCGGGATTACGACCGCTTTCGGTGCGACTTTGGAGCTGTGCGCGTTCAGCTGGGCGAGGGTCGCCTTTGAGTTGCAGATGACCTTGTCGGCAAGGGTGCCGACAAGCTGGGAGAGCGCTTGCGCAAGGCGCGCAGGGCGCTCCATGATCTCGTGGACGTGCCACACAAGCGGTCGGCGCGCAAGCTTTGCGGCAAGCGCAGGCGCGGGGATGATCAACGTATTGACGTGCACGATGTCGGGCCCGACTTTTGCGATCAGGCGGCGGCACGCGAGTGTGCTTGCTCCTAGTTGGAAGGGAAAGGCGAGCAGTCCCTTTGGCTTCAGCGTCGCGCGGCCGAAAGGCGAAAAGCTGCCGACGTGCACCACGGTCCCGGCCCGCTCAAGGACTTCAACAAGAGGTCCCGTATGAGGTAGTGCAACCTCGACGCGCCAGCCCGCGGCGAGCAAGCCCATCACCAAGTCCACTGTGGTTTGATCCGATCCGTACAGATCTGCGGATCCGTGAAATACAAGTGCGCAGGGCTGGTTCAATCGGTTGCCTCGCGCATGCGAATCAGGCGCGCGGGAATGCCCCCAACGATGCTTCCGGGTGCGACGTCTTTGGCGACGACAGCGCCGGCGGCGACGATAGAGCCCTCGCCAATCGTTACACCCGCTAAGATCGTTACGTTGCAGCCGATCCAGCAGTTGTCACCGATCACGACGGGCTCGCGCTTTACGCCTTGCTCGCGAATCGGTCGTTTGTTGTCTTCAAAAATGTGATTCTCGGGGATCAAGGTCACACGCGGGCCAAACATAACCCCCGCACCAATCGTCACCTGCCCGCTGGCGCCAATCCAGTTGTACGCGCCAATCGCCGTCTGCGCGCCGACCGTGAGGCCCTCGCCAAGCTCGCCCCCATAATAGGACGAGGGGCGAATACTCGCACCGCGCCCCACCGTCACGCCATCGCCAAAGTGGACGCCATTCCGCGAGAGGCCCTGGATCTCAGCGTTCTCCTCGAACTTCACATTGTTGCCGCAGTGGATGTGCCCAGGCGAGAGGATCGTCACACCGCGCGCGACAAACAGCCGCCCCGCCGTGCTTCCCAAGCGCAACTTCCACCAAAAACCACGCGACAAGGTGCACGCAACACGCAGCAGAATCCCCATCGCGTCGCGCTCGGACAGAGCGGGGTCCAACGAAGCACCAAGGTGCTCGCGCCCTCGCACGAAGAGTCGCCCGTAAAGTCTCTTTGCAGCTCCCATCACTTCGTTTTGTTGCTTGTTTCGGCCATCACGTCTTGGTAAATGCGCTGCAGGCGGTCGCCCTTTTGGTCCCACAACATCTCGTCCTGGATCCACTGCTCGGCCTTCGCCCGCATAGCTTGACACAGTTCTGGGTCCGCTAAAAGGGACAGCAAGCCTGCGCTTAGGTTGTCGCAAGTTTCCGCGCGCGTAACCCCAAGCTCGACGGCCAATCCTCGGCCGTGTTCAACCATGTCGCCGGGTCCTCCGAAGTCAATGCAGAGCACGACGGCGCCACTCGCCATGGCCTCGGGAACAACCATGCCCGCACCCTCAAATGAAGGGAACAGAAAGATATCAGCGGTGCCCATCAGCGCGAGGGCTTCGTCGAGGGGCAGCTTGCCGGGAAAGCTCACGGCCGAGGCGATTCCGAGCTCGGCGACTCGCGCCCGCAACTTCGACTCCAAGGGGCCGCTGCCAAGAAACGTCATCCGCAGTCCAGGGTGCCCCTCGCGCGCCCTCGCAAACGCCTCAAGCGCCAAGTCGGGGCCCTTCAAGCTCACGAATCTCCCCGAGAATAAAATATGCCCCCCCGTTTTGGGGCCCACCGTAAGCCTATCCACTCCGCAGGCATGCAGCCGCTCGACGCGCTTGTTTCGCAAGAGCGAGGCGCACTTCTCGAACTCGGATCCCAAGCTCAAAACACGTGCGGCGCGCTTTACTGTAAACCGCAAGAACGGGTCCACCCTGACAGCGGCGGACTTGATGCCCGCCTTCGCTGCCTCGGCAAAACGGATCCCGATTGGAGCGCCCGCCAAGACCTGCGCGGGAATGCGCGGGTGCTGACCAACTGGCCCCCACAGGAGCGGCTTTCCAACGAATGCTAAACCCGACGGAATCCAGCTCGACGCGAAGGTAACGTGCTGGACCAGGTCGAAGTTGTGCTTGCGATCGAGCTTGCGGCAGACAAGCGCCAAACCAAGCTGCCACATGTAGAAGTACAGCATCGCGCCGCGTCCTCTGCGCTTCCAAAAGCGAGTCCACAGGGGCCAGTCGTAGCCGACCACCTCCAGTTGGGAGAGGCCCTCGCGTGCAGCCGCTTGTTCGATAGCTTGCACGTTGTTCTTGCGGGTCACCAAGACGCAATCGTTTCGCATGGCCACCTGTCGCGCCCAGCTCCAGCCGATCCCCTCCTCGGAGCCCACGCCCGGTTCGCAGCCGTAGGCGCTAAGTAGAACTTTCACGTTTGCGCCCCCCAAAGTAGGAGTAGACGAACAAGATCTGGTAGAGGAACATTGCAGCCGTTGGGTGCCCCACCATTCCGTAGTCGGCGAGGGAGTCCACAAGGATCACGACAAAGATTGCGCCGAGGCCCTGGCGCCCGATCCACTCCAGCTTGTCGCTGCGGCGAACGACACGCCGAATCAGCAGCGAGCGAGCCGCGAGAGACGCCATCCATACCGTCAGCCCAAAGCCGACAATACCGGTCGAGACCAGTGCGAACAGGAACGCATTGTGCGCGTTCGACCACGGCGTTCCGTGAGCGAGGTAAGGCCCCGTTGGACCCAACATCATGTAGCCGTGACCAAGGATCGGCCGCGAGGGGAAAGCCTCGGTGACCAGCCCAACCCACAGGTCCGAGCGGCCTGTACCACTCAGTAAAACCTCGACGTCATCACCGCGCAGCGTCCATAAAAACAGCTGCTCGCGGAAGTAGACAAGCGCGCAAATGAACAAGAGGCAACCAAGGAGCAAGCGAGCGTGGACGACCTTGTTTTTATTGGCAGCGCCCCACAAAAGAAACATGCTGCCGGCTGTGAACGCGAGCAGTGCCGTCCGCGAGCGGGTGATCATGAGGAGGTAGATTCCGACGACCATAAGCACGGTCGCCAAGAGGTTCTTCCTGCGGGTGCGATGCTCCCAACAGAGGCGCCAGTACGTCGCTGCGCCGATGGCGAGCACCGCACCCAGAACGCCGATCGAGTTCGGATCCATACTTAGACCGCCCAAGCGCGAGAGGCCATCCATGGCCCGCGTCTCGAATGCCTTTTCTGGATGAACTACCAGCGTGTAAAAGAGCAGCATGATCAAGGGCGACACACCAAGCAGGCAAAAGCGCAGCAGTGCAACGGCTCCACCTGTGCGCGCTATGCGATCGTTGATCACGACGGCGCCGAGGAAGAACACAAACCACTCCGAGAGCCGGATCAGAGAGACGAGCGGGTGTGCCGACCCCAAGATGCCAAGCAGCCCCCACACGAAGAACCCCAGTGCAAGCAGCGAAGGCCCTTGGAATAGGTCGCGCAGGGTTCCCTTACTCGTTCCAAGTAGATACACAAACAGACTCGCGCCTCCAAAGCGCATGATCCCCTTGATGCCCGCCATCCCGCCAAGGGTCTCAACAGCTTCCCCGCTCCCCGCACCGAAAGACGTTAGGGCAATAAAGGGCAGGAAGGTCGCAAGCGTTGCGGCAGCCACTAACGTGCGGCCCATAAGGATCCACGCTAGGAGTGCAAAGAGCAGTAGTGCGGCGAGCTCCATTAGCCGATCACCTGCTCGAGAAGTTGCGTGCGGCACTCCAGTAGCCAAGCGACCTGAGGGAAGTTCGGTTTGCCGGAGAGGAACACGTGCTCCTCCCGTGACAGGGCGTCCACAAGGTACATCGCGAGGTAGCGCTCTCCGTCTGCAGCGTCTGCGCCGCAGAGGTGTTCGAAGCTCTTCTGAAGCTGCCCTCTTACTTGGCTCGCTGTCGCGCGCCGCGTCAAGATAGCCACCTGGAGAGTCCAGTGAAAGTGATCGAACCCAGCAGGTGCAGCGACTTGGAAGAACTCCCAATCAAACGCGAACAGCTGCCCCGATCTTGCCAGAGCGTTCCAAGGTGTAAGGTCGCCATGAGCCGGGTGAAAGTGAAAGGTGCCGTCACCTGCTGTCTCGCAGAGCCACTGCAGGGCCTTGCGACAGAGGCTTGCAACCGACGGGGAAGCACCCTCGATCTCACCGAGGCGGTGCTCCATCCTTTGGAGCCAAGCGGAGCTTTCGATGGTCGATGAGCACGACTCCAGTGAGGCCAACCGAGCGGTGAATTCGGACACGAGCTCGGCGCTCTCCGCGGGGACCGCTGCCCCCTGAATGGCCGTCATACGTAGCCAAGCTCTCCGGTCATCCACTCCCGAAGAGAGTAGGACGGGGGACAAAGGCGCGCCCTGTTTGTGGTTTGCCAGCCACTTCAAGGCAGCGCACTCGGCTTGCACCAAGTGAGCCGGAAGTCCGCTCCGACCAACCTTCCAAAATGCCTCTAAGTGGCCATTCGGACCGTGTTCACGGACAATCAGTTTTTGCCCGCCGCCGGGGACCCCCGACTGGAGCGAAAAGTCAATTGGATCCGTGTCTAGTGCCATCTCGACAGAGACTTGCACTTTTTTGAGGCCAAGGAAGCGATGCAGCCCGACCCTCGAAAGAGTGCCTAAGACTAGCCTTCCAAAGCGCCAGATCGGCCGCGAGATGGGTAGCCCCTGCAGTCCGGCCCGAAACGATGCCGAGCTGCTTGTACTCGCCAGCAGGAACGACCCCCCCGTAGCTGGAAGTAGCAGAAACTCAAGAAGCGTCCGGCTGCCGTTGGTGGCAGCGGACGCGCTAAAATCAACACCTCGCTTCTCGTCCACCACGATCGGCAGGAAGAGTTTCAGGGCATCGGTTGAGGCTTCGATCACGACTTCGAAGCGGCTCCGAATATCGCGGTGATGGCTTGATCTACACAGCTCTCAAGATCGTTAGAGGTGTCAATGATGGTAGCGTTCGCGGTTGCGTTTCCGAATGCACGGAATGCTTCGACCTGCCGTGCAACTTCTGGTGGAGCGAGCTCTTGCTTGCGGCTCAGCACGACCTCGGGCGGCGCCGTGCAGACAAGCACTCGATCGGGCTTCGCTAGGAAGCGTGTCAGAAAGCCGGGAAGTGGATGGCCCTGCTGAATACGGAAGCGCCGGGGGTCCACGACGTGGTCGTAGAACCAGCGATCGTAGATGATCAGCGAGTTCCGGCTCCGCTTTGGAAGAATACGCAGGGGATAGCCAATAAAGTAGTCCACCCAGTAATAACAGGTGCGCAACGTTGAGCCCACAAATCCAGAAGGAGTGGAGCGGTGCGGATCGGACATGTCTTCGATGGAATAGGCCGGCTTGCCACCGTGGAAGAGTGAAGAGATCTGGGGAATGACCCCTGGGCGTAGATGGTG